>Ga0070699_100000069_pt1 | contig 98415 bp, 79 predicted proteins | sample KBSK1503metaG_FD_65473 | JGI IMG/M metagenome (GOLD analysis project Ga0070699, IMG submission 65473) | Corn, switchgrass and miscanthus rhizosphere microbial communities from Kellogg Biological Station, Michigan, USA - KBS K1-50-3 metaG | ecosystem: Host-associated > Plants > Roots >... | reverse complement strand
CCACGCGGGAAGGCCTCCGTCGAGCATCGCGGTGCGGTCGCCGAGACCCACATAGTCGAGCGCGAGGAAGACCCGAGGCGCCATCCAGGTGTCCCCGTAGTAGACGATGCGGCTCTTCGCGGTAATGCCGAGCGCTTCGAGCACCGAGTCGATCTGTGCCACCGGCGGGAGCTCGACCCCCGGAGGCGACATCCCCATCAGGCGGTGCGGATCGAGGAAACGCGCGCCGGCTATGTGGCCGCGGTCGTAATCGGTCTTTTCCATCGCGACGTGGAGTACCACGAGCTCGGGATCGACGCGGTGGGTCGCGAGCCACTCGGTGGACACCAGCAGCGAATCACCCGACCGAAGCAGGAGCGTGGCCGTGAGCAGGAGGCCGTGCATGATCACTGCGGCTTCGTGGGGGGATTCACGACCGGCAGCTCCGGGTGCGCGGCCCAATCCTGGAAGGAGCCGTCATAGAGCTTGGCGTCGTATCCAAGGACGCGTGCAATGAACCAGACCAGTGACGCCTGCTGGCCGATGTGGCAGTAGGTGACGACCGTCTGTCCATTTTGTACGCCGGCGGCGCTGAACTGCGCCCTGAGCTCGGGGGGGCTCCGGAACCTTCCGGTCGAATCCACCATCGTCGTAAACGGCACGCTGACGGCGCCCTTGATGTGACCACTCCGGCCCTGGCCGGTTTCGCGGCCGTTATAGAAACTGGTGTCGCGGGCGTCGACGATCCGGGTCGTGGTGCCATCGAGGTGCGCCGAGACATAGCCGGCATCGGCCACGAGGGCCGGGTTGGCGTGCACGGTCAATCGTCCCGGCGCGGGGGCCGGCACGTCGGTCGACACGGCTCGACCCTCGCTCTTCCAGAGCTCCAGTCCCCCGTCCAGAATCGAAACCCTTCCGGCGAGGCCGGCATACTCCAGCGTAAAGAGTGTGCGCGACGTCGGGGTGAAGTACTGCTGGGCCGAGTAGAGGACGATTCGCGAATCATTCGAAATGCCTTTGGATTCGAGCACCGAGTCGAGAACCTCGAGACTGGGCAGCTCGAGCGACAGGGTACCCTGCACGCGCGGCGTGGAGAGATCCTGGAATGGATTCAGGAACTGGGCGCCCGGAATATGGCCGCCGTCATAGGCGGGCCTGGATCTCGCATCGCCGATCTGGAAGAGGAGCAGGCCTTTGTCGGAAAGGTGATCGGCCAGCCAGCCGGTGGTCACGATGAGCGGTTGGCCGGCCTGGAGCGGACGCACCGGAGGCGTGGTGCCGGCGACCGCGCCGAGGGTGGCGAGCAGAATCAGCGACATGATCCCTCACAGTGTTGTGAGTCGTGACGACCTCAGAGCCATTCCGGGAGTAAGCTAGCGGTTCATCCGTCACCTACGAGGGAACTGCAGCGGAAGTGCCGGATCGTGCAGGGAGCGGCGCCGGTGGGGCGGGGAGGACCGCCTAGAGCGATTGACCGAGGCGGGCCTCGAGGTCACCCCGGCGGCCCTTGCTGAGCTTGAGCCGGGTGCCATCCTGAAGCACCACGACCTGCTCACCCTTGAAGAGCGGCTGCAGCTCCTTGATCCGGTCGAGATTCACGATCGCGCCCCGGTGGATCCGGAAGAAATGCGCCGGGTCGAGGCGGTTCTCCAGGCCGGCCATCGACTCCCTGATGACATGGATCTTCCCCTGCACGTGGAGCCGGACGCAGTAGTCGGCCGCCTCGATCCAGTCGATGTCCGGTGTCCGGACGAAGAACACTCGTCCCGCCACGCGGATCACGATGCGGGTCAGGTAGCGCCCGGTCATCGCCGGAGTCGCGGGGATCCGCTCGAGGAGGTCAAGGAGCCGCCGGCTCAGGTCGCCGATGGCCGCGCCGCGCACCGTTGCTTTGGCGCGCTGCATCGCGGCGGTGAAACGGTCATCGTCGAACGGCTTCACGAGGTAGTCGAGCGCGTGCACCTCGAACGCCTGGAGAGCGAACCGGTCGTATGCCGTCACGAAGACGACCGCCGGGAGGCGCTCCGGATCGAGCTGTTGCAGCACTTCGAATCCGTTGAGCTCCGGCATCTGGACATCCAGCAGGACGAGGTCCGGTGTCAGCCGCCGGATGGCCTCCACCGCGGCGCGCCCGTCTCCGCATTCCTCTACCACGAGGAGGTCGGGATCTCTGCGGACCAGATCGGCGAGGCCGTTGCGCGCGAGCGGCTCGTCGTCCACGACGAGGACACGCACCGGCTCAGCCACGTGGTGCGTCCGGGCCGCCGACCGGCGCCAGGTGCCACGGGAGGGTCACGGTCGCCACCGCCCCGCCGCCCGGTCCGCCGGCGAGCACCAGGCCGTGCCCCGCGCCATAGAGGTGCTCGAGGCGGGCGCGCACATTCCGCAGCCCGACGCCGGATGCGCCATGGCCCGCGCACTCGTCGGGTCCCGGTCCATCGTCGATGACCGAGAGCGTGAGCGTGCCGTTCAGGCGCTCCGCCGTGATCGCAAGGCGGCCCGCTGAGGCCCGCCGTGCGATGCCGTGCTTGATCGCGTTCTCGACCAGCGGCTGGAGCACCAGACTGGGAACGTATGCGTCGAGCAACGCGTCCTCGGCGCGAATCGCCACCTGGAGGCGGTCGGGAAACCGGGCCTGTTCGACGGCCAGATAGCGATGAAGGAAGGCGAGCTCTTCACGGAGCCGGACCTCCTGCTCCGGATGTTCTTCCAGCACGTAACGCAGGAGGTCGCTCAGCCCCGCGATCATGGTGACGGCGCGCTGGTTTTCCTGTTTCCGCACCAGCATCGCGATGCTGTTCATGGCATTGAAGAGGAAGTGCGGATTGAGCTGGGTCCGGAGTGATTGCAGCCGCGCCTCGGCCAGCTCCGCGCCGAGCGCCGCGGCCGCCAGGTGCTCCTGCCGGAACCGCCGGGAGCTTTCGCCGGCGATGAGCATGCCCAGAATCGCGGCGTAGGCCAGGAGATCATACGGGAGCTGCCAAAAGGCGCGGGAGAGCGAGGTCAGCGTGAAGATGCCGAACGTGCTGTGCCGGATCCCAAACGCGTGCTGGACGCCGATCTCGAGGATGGCATGGCCCAGGGTGACGAGAATCGCGATCCCCAGGTGGAGGGTCCCGCTGCTGAGCCAGTCTTCCCGGGTCAGGGGGACACGCCGGGCCGCCATCGCAACGATGGGAACGCAGAGTGCCCAGAGGTACCAGTAGGGCATCCCCATTCCCAGCGCGTGCCAGACACTGGTGGGACCTCCCGTCGCCCGCATGATGTAATTGTGCTGGCCGCTCGCGATCAGGCCGAGGAGCGTGGCCAGCACGAACACCTGGAGGGGGGCAATCCGGCGCCCTCCCAAGGCGGCAAGCGGGTGCGATGGCATCGTGCGGAAGCTAGTTCCCGCTCGGCCGAGCTGAAAGGAATTGGCAGCGAAGGGGACCCGGCGGGCGGCCAGCGTCCCATCGGTGCAGGAAAGCAACTCAGGGCGTGAGACTCAGTGCTCCGGCCGAGGTGAGCAGGACCACGAACCCATCCGAGCTGCCGAGGCTGGTGAGCCGGAAGACATCGGTGCCGGGATCGAAGTCCGGGGAGCCGAAGAACTGGCCCGCCACGAGTACCCCGCCCGCCGGATATGGGGCGATGCCGATCCCGCGATTCTGCCGTTCCGCGGCGCTGGTGCCTTCACCGAAGCGGCCGACCCAGACGAGACCACCGCCTGGGGTGTACTTGGCGGTGTACACATCGGTCGCACCCCCGCTGCCGAAGCTCGTGATGATCCGGGTGACGATCCCCGGATCGAAATCCACCGGCCCGCTGAATCCGCCGGTCACCAGGATCCCGCCGTCGAAATCAACCGCGGGACGGGGTGCCGGGTCGGCGGCTACCGCACCAACCGAGAACACCGAGAGGAAACCGCCCACGCCATCGTACCGGGCGGCAAACCAGTCGGTGGCGCCGAGGCTGGTTCGATTGGCGGTCGAGGTCCCTCCATCGAAGTCGGCGGTGCCGGTGAAGGTCCCGGTGGCGACGACCCCGCCGGTGATGTCGGAAGCGAGACCGCCGGTCCGAATCTCCTCTTCTCCCAGACCACCGAGGACCCGGGCCCACTGGAAGACCCCGGCGGTGGAGTACGCCGCGAGGAAGGCGTCGCCCCCTCCCAGGGACGTGAGCTGCGTCGCCGCGCTTCCGGCGATGAAGCTCGCGCTGCCCCGGAATTTCCCTCCCACGATGATCATTCCCCCCGACGTCACCGCAATGGCGCTGGCGGCATCGACGTCGCTGCCGCCGATCGGGAACGCGAAGGTGATCGCGCCCGCGTCGTCGAGTCCCATGACGAATCCGTCCTGCGCGCTGCCATTGCCGGCGAGCGTCGGGCCCGGTGCGGGAAGGGTATTGGCACTTCCATTGAAATTCCCCGTCGCATAGGTCCGGCCGAGGCCATCCGCTCCCACTCCGCTTACCTCGTCGGCATTGGGACCACCGATGCTGCGGTTCCACACGAGTGCACCGCCAGTGGAGAGCTTGACCACGAAGCCGTCCTCGCCACCCACGCTCGTCAGGATCTGCGAGCCGGGGCCGGGATCGAAATCGGTGGATCCGGCGAAGGCTCCGCCGAGGTAGAGATTACCCGCGGCATCACTGACCATGCCGGTCACCCGCTCGGCGCCGGTTCCCCCGATGCGCGCGACCCAGATGAACGCACCCGCCGGGGAGTATTTCGCGGCGAAGACATCGTTCCCACCCAGGCTGGTGAGCGAGCTGACTCCGGCGCCGGGATCGAAGTCCACGCTGCCGCTGAAGGTTCCGGTGAGGTAGACGTTGCCGGCCGGATCCACCGCCATGTCGGCCACCGCTTCGGCGCCGACATCGCCCATCCGGAATGCGAGCACGGGAGGAGACGGCGGAGGTGAGCTGGGTGTCGTGGGGAGATCGCGATCGATCAGCTCCCCTTCGCAACCCAACGCGAGCAGCGACAGAGCAAGCATGACGACGGACGCTGGCTGACGCATTTCCTGCCTCCGGTGGCGGGCGGCTTGCCCCGGAGATTAGCCTTCCTCCATACTCCCCGTCCACACCCGGAGCGCCCCATGCGGCTGTCCCTCTCGCTCAGCCTGCTGCTTTTTGCACTCGGACCCGTCCGGCGGGATCTGTTCGCCCAGAATCCTCTGCTCGATTCCGCGCGGAGCCGGCTGCCGCAGCTCGATGGGGAGATCGCGGTCGCGGGACTCGACAGCGCGGTGGAAGTCCGGCGCGATCGCTGGGGCGTTCCCCACATTTACGCCCGTACGACCCACGATTTGTTCTTTGCGCAGGGGTACGTGGTGGCACAGGACCGTCTCTGGCAGATGGAAATGTGGCGCCGGGCGGGCGAGGGGCGCCTTTCCGAAGTGCTGGGCCCCTCCTTCGTGGAGCGCGACCGCATCGCGCGGCTCCTGATGTACCGGGGCGACCGCGAGCTCGAGTGGGCGAGCTACGCTCCCGATGCACGGCAGATCATCGCCGCCTTCGTGCAGGGAGTGAACGCGCGGATTCGGGAAGCGCGGAGCAATCCGCCGATCGAGTTCACCCTGCTGGGATTCCTTCCCGAGCCGTGGGACGTGACGGTGCCGCTCTCGCGCCTGGGAGCGCTCGCGATGACCGACAATGCCCTGGAGGAGGTCCGTCGCGCGGCGCTGCTCACCGCCCTGGGTCGCCCGCGGGTGGAAGCGCTTCTCCCCACCGAGCCTCCCCGCGCGCTCGATCCGGCGAGCGGTCTCAACCTGCGCGGGATCGGCGCCGGTTCACTCGGCGCGGCCGCGGCGGACGCGACCATTCCGTTCGAGCGACTCGACGGTTCCAACAACTGGGTCGTCAGCGGCGCCCGCACCGCGAGCGGCAAACCGCTCCTGGCCAACGACCCGCACCGCGCGGTCTCACTTCCGTCGTTGCGCTACCTCACGCACCTCGTCGGTCCCGGCTGGAATGTGATCGGCGCGGGAGAACCCGGCGTGCCTGGAGTCGCCGGTGGCCACAATGAGCGGGTGGGATTCGGATTCACGATCGTGGGGATGGACCAGCAGGATGTGTACGTCGAGCGGATGTCGGTCTGTCCCGGATTCCGCCAATCCCGCGCCGCGCGTGCGGGCACCGCACCACGATGCACCTGGCACGAGGCGCGCTGGGTCCCGCTCAAGACGGTGCAGGACACGATCCGCGTCAAGGGCGAGGCGCCGCGCGCCGTGCGGCTCGAGTTCTCCCATCACGGGCCCATCGTCAGCGAGGATTCGGTCCGGGGCCGCGGTATTGCGCTTCGATTCGTCGGCAGCGAGCCGGGCACGGCTGGATACCTGGCGCAACTCTCCCTCGACCGCGCGCGCGACTGGGGTGAGTTTCAGGACGCCGCCGCGCGGTGGAAGCTCCCGACCGAGAATCTGGTGTATGCGGATGTCGACGGAAACATCGGCTGGATCGCGGCCGGCCTCATGCCGATCCGGAGCTGGAGCGGGCTGCTTCCGGTTCCGGGCGACGGGACCTATGAATGGCAGGGGTTTCGTCCCAGCGCGGAGCTGCCGTCGTCATTCAATCCCGCGTCCGGGTTCATCGCCACGGCGAATCACAACATCCTGCCGCCGGGCTACACCGCGCCGCTCAATTACGACTGGGCCGATCCGTTCCGTTTCGACCGCATCGCCGCCGTGCTGCGGGATTCCTCGGGATTGACCCGCGCCGATTTCGAGCGGCTGCAGCACGACGAGCTTTCCCTCCCGGCCCAGGCGATGGTTCCGGTGCTGCTCGAGGCGCTCGGCCGGCGCCGGGCGGCGGCAAAGGCCCCGGCCGCGGATTCCGCGGCACGACTGCTCGGTGCCTGGGATTTCGTGATGCGGAAGGAGCAGGCCGCTCCCCTCATCTACTCCGCCTGGGTCCGGAGCCTCCGCCCGATGCTGCTCGGCCGATGGCTTGGCGATGCCGCCAGCACGCCAGGCGTTTCCCTGGGAACCCGCAATCTCATCCGCATGGTGACTCGGCCCGACTCGATCCTCGGCGCGCGGCCGGCCGCGGTCCGGGATTCCATCGCGGTGGCGGCGTTCGTCGCCGCGGTCGCGGCGCTGGGCGAATCGCCCGGCGGGAGTCCCGGTGGCTGGAGCTGGGGGGCAGTGCACCGCGCGAGTTTCCGGCATCCGCTCGCGGCGGCATTCGACCTCCCCCCGGTCGCCCGCGGCGGTGACGGCACGACGGTGAACGCGACGGGTGGGGGGAATCTCCGGCAAAGCAGCGGTGCATCGTACCGGATCGTGGTGGATTTCGCCGACTTCGACAACTCCACCGCCACCAGCGTGCCGGGACAATCGGGGCAGCCCGGAAGCGAGTTCTACGGCAACCTGATGCCGCTCTGGGCGGAAGGAAAATACTTCCCGCTGGTGTACAGCCGCGCCGCGGTGGAACGGGAGACGGCGCACCTGCTCCTGCTCAAGCCGTAGGGATCTCACTTCGGGGGTTTCGCCAGGATTCGCTTGACCTCCTCGAGCGGGATCGACTCGGCCCGGTTGCCGTTTCCTTCCACCGTTGTGGCCATGAAGAGCGCGTTGTAGACCGCCTCTTCGGTGGCTTCGACCACCGCCTGGAAGAGCGAGCTGGTCTCTCCGTTGGCAAGCTCTCGCGGTGTGATCTCCGGAGCCCTCGAATCGCGGCGCACCGACGGATGGGTGGAGAAGGCGATGACGTAATCGCCGGAGCCGTTGCCCGCCGACGAGCCGGTTCGACCGAGTCCCATCATGGCCCGGCTGGCCAGACGACGCAGGTTCCGGTCGGAGAGCGGCGCGTCGGTTGCGACGACGATGATGACGGAACCGTCGTCCTGCCGGGGTCCCGGCCCGCGTCCGGTGCCGGTCCTCCCGAGCTGGCGCCCGACGGGAACTCCCATCACGAGCAGATCTCCGCCGAAATTGGCCTGCACCAGCACCCCCACGGTCCACGGACTGCTCCCCGCCTGTCGCGACGCGGTTCCAATGCCCCCTTTCCAGCCGAATGCCACCGTTCCCGTGCCGGCACCGACGCTTCCCTCGGCGACGGCACCGGTGTCCGCGCCGGCGAGTGCCGCCCGCACCTCTTCCGCGCCGACCGGCCGCGACCGGATTGCGCTCAGGAAGCCGTCATTCGTTTCGCCGACTACCGGATTGATCGAGCGGACCGCCGCCATTCCGGGTTGATCCAGCATCCAGGCAACCAGGGCATCCGCCACCTTCCAGACGCACAGGGTGCACGTGAGGAGAATCGGCGATTCGAGCTCACCCAGCTCATTGACCTGGGTGGATCCGGCCAGCTTCCCGAATCCATTCCCCACATGAATCGCGGCGGGCACCCGGTCGAGATAAAGGTTCCCGCCGTGGGGAAGAATCGCGGTGACGCCGGAGCGCACCGAATCTCCGAGTCGCAGCGTGGCATGCCCGACGCGCACGCCCGGCACGTCGGTGATCGCATTGCGCGGACCCGGCGCGAGCGCGCCCGGTGCGACGCCGAGCGCGCGGGCGCGCTGCTGGGCGGTCGCGACGGCGGGGAGGAGCAGGACGAGCGAGGCGATAATCAGGCGCATGGGTCGACCGTTCGTTGGTCAGTAGTGGGTAGTGGTTGGTGGTTAGTGGAAACCACCACTCTCAACGCTTTCCACACGACCCACGAACCACTACTCACCAACCACTACCTCGGGAAGTAGCAGCTCGTAGTGATAGTACTCGGTGTCACGCACCCACCCCAGGCTCTCGTAAAGGCGCTGGGCCTTCACATTGGTCTGCTCGGTCGAGAGGGAGAGCCATCGTGCGCCGGTCTCCAGTCCATGGGCGCGGGCGCGCTCGAGCAAGGCGCGTCCGACGCCCCCCGTTCGCGCACCGGGCGCGACGAACAGATCGTTGAGCACCCAGGCGGGTCCCATGCTGATCGAGGAGTAGATCGGGTACAGCTGGGTGAAACCGAGGAAACCGGAGTCATCCTCGGCGAGAAAGATGACCGAATCGCCCCGGGTGAGTCGTTGGCGCAGAAACCGCTCCGCGAGGCCGGGCTCGGATGGCTGCCGGTAGAACTGCCGGTATCCGTCATAGAGGGGGACGAGGTGCGGAAGATCGTCGATCGCTGCGCGGCGAATGCGCATGGAAGGCCTCCGGATGCTAGGGTCCGAACACCAGGGGGGCCACCAGGGCGATGACAGTGACGATGAGCAGGACGCCGGCAACGTCGACCAGAATGCCCGCCCGTGCCATCTGCCGGACCGAGATCATGCCGGAACCGAACACGATCGCATTGGGAGGTGTCGCCACCGGCAGCATGAACCCGGTGGATGACGCGAATCCCGCCACCAGCATCAGGAGCACGGGCGGCTGCCCGACCGATTGCGCGAGAGCGGCGGCAATCGGCATCATCATCGCGGCGACGGCAAGGTTCGAGGCCAGCTCGCTCAGCACGAGCACCGTCACCGCGAGGCCGAGGTAGATCACGACCGGGGGAAGGCCCCGAAGTCCTTCGAGCCATGTGCCCATCCACGTGGTGATTCCGTGGGTCTCGATGGCGTTGGCGAGGGTGAGGCCCGCGCCGAAGAAGAGGAGAACGTCCCAGGGGATCATGCGCGCCTCAGCCCAGGTGAGCAGCGGCCGCCGCTCGCCGGTACGGGTCGTTCCGGGCACGATGAACAGGAGCACCGCGGCGGCGACGCCGATCGCGGCATCGGAGAGCCGGGGGAAGAGGTCCACGAGGCCGGGGATCGAGAAGCCGCCAAAATCCTTCCGTTCGCGCAGGAACCAGGCGAGGGCGGTGCAGACGAAGATGATGAGCACGCGCGCCTCCCCTCCACGGATCGGTCCCAGCCCTTCGAGCCGGCTCCGCAGCATTCCGTCGGCGCCGCCTTCGATGCGCCCCCGGCCGGGAAAGCTGACGTAGACGAGGAGGAACCAGCAGAGCGGCAGGAGCAGGAGCGTGATAGGCAGCCCCAGGGCCATGAACTGCACGAAGCTGATCGAGGTGCCGGTGAGCTCCTTGATCGCGCCGGCGACGACCAGGTTGGGCGGCGTGCCGATGAGGGTCGCCATTCCGCCGATGGAGGCGGCGTACGCAACGCCCAGCATCAGCGCGGTGCGGGCGTTGTCACCCGCGGCATCACGGGCGAAGAGGGCGCCGATCGCCATCGCGATCGGATACATCATCGCGGCGGTGGCGGTGTTGGAGATCCACATCGAGATGAAACCCGTCGCCAGCATGACACCGAGGACGACCCGGCGGCCCGACAGTCCGATGCCGAGCACCATTCGGTAAGCGACCCGGACGTGGCTTTCCCATTGCTCCAGGGCGGCAGCCAGGAAAAACCCGCCCATGAACAGGAACACCAGCTCGTTCGCGTACGGGACCGCGGCGTCCCTGGTCGAGGAGACCCCCAGCAATGGAAAGAGCACCAGCGGCAACAGCGAGGTGGTGATGATGGGGACGCACTCGGTGATCCACCAGATCACCATCCAGGCGGCGATCCCGAGGGTGCGACGCGCCTCCGGGGTGAGCTCCGCCGGCCCGAACAGGATCAGCAGCACGCATAGCAGCGGGCCGGTGACCCGCGCGAGGGACCGGAAGCGTGGGCTGGCGGCGGCCTCTGGCATGAATGCCGAGTGGTCAGGGGTCAGTGGTCGGTGGTCAGGGGGGACACCCAAAGTATATCCTGTTCCCGCTGCGCTGGACATCCGGGGGAAGGCCGGTAGATTGGCGACCATCCTCCGCATCCTCGCGAGGCCCAGTATGATTTCACGACCCTCCCGTCTCCCGGCGACGATACTGACGCTCCTGCTGGCAGGATGCGCCGCCGCGTCCGACTCCGCGGTCACTCGAACGTATTACGTCGCCGCCGAAGTCGTCGACTGGGACTATGCCCCGAGCGGCGCCAACAAGATCACCGGCGCGCCGTTCACCACGATCGACAGCTTCATCATGGTGCCGCAGCAGGAATTCCTCGGACGGGTGTACCGGAAAGCGATCTACCGGGAATACACCGACTCCACCTTCACGACCCAAAAGCCCCGGCCGCCGGAGTGGGAGCATCTCGGCCTCCTCGGACCGCTGCTCCGCGGCGTGGTGGGCGATACCATCCGGGTGGTCTTCCGCAACAAGGCCGACCGGCCGTACAGCGTGCATCCGCACGGAGTGTTCTACAACAAGGACTCGGAGGGGGCGCCGTACGATGACGGGAGCGGGGATGCCAACAAACGGGACGATGGGGTCGCGCCGGGAGAGACGCACGTCTACGTCTGGCCGGTGCCGGATCGAGCCGGCCCCGCGCCGGGCGAAAAGAGCTCGATCATCTGGATGTACCACTCCCACACCCACGAGGAGCAGGACGTCAACGCGGGGCTGATCGGGCCGATGGTGGTTACCGCACGGGGCAAGGCACGGCCCGACGGGTCACCGATGGATGTGGATCGCGAATTCGTGGTGGCGTTTCTGGAGGCGGACGAGAACGTGAGCTGGTACCTGGAAGAGAACATCAATGCCCATGCGCTGGCCCCCAAGAAGGTGCCGCGAGGCGTGTCGTTTTCGGACTTCCATTACCTCGCCAACCTCAGAGAGTCGATGAACGGATTCTCGTTCGGACACCTTGGGGGGCTCACGATGAAGCAGGGGGAGCGGGTGCGCTGGTACGTGTTTGCCAATTCCAACTTCGAGATGCACGCGCCGCACTGGCATGGCCAGACGGTGGTGGCCAATCACATGCGGACCGACGTGCTCAGCCTGACGACGATGGAAATGGTGACGGCGGATATGGTTCCGGACAATCCGGGGACGTGGCTCTTTCACTGCCACGTGGCGCCGCATCAACTTGCCGGGATGCTCGCGACATTTAAAGTCGAATAGCCGAGGGAGTTGCGAACAGCGAAGAGCGAAGAGCGAAGAGGAGAGGCCTTTCCCTCTTGGCTCTTCGCTCTTCGCTACCCCCTCAAACGACCAAATTAATCAACCGATCCTTCACGTAGACCACTTTCTTCGGCTCCTTCCCATCCACGAACTTCGTGACCAGCGGGTCCTGGAGCGCGGCGGCCGTCACCATACGCTCCGTCGCCCCGCGGGGCACCTGCACGCGCGAACGGGTCTTGCCATTGACCTGGACCGGGATCTCGACGCTCTGCTCGACGGTGAGGGCCTCGTCCCACGCCGGCCAGGTCGAGTCGAAGATCGTCGTGGTGGCGCCGAGGCGCTCCCAGCACTCCTCCGCGAAATGGGGCGCAAAGGGGGCCAGCATCTGCACCATTTCCTTCACGATCTTCCGCTCGCTGCAATTCACGGCGCGCATGGCGTTGAGCAGCTCCATCATCGCCGCGATCGCGGTGTTGTACGAGAGTGATTCCAGCGCCTCGGTCACCTTCTTCTTCGTCTGGTTCCATTTGATCGCGATGCCCTGGTGGAGCTCGCTCCCCACCAGCGTCCGCCGCTCGGCCTGATCCACCAGCTCCCAGATCTTGTCGAGGAAGCGCCGCGGGCCGGCCAGCCCCTCGTCCCGGAAATCACCACCCTCCTCGTAGGGACCAAGGAACATCAAGTAGGTGCGAAAGGTGTCGGCGCCCCAGCGCGCGATGTACTGGTCCGGGACGACGACATTGCCCTTCGACTTCGACATCTTGGCGCCGTCCTTCACGATCGTGCCATGGGCCCGGAATCTCCGGAACGGCTCCTCAAACGCCAGCCGCCCCTGATCGTGCAGCACCATCGAGATGAACCGGCTGTACAGGAGATGGAGGACGGCGTGCTCGTTGCCGCCGATGTAGCTCGCGACCGGGAGCCATCGCCGGTTTCGCTCGTCGTGGAACGGGCGGTCGTCGAATTCGGTCGCGAGATACCGGAGGTAGTACCACGCCGAATCGAGAAAGGTGTCGGACACGTCGGTTTCCCGATGCGCCGGCTCCCCGCACGAGGGACATGGAACCTTGTACCACTCCTTGTCCCGTGCCAGCGGCGACACGCCGGAGTCATCGGGACGGAAGTCCTCGATCGTGGGCAGCAGCACCGGGAGATCGGCTTCCGGCACCGGGACGGTACCGCAGGCCGGGCAGTAGATGATCGGAATCGGCGGGCCCCAATACCGCTGCCGGGAGATGCACCAGTCGTGCAGCCGGTAGCGGACTTCACCCTTCCCATGGCCCTCCCGCTCGAGCCACGCCACGATCGCCTTCAGCCCTTCGGCCGCCGGCAATTCCGAGAACTCTCCCGAGTTGACGAGGTGGAACCCCTCGGTCGCCACCGCCGGCTCGCGGATCGGCGTCGCCCCGGTTTCGCCGGGGCCGGCGAGCACCCGAACCATCGGCAACCCGAAATTCTTCGCGAAGGCGAAGTCGCGCTCGTCGTGGGCCGGCACGCCCCCGATGGCACCGGTGCCGTAGCCCATCAGCACGTAGTCGGCGACCCAGACCGGGATGTGCTCGCCGGTCGCCGGGTTGAGCGCGGTCGATCCCGTGAAGGCGCCGGTCTTCTCCTTGTCACCCACCTTGCGGGAGACCAGGTCCTTTGCCGCGACGGCCTTCCGGTACGCCTCCATCGCCTCGCGCCAGGGCGGGAGCGTGAGTGCGTCGACCAGCGGGTGCTCGGGGGCGAGCACCAGAAAGGTCCCGCCGAAGAGCGTGTCGGGCCGAGTGGTGAAGACCCGGATCGGGCCGGCGTCGCTCGGAAACTCGATCTCCGCGCCATCGCTTCTCCCAATCCAGTTCCGCTGCGCGGTCGTGGTGGAGTGCGACCAGTCCATCTTGGATCGATCGTCCAGGTTCGCGAGCAGCCGCTCGGCGTAACCGGTGATCCGGAAGAACCACTGCTCCAGGAGCCGCTGTTCGACCTGGGTGCCGCACCGCTCGCACGCCCCGTTGATGACCTGCTCATTGGCCAGCACGGTCTTGTCCCTGGGGCACCAGTTGACCGCCGCCTTCTTCTTGTAGGCAAGCCCCGCATGGTACAACTGAAGGAACAGCCACTGGGTCCACTTGTAATACGCCGGATCGGTGGTCGAGACCTCGTGTCGCCAGTCGAACATCCCTCCCAGCTGCGAGAGCTGGCGGCGGAAGTTCGCGATGTTCCTGGGAATGAGCTCGGCCGGGTGGGTGCCGATCTTGATCGCGAAGTTTTCGCTGTGAATGCCGAAGGCGTCGAAGCCCATCGGCTCGAAGACCTGGTGGCCCCGCATCCGCTTGAACCGGCCGAAGACATCGGCGCCGGTGAACGCGAAGAAATTCCCGACGTGCAACCCTTCCGCCGAGGGATAGGGGAACATCATCAGGTTATAGAACGGCCGGGGTGCCCGGTCGAGATCCGGCTGGTTGGTCCCGCGCTCGATCCAGCGCGCCTGCCATTTTGCCTCGACCGCATCCGGGCGGTAGTGTCCTTCGGTATCCTCGCTCATGGGGGAAATCTATACTATCCTTAGCCCCATGGCCCTCTTCCGAAATCCCTTGAGCCGGGCCGTTCAGGCCGGCGGTGCGGTCGCCACGGCCGCGCTGACAACCGTGGTCTGGGTCTTCCTGTCCGGCGCGGCCGAGTGGCCGCTCGAATACCAGCTCGCGGCGTTCGCACTCCTCTGTCTCCTGATCATTTCCATCGCCCTCTCCTGGCTCGAGCGCACGATCATCCAGCCGCTGGCGGCGGTGACCGCGATCACCCTTCGTGTCGCCGATGGCGATCTCTCGGTATCGAAGGACGAGATCAGCCGGGTCGGCGGCGGGGCGGTGACCGATGGCCTGAACCGGATGGTGCGGGAGCTCAACCGGCTGGTCGGGGCGATCCAGAGTGCCGCCACCGATTCCGCGGCGCTTGCCGAGGAGATTTCGTCGGCGACGCAGCAAATGGTGTCCACCACCGAGGAAGTGGCGGGAACCACCGCCGAGCTGACCGACCGGGCCATCGCGCAGGCGGCGCTGGTGCGCGCGGTAGCCGACGATGCGGCGCAGATTCTCGCCATCGCCGAGGGCGTCGCGGGAGGCGCCCTGCAGGCGGTGGAGCGCAATGCCGCGCTGGCCGCGCTGGCGCGCTCCCACCGGGAACGCCTCGGGGCTAGCGTCGAGGCGCTCGATCGGCTGGCGGAGGAGGTCGCGCTCGGCACCGAAGAAGCCGAGGCGCTCACCGAGGCGTCGAACGAGCTGGAGCGGTTCGTGGATCAGGCGCGCACCGTCGCGAAGCAGACGCGCATCCTGGCCCTCAATGCCTCGATCGAAGCCGCGCGCGCGGGGGACGAGGGACACGGGTTTGCGACGGTGGCGGACGAGGTGCGGAAGCTCTCAGGCCAGGCCTCCACCGCCGCCACCGCGACCAGCGATACGGTCCGCGTCATTGCGGGGCGGGTGACCACCGCGCGGGAGCGGCTGCTCCGGCTGGGACGGGGCGGGCTTCAGGCGCGCGATGCGGCGCGCGAGGCGGTCGAGGGACTCCGCGTGGTGTCGGCCGAAGCCGATGCGGTCGACGCGTGGACCCGAAACGTCTCCCACGCCGCTTCGCAAGTCCGCGAGCTGATCGACGGAATCGCCGGCCGCACGCGGACGCTGGCCACCGGCACCGAGGACTTCGCCGCGGCGGCGGAGCAGATCGCCGCCTCGACCGAGGAGCTCAATGCGTCGACCGAGGAGGTCACCGCGTCGGCGCAGCACCTCGCCAACGCCGCCATGACGCTCACCGGATCGGTCGGCATTTTCCGGGGATAGCGTCCGTCGGCCGGCCGTTCACTGCCGAAGCCGCCGCAGCAGCGCGCGCCCCACGAACCGCAGTCGATCGGGCCACGACAGCCGGAGGAGCATCGTCTTCACCACGCCTCGGGTAAACCAGGTCTTTTCCGAATAGTCGATGGCGGTGTCCACCAGCACCGGCCTTCCGGCCGACACCGTCGCATGCGCCGCCCGCACCACCTCCTCCACGCCGGCATCGTCATCGAGCCGCAGCCATTCGATGCCGAGGGCTTCGGCAATGCTGCCGGCGTGATAATCGGGAAGCACGCTGGCCATCCGGCGCCCGAATGCGGTGGTCTGAAACTGGGCGATCTGTGCCAGCTCCCGATCGCGCAGCAGGATCACCATCACGGGCAACTCCAGGCTCGACGCGGTGAGCAGCTCGAGACCGGTCATGAGGAAGGCTCCGTCACCTGCGAGCGCAACCACCGGTGCGTCCGGTTTCCCGAGCTGCGCGCCCAGCGCCGCGGGAACCGAATACCCCATGCACGAGTAATCCACCGGCGCGAGGAACCGGCCGGGCCGCTCGAGGCGGAGGCACTCCATGGCCAGGAAGGTGCCGTTTCCGCTGTCGGTGGCGAAAATCGTCTCGGGACCGAAGATCCGCTGGATCGCCTCGAGCAGCACGGAGGGTGTCACACGGGTCGCGCTCGAGACCGCCTGCCATCCGCGGCGCACTTCGGCGTGGCCGGCGGCGATGCGCGAGCGGAGACTCTGGCCGGGCGGTTGGGCGGTAGGGCGGGAGGGGGTGTTGGGGAGCGCCGCGAGAAGTGCCGACAGGAACGCCCGTGCATCAGCGGCGATTCCGACCTCGGCAGGAAAGTTTCGACCGAGGACGTCGGGATTGATGTCGACATGAATGAGCGACCCCGGCGGCGTGAACCCGTAGCTGCCGGTGCCCACCTCGCTGAATCGACAACCGACCGCCAGGGTCACGGTCCGCTCCGATGCGACGGCGCGCACGAACGGCGGAGCCGCCGCGCCGAGACCGTTCCAGAGGAAGAGCGGATGCGATTCGGGAAAGACGCCCTTGCCCTGGATCGTGGTCGCGACGGGTGCCTCGAGCCGCTCGGCCAGCTCCAGCAATTCGGCCCTCCCATCCTGCGCACCGAGTCCGACATACAGCAGCGGCAGCGCACCCGGCGCGGTCAGCAGTTCGGCACAGCGGGCTACCAGGCCGGGTCCGGCGACGGGTGGACGCATGGCCTCCGGCGCGCGCCACGTCGCGGAGTCGACCTCGTGCCGCGTCAGATACAGGTCGACCGATACCTCCACCATCACCGGTCCCGGCGTTCCTGACCGCGCGAGCGCGCAGGCCCGGCGAATGACGCTGTAGATCTCGGCGCCGGTCCCCGGGCTCAGCACGCCCTTGGTCACCGGCTTCGCGATCGCCAGCTGGTCGATGTCGTGCAGCTGGTATGCGTGATGACCGTCGCGCCGGATCCCGCAGCCGAGCACCAGCATGGGGACGCCGTCCATGTAGGCCTCGGCGATTCCGGAGAGTGCATGGGTCAGCCCCGCGCCGGGGACGATATTCACGCAGCCGAGCGATCCCGAGGCCCGCCAGAGCCCATCGGCCATGAAGCCGGCGCTTTGCTCATCGGTGACCAGCACGGGGCGCACGCCGCGGGAATCCGCCAGCGCGTCGTAGAGCTCGATGTTGTGGGTTCCGGGAATCCCGAAGGTGAACCGGATCCCTTCGTCCTCGAGCGCGCGCACCACGATCTCGCCGCCGGTGAGCTTCATCGCGATCCTGTGCCGTCCGGAAAAAGTGGGGACTAACCCGCGACGTCGGGCAGCAGACCCTCAGCCACTCGATCGGCCAGCGCCATGATTGTAAGGTAGGGATTGATCTCGAGCGAGTCGGGGAAGAGACTCGCGTCGGCGATTCGGAGCCAGGGATGTCCGTGCACGCGCCCCCGGTCGTCGGTGACCGAATCGGCCGCGGTCGACCCCATGCCGCACCCGCCCATCAGGTGGGCCGCCGAAATGGAGATCTGCCCGGTCCGGAAGTGCCGGGCATGGATGCGCGCCTCCAGGCGCTCCGCGTCGTGCCGCTCCACCAGGGTCGGATCGGCGGACGGCGCATGGACCCGGAGCGCGCCCGCCGCGAAGAAGATTTGCGCCGATGCCCGGGTGGCCCGGACCATGGACTCGATCACCGCGTCGGTGAACCGGTAGTGCACGACCGGGGTCCCGCCGCGATCCACGGCGATCCGGTTTCCCGGCGTGGCGTGATCGCACGCGAGCACGAGGATCATCTGGAGCCTCGGGAAGGCGCGCATGAGCGCACTGTGCGGCGGGCCGAAGCCGGTGAGATTCTTGGCCGTGACGAACGGGAAATACATGCAGGTTTCGAGCACGTAGCCGTCCTCGGCCCCGCGGTCCACGAACCAGCTCTTCGGATGTCCGACATCGTTCGTGATGGGCGACGGATGCTCGCCCACCAGGATGTGCGCGGGGTGACAGGTGAATCCCTCACCGGTCCGCCGCGGAAGTCCCGAGAGACCGCTCGCCAGGAGCAGCGGCGGCGTTCCCATCACTCCACCGGCGAGCACGATGTGGCCGGCCTCGATGACGTATTCGCCCGGCTCCCACTCCGGCGCGGCACCCTTGCCGCCCGCCGGTCGCTCCGCCACCACGGCGTGCAGCCGCCGCGCCTCGATGCGCGTCACCGTGGCACGAGTCACCACCTCGACGCCGAGGCGCTCCGCGGCGGGCAGCTGCACCCGGTTGGTTCCCTGTTTGGCGTTGTTGGGGCAGCCGAGATTGCAGAGGCTCGACCCGCGACAGCCGCGGAGGTTGAGCGGAAACTGCTCCGGGTGAAATCCCGCCCGTGCCGCGCCTTCGGCGAAGAGCCGGTTGTTGTCGTTCTGCCGCTCCCGCTCGAGGAGGTGGACGTCGTTCTGCTCCATGTATTTCCGGGAGCGGCGGGCAAGATCGTCGGCATCGATGCCCGGCACGCCCCAGGCGCGAATGACACGCGGAGGCGCAATGAGGGAAGTGCCGGTGTACACGAGCGTGGAGCCGCCGTAGCCGCGGGCAAAGGCGAGGGTCATCGTGCCGTCGCTGGTCAGGAATCCTCCCTGATCCGCGTATAGCGCCGCGGACATCTCGAGCTCCCGGCCGGTAAACTCGCCATCCTGGAATCGCGGTCCGCGCTCCAGCACGAGCACACGCTTCCCGTGCGCGACCAGCGGCGCCAGCGCGAGCGCCGCGGTGCCTCCGCCGGCACCGGTCCCGACGATGGCGACATCGCAGCGTACCACGCTCATCGGATGGCGTCCCAGCCGGCGGGATCCGCGCGGTATCCCAGCGCCTCGATGACCGAAGGCTGGGTATACCATCCGAGCATGATGAGCGTGCGGAGTCCCCAGATGCCGAGCCGGAAGCGCAGCACCGGCGAGCGCCCGAACCATTCGAGCAGGACGATACGCCGGGCCGGGTCGAGGGAGGTGAGCGCGGTCCGATAGCGGACTCGCGCGGCGGCGGCGAGCAGTGTGACGAAGAGTCCGAGCTGACGCCGTGTCGTCTGGGGCCGCACCGAGAGTGCCTGCTCGACCCGCGTCTCGAGGGCGGCCCATTGGACATCCGACGCGCCGGCGGTTTCGGGAATGAAGCTCGTTGCGAGCGCGCGAAGGGCGGAACGAAGGGACGGAGGCATGACAGACGTCACCGCCCGAAGCTAGCGTGGGGGTGGAATCCCCGGAAGCTGCTGGCGCCCATCTGGCGCGGCGGGTACATTCCGCGGTCCCTTCCCCAGGGCGGCTCTTCCGCTCCCGTGCCCACCGATCTGCGCGACGACCTCCAAGCGACCCTCGGGTCCGGATTTCACGTCACCCGCGAGCTGCCCGCGGGGGGCATGTCACGGGTGTTCGTCGCCCGCGAAGATCTGCTGCGGCGGGACATCGTCGTCAAGCTCCTGCCCCCGGATCTCATGGCGGGGCTCAGTGTCGAGCGCTTCCGGGTGGAGATTCAGCACGCGGGACAATTGCAGCATCCGCACATCGTGCCGGTGCTGGCCGCCGGTGTCATCGAATACTCCGGCGGGACCCGAGGGCCCTACTACACCATGCCGCTCATCCGGGGCGAGACCCTGCGCGCCCGGCTCCAACGGGAGGGACCGCTGCCCCAGGACGAGGTCCGGCGGATTCTCTGCGACGTGGTGGATGCGCTCGCCCATGCGCACGAGCATGGCATCGTGCATCGCGACATCAAGCCGGACAATGTTTTCCTGGTCGGCAAGAGCGCGCTGGTGACGGATTTCGGGGTCTCGAAGGCATTGATGCCGTCGTCCGCCGGCGGTCCGGTCACCGGTGTGGGGGTGACACTCGGAACGCCGGGATACATGGCGCCGGAGCAGGCCGCCGCCGAGCAGGATCTCGACCACCGGGCGGACATCTATTCGGTGGGTGTCATGGCCTACGAGCTCCTGACCGGCCTCCGCCCATTCAATGGTCCCACGGTTCAGCAGCTGCTGGTCGCGCAAGCGGTCCAGACCCCGGTGCCGATCCGGGAGCGACAGCCCTCCGTCTCTCCCGCACTGGCGGCCATCGTCATGCGCTGTCTGGAAAAGCGGCCAGACGATCGCTTCGAGACCGCACACGCACTGATGGTGGCGCTGGAGGATCTCCCCAGCGGAACTCACACGGCGGCATATCCGGTCCCGGCCCGTCCTGCGCGGTCGCGGCTGCTCCTGCGCACCGGCGCGGCGATCGCCCTCACCGCCCTCGTGGTCTGGCAGCTCACCCGCCGGGCGGGCGGTCCGGCGCCGGTTCCCGGGGGGCAGGTCGCGTCGGTGGCGGTGCTTCCACCGGAATACTTCCGGCCCGACTCGGCGGTCGCGGGGACGCTCGCCGATCTGGTGGATCACATCAGTAACAACCTGAGCCGGGTCGAAGGGCTCAAGGTGGTGAACTACATGTCGGTGGGCGCCTTCCTCCGACGCGGAAGCACCCCCACACTCAAGGAAATCGGCGAAGCACTCGGCGTGCAGTACTTCGTGCTCTTCGTGCCGCGCCGGAGCGGGCGCGGCGCGGAAGTCGCCGTGCAGCTCGTTGCGGCCGCCACCCAGGCGCAGCTCTGGGTCGCGAGCTACACTCCCGATTCCACCAACTTCGAGGACATCGACGCCGACGTGGTGTCGCGGGTGACGCATGCGCTGCTCGGGGCCGGCGCCACGCTGCCACGGGAGAGCTATGCCTCCCGCGCACGGCGGGAAGGCGCGCACGGCGAGTATCTGGCCGGACAGCGCGCGCTGCGCCGGCGGACACCGGAAGGCGTCGCGGAGGCGATCCGGCATTTCGAAAGTGCGGTGGACCTCGATGCGGGCCATGCCGAAGCAGTGGGGCGGCTCGCCACCGCGCTGGCGCTGCAACTGAGCTACGGCTATCGCACCCGGATGCCGAGCTACCCGACGGCCGCGCGGGCGCTCGCGCTCGCGGACCAGGCCATCGCGCTCGATCCGGCGCGAGGCGATCCGGTCGCCTTCCGTGCCTACATCGAATACCTGGCCTATGCTCCGCTCGAGAAGGTGCGCGCCGATTTCGACCGGGCCATCGCGATGCGCCCGTCCGAGGCCGATGTGGCGGGGTGGCATGCGCTCATGCTGCTGCGCCAGGGCGAGATCGACCGGTCGCTGCAGGAGTCCCAGCGGGCGCTCGAGCTGGACCCGCTGTCGTCGGCGCGCCACCTGACGCTGGCCCTCGCGGCGCTCGGCGCCCGGCGATACCTAGCCGCGGCGGACGCGGCGCGCCGCACGCTGGAGACGGAGCCCACGCTGCGACGCCCGAGGCAGGTGGAGGCGCTGGCCCTGCTGCTGCAGGGGCACGCCGCGAAGTGCGCTTCCATGGATCTCTGGCCCTATCTCGGGGTGAAGGCGCTGTGCCTCCGGGAGGTGGGCCGCGAGGCCGAGGCGGCGCAGCTGGTCGATTCGCTGCGCCGCGCCGCGGACGGGCCGGCCGAGGCCGGTGCGGTATACTCGGATGTGGTGCTCGCGCAGGAGCTGGCGACCTACTATGCCTGGCTCGGGGACGGCGAGCAGACGCTGAAATTCGTGCGGCTCGCGTTCGAGCGTTCCCCGGTCGGCATCGATCAGCGTCTGATCCAGTCCGGTCTCTTCGACAAGGTTCGCAAGACCCCGGGATTCGCGAACGAGCTGCGCCGGCTTCAGGACCAGGCATGGCCCAGAGTGCTGGAGCAGCGCCAGCGGCTGGAATCGTCGGAAGGCGCGGTGCCGTTCGCGGTTCGACCGGGCCTCCGGGCCCCGGTGTCCTGAGATGGCAGAACCTCCTGCCAGGAAGAAGCCGCGCCGCCCGCGGAAGAAGGCGGAGCCGGAGCCGCGCGGGCTGACGGCACGGCAGGCCGGAGGTGGGGTCCCGCCCGCCGGGATCATGCGCCTCATGGAAGCCATCGAGGGAGATGGCGGATCGGTCATCGGGCCGTATCGTGAACCGCTCGGGAGTCTCTGGCAAGTGATCGCGGCACTCCCCATCGAGCGCGTGGAGCCGACTCCGTATCAGCGCGATTTGTCGGAGCCCCACGTCGCCCGGCTGGCGCGCGCAATGGAGAAGCTGGGTCGATTCGTGGATCCGATCATCGTCGTGCGCACCGAGGGGGGCACCTACTGGACGCCGAACGGGCACCATCGGCTGGCCGCGCTGCGCTCGATGGGCGTCCGGTCGGTCGTGGCGCTCGTGGTCCCCGAGCCGGAAGTGGCGCACCGGATCCTGGTCCTGAACACCGAGAAGGCCCACAACGTTCGCGAACGGGCGATGGAGGTGATCCGGCTGGCGGAAGCGCTGTGCGGGATGGACGACCGCCCGGAGCGTGACTATGCCACCGAATTCGAAGAGCCGGCCCTGCTGACACTCGGACTCTGCTACCTGCAGAACGGGCGGTTCTCGGGCGGCGCCTACCATCCCGTGCTGAAGCGGACGGAATCCTTCGGCGCGGCGAAACTTTCCCGCGCGCTGGCGGCCCGCCGCGACCGGGCGGGACAGCTGCTCGAGCTCGACGCCGTGGTCGTCGCGGCGGTGCAGCGGCTTCGCGAACGCGGCCTGGAAAGTCCTTACCTCAAGGCGTTCGTCCTGGCGCGTGTCAACCCGCTGCGTTTTACCCGGGGCACGGCGGATCCCGACGTCGTCATCGCGCAGATGCTGGCGAGCGCCAGGAAATTCGACGCCGGCAAGGTGAAAGCCGACCAGGTCGCTCGCACCGGCGGCGTCGCGGAGGAGGGGTGATGCCGGAGCTTCGGGCGCGGCTCCAGGACGCCCTCGGTGCGGGCTACACCATCGAGCGTGAGCTGGGCGGCGGAGGCATGTCGCGGGTGTTCGTGGCGACGGAAACCCGGCTCGGCCGCCGCGTCGTGGTCAAGGTGTTGCGCACCGAGATCGCCGCGGGTCCCAGCTCCGACCGGTTCGAGCGCGAGATGGCGCTCTGCGCCCGCTGCAGCCATCCGCACATCGTTCCCGTCCTCTCCGCCGGCGAGGTCGAAGGGCTCCCGTGGTTCTCCATGCCGCTGGTGGAGGGGGAATCGCTGCGCGACCGGCTCGCCCGGGACGGCCCGCTCCCCGTGGGCGAGACGGTGCGCCTGCTTGCCGAGATCGCCGATGCCCTGGCCTACGCCCACCGGATGGGGGTGATCCACCGCGACATCAAGCCCGAGAACATCCTCCTCCAGGACGGACACGCGGTCGTCGCGGACTTCGGTGTCGCCAAGGCGCTCCATGCCGCAACCCTGAGCGAGTCCGATCTGCAGGTGACGGGCGTGGGTGTGGTCATCGGGACGCCGGCCTACATGTCGCCCGAGCAGGCGATGGGAGACTTGGTGGACCACCGGGCGGACCTGTACGCGCTGGGAGTGGTCGCCTATGAGCTGCTCACCGGAAAGCACCCCTTCGGCGGAATCACTCCGGTGGAGATGGTGTCGGCGCAGCTCACCCGAACGCCGCCGCCCGTCGGGGTCGGCCGCCCCGATTGCCCCCCCGCGCTCGCCGCGCTCATTCAGCGCCTCCTGGCGAAAGACCCGGCGGCCCGGCCTGCGACGGCGGAGGAGGTGCGTGCACAGTTGTTGGCGATCGCGAGCGGCACCTTCGAGGGAGCCATCTCCCCCCGCCGCCCGCGGCGCGCCGCCATCACGGGCGGTGTCGTGGCCGCGGCTGCGCTGGTGGCCCTCTACCTTGCACTGGGACGGGGACGACTGTCGCCGGGAGGGGGAATCGGCCCTCGCGACGCGGGAATCAAATCCCTCGCGGTGCTGCCCTGCCAGAACATCGGCGGCGATTCGGGCTCCACCTACTTCAGCGAGGGGATCGCGGAGGAGCTGATCAGCGCCCTTGGCCGACTGCCCGGCCTGCGGGTCGCCTCCCGCACCTCGGCCTTCGCTGCTCGAGCCCGGAGCAGCGACCTGCGCGAGATCGGGCGGCGGCTCGAAGTGGGCGCCATCCTCGAGTGCACCGTCCAGCTGAGCGGCCAGCGCATCAAGGCCACGGCACGCCTGGTGGATGTGGCGCGTGAAGTGCAGCTCTGGGACGGCGAGTATCGGAGCGAAGTCGGCGATGTCTTCGCGGTACAGGACACCATCGCGCGCGCCATCGCCTCGGCGCTCAAGGTGACCCTCGCGGGGGGTACCGGGATGGCCCTGGTCGTACGCGGCACCACCGACACCGCGGCGCACGACCTGTACCTGCGGGGGCGGTATTTCCTCGCCTTCCGGACGCCGGCGGCCCTGAGCAAGGCTCGTCAGGCCTTCGAAGCCGCTCTCGAGCGGGACTCGACCTTTACGCTCGCATGGGCCGGCCTGGCGGACGCGTATAATCTCGGGGTGCCCTTCGGTAGCGTCCCGCCCGACGTCGCCGTGCCGAAGGCGAGATCCGCCGGCATGCGCGCCCTCGCGCTCGACTCCACGCTCGCCGAGGTGCACACCTCGCTTGGATTCATCGCGATGTTCGTCGACCGGAACTGGGCCGAAGCCGCCCGGCGGTTCGACCGCGCCGTCGAGCTGAATCCGAGCTATGTCCAGGGCCGGCTGTTTCGCGCCTGGTTGTACATCCTGACCAAGCGGCCTGCCGAGGCCCTCGCCGAGATCGAGCGAGCCCGCGCGCTCGACCCACTCTCGCTGATCATCCGCACCCGCATCGGGACGATGCTGCACTTCACTGGGCGCGACCGGGAGGCGATCGGTGCATATCAGCGGGCGCTGGAAATCGACTCCACGTTCGCGCATGCCCGCGCGGGGCTCGCGCTTTCCTACGCGATGACGGGCCGCTATGCGGAGGCACTCGCGCTCCGGCCGGGGTTCGAGCCGATGCTGGGCAACTACGAGGCGGGTCTGTGGGGCGTGGTGCTCGCGCTGGCCGGCCGCTCCATCGAAGCGAGACGGACACTCGGCGAGCTGGAGGCGTACCGGAAGCAGCGCTACGTCTCGGCGGACGCGTTCGCCGTCATCCACGCAGCGCTGGTCGAGCCCGACGCGGCGTTCGCCGAGTTCGATCGCGCGCTCGCCGAGCATGCCTGGTCTCCAACCATCGCGATGATCGAGCCGGCGTACCGGCCGCTGCACGGGGATCCCCGCTGGGCCGCCCTCATGCGGCGGCTGTATCCTCCCCAATAGGCCCGCTCATTCCTTCAGGATGCCGATATTCGCGACCGTCCCGCCCTTCAGGATCGTCGGCAGCGCGTTGACGTAGAGCACCAGTCCGGCTTCCGGGGCGGAGACGTCGAAGAGCTTTCTGCCGAGGTAGTCGGTGACGTAGCCCAGCGGGGTGCCGGGGGACACGGACCTGCCCCGCTCGACCAGCGGGTGGAAGACGCCAGTTGAGTCGCTGGTGACGGTGAGGGTCCGCTCGATCCAGACCGGCTTTGCCACCGGCCGCACCGGCCGGTCCAGCATCCGCAGGTATCCCATCACATTCAGACAGCCGCTCACCAGCGCGTCCACATCCGCCGGAGTGACCGTGCCGGCGGCACCGGCTTCGGCGGTCAGGGAAGGCTTGCCGCGGGTGGTCGCGGTGTTCTCCAGGTAGCGCGACGCGGCGGGGTCCCGGGGACGGTCGGTGGAAATGATGATATGGTCGAGCCCGAAGGCCAGCACCATCCCGCGAGAAATCGAATCCTGCACCGGATTGCCGCTTACGGTCCAATAGCTGTACGGCCGCAGGCTCTCGTCGAGGTCGCCGCCATGGAGGTCGATGAGATGGTCGCTGCGCTCCACGATCTCGCGGGTTATGAGAAACGCGGCGCGCTCGGTCTGCGTCCCGTCGGCGTTCCCCGGATAGAACCGGTTCATGTTCTTCCGGTCCACCGGATTGAGGTGGGGAACCCGCTGCTCGAAGGACGGGACGTTGATCAACGGGACGACGATCACGGTCCCGCGGAGCGTCCGGGCGTCGAGGGTGGCAATCAGCTTCTGGAGTGCCAGGATCGAGGCGTATTCGGTGCCGTGCGAGCCCGCCGTGATCGCGAGCACCGGCCCCGGCTGCGCGCCGTGCACGACTGCCACCGGGATGACGGTGCCCGAGTCGACTCCTGCCGGCACCGTCAGGACGCCGTACCGGGTTTCACCCCGGCCGGCGGCGGCGGTACCCACCGTGAACGTCGGGTGCGAATCGGCCGGCTGCTGCCGCGCCACCATCGCCAGGACCGCGAGACCGAGGCTCCACATGGTTTCCTCCCTGGATTCCCTGATTCAGGACGAGCAGCTCACCTCGATGTGCCGCCCCGCGGGGGACGGAGGGTCGGCATACCGTTCCATTGCCGGATGCTCGTCGAAGGGCGCCGCAAAGAGCCGGCGCAACGTCTCCACGACCTCGAATTCGCCGCGCTGCGCGGCTTCGATCGCCTCCTGCGCGACCCAGTTGCGCAGCACATACTTGGGATTCACGCGCCGCATCCGCTCATCCCGTTCGGCGCCGTGGCCCGGCTCGGTCTGGAGCCGCACCGCGTACCGGGCGAGCCAGTGTCCGATGCCTTCCCGTTCCCCAAACAGTCCCGAGACTTCCCGGTCGACGCGGCCGAGCGCCCGAAAGAACCGGGTGTAGTCCACGCGATCACGCTGGAGCAGCGCCAGCAGGTCCCGGAGCAACGCGGCATCCTCTTCGTGCGCTGCCGTCAATCCGAGCTTGGCGCGCATGAGGCCGGCGTACTCGGTGACGAAGGCGGGCCAATACGATTCCAGCGCGTCCTGCCACCGTTCCGCGTCCGCCGGGCCGGGGTCGAGCGCCATGAGCGCCTCCCCCAGCCGGGCGCAATTCCACATGCCCACGGTGGGCTGCCGGTCGAAAGCGTAGAGGCCGCCGGTGTCGGTGTGGTTGCAGATGAAGCCGGCATCGTAGTCGTCGAGAAACCCGTAGGGGCCGTAGTCGAGTGTGATCCCGAGGATGGACATGTTGTCGGTGTTCATCACGCCGTGGGCAAAGCCGGCCGCCATCCATCGAGCCATCAGTCGCGCGGTGCGGCCGCAGACTTCCGCAAACAAGGTGACATAACGGAGCGGTCCATCCCCGGTCTCCGCGAAATGCCTCTCGATCACATAGTCGGCCAGCTCGCGCACTCGCGCTGTGGCTCCGCGGGCGGAAAAGTACTGGAAGGTGCCGAAGCGCACGTGGCTCGGGGCCAGGCGGACGATCGTCGCGGCGGTTTCCATCGTTTCGCGCTGCACGGGGAGCTCACTGCCGACGATACTCAGCGCGCGGGTCGTTGGAATGCCGAGTCCGTGCAGCGCTTCGGACGCGAGGTATTCGCGGACGGCGGAGCGCAGCACCGACCGGCCGTCGCCGAAACGTGACCACCGGGTCTGTCCACCGCCCTTGAGGTGCAGGTCCCACGACTCCCCGCGCCCGTTGCGCGCCTCACCCAGCAGAAAGGCGCGGCCGTCACCGAGTTGCGGAACCCAGACACCGAACTGGTGGCCGCCGTACGCCTGCGCGATCGGCTCGGCGCCGGCGATTCGTGCAGCGCCGGAGAGCCACCGGGCCGCCTCCGGATGGGCCGCCGCCGCGGGATCGAGATCGATGAGCGCCGCGGCCTCCGGGTTGAAGGCGACGAGACGGGGATCAGGAAGCGGGGTCGGATCCACGACCTCGTAAAACTCCGGATGGAGCCGGGCGTAACTGTTATCGAAGGTAAGACCGGTCAAGGGCCGCATGGTGGAAAGATACCGACGCCGGCAGTACGTTCCCGCCCATGACCATCGCCAGGCAGACCTTGCTGCGCCTGTCCAAGAGCCGCTGGCTCGCGGAACGGGTGATGACGCGCCCCTTTGCCAAGCGGGCGGTGAAGCGCTTCATGCCGGGTGAGGAACTCGAGGACGCGCTGGCCGCCGCCCAGGCGCTGACCGCCGACCGGCTCGGCACGGTGCTCACCAAGCTGGGCGAGAATCTGACCGCGGAAACCGACGCCGACGCGGTGCGGGACCACTACCTCGAGGTGTTCGACCAGGTGAAGGCGCGGGGACTTCCCGCCCACGTCTCGGTCAAGCCGACGCAGCTCGGCCTCGATTTTTCGCAGAGTCGCTGTGCCGAACACCTGGAGACGCTGGCCCGCGCAGCGGAGACGACGGGAATCTATTTCTGGCTCGACATGGAAGACTCGAGTTACGTGGACCGGACTCTGGCCCTCTATCGGAAGCTTCGCGGCAAGCACGAAAAGGTCGGACTTGCCATGCAGGCCTATCTGCGCCGGACGCCACAGGATCTTGCCGCACTCCTCCCGATCCGGCCCACGGTGCGTCTGGTGAAGGGCGCGTATGCGGAACCGGCCCATGTGGCCTTTCCCGCCAAGCGAGACACCGATTTTGCATACTACGAGCTCTCGTCCCAGCTGCTCGACGCCGCGGCCAAAGGGGCGGCATTTCCCATCTTCGGCACCCACGACATGACGCTGGTGGAGCGGATCGTGGCCAAGGCCGGGACACTGGGGGTCAAGAACGACGGCTTCGAGATCCACATGCTCTATGGAATCCGGATGGCGGAGCAGAAGGCGCTTGCCGCCCGCGGACAGACGGTCAAGACCCTGATCAGTTACGGGAGCTCGTGGTTTCCGTGGTACATGCGGCGGCTGGCGGAACGGCCGGCGAATGTGTGGTTCGTCGCCCGGAGCATGTTTCAATGACGGTGAGAGGTGAGTAGTAAGCGGTGAGCGGAATTATGGTCCGGGGTGTGGTGAATTGGTTGGGGCGAGCGGCACAGGAGCCTCCACATTGAGGCATGCGAGATTACCGGAAGCTCGAGCCCTGGCAGGAAGCACGTGAGGTCACCACCGCCGCTTTCCTCGTTGCGCGGCCCCACTGGAAGCCGGAGGCCGCCCCGCTGTTCGAGCATCTGCAGAAGGCGGCCTTGTCGGTGCAGAGCAACATTGTCCTGGGTTGTACCCTGGCCCCGCGAAAATACGCCTATCACCTCACCATGGCGTGGGGGAGCTCAACGGAGGCGGCGGACCTGTGGGAAACCGGACTCAAGGAGGGAATCCTGCCGGGTGATTTCGCGGTCGACGCCATCCGGCGCTGCAAGCGCGCTCAGGAGTTGCTCCTCGAGCTGATCAAGCGCCTTATGTCGCAGTAGGTTGACCGCAGACCTCTCACCTCTCACCTATCGAGGTAGTCCTGATAGGTCACCTGCAGCATCGCTCTCCCGATTTTCAATTCTGTCGCTCCGATGATTCCGGTCTGCGATGTGACCCGGTCGGGAATATGTTCCCAGACCAGACTCCCGTCGGCGGTCACCAGGCCGAAGCCATCATCGAAACCGTAATACACCCATGGCGGCGGCGCCTTCGCGAAGAGATTGCGCCCGAAGCGATACCGCTCGCCGCCCTGCAAACCCAGCTGTCCCAGGAGCGTCGGCGCGAGATCGGTCTGGCTCGCCAGGAGGTCGACCGCTCCGCCCCTCTCCAGCGCGCCCCCGGTCCAGAGCATGGGGATGTGGTACCAGCTCCCGGCGGACTTGTACGGCGCCTCGCGGTCGGTGCGCTCCAGCTTCTTCGAGTGATCGGCCACGATCACGACCAGGGTCTCCGCCCACCACGACGCCCGCCGGGCCCGCCGGAGGAACTCACCGAGCACATGATCGGTGTACGCCAGCGAATTGAGAAACCGCGACTCGCCGTCCTGGCCCGCGACGCGTACCGGTCCCGGCACGTCGAAGGGCTCGTGACTGCTCTGGGTGAGCCAGGTGTAGAAGAACGGCCGGGGGGATGCGGCGAGGTCGCTGAAGAGCCGTTCCGCGACGACCTCATCGTGGGCGCCCCATTTGGAGGTCCAGGTCGAACGGGGAAAGGCATCCTTCCCGACGATACGGTCGAATCCACCCTCGAGGACGAAGCTCTTGATGTTGGCAAAGCCGAGCTCGCCGCCATAGTAGAACGCCGTTGCGTATCCCGAGGAATCGAGCGTCCGGGAGAGCATCGGCAGGGTGCGTGACTTCGAAGGGATCGTGAGGATCGATCCATTCGGAATCGTCGGCGCACCGGCCAGAATCGCGGCAAGCCCCTTTTCGGTTCGATCGCCCGCGGCGTACATGCGGCGGAAGAAGAGGCCGTGGGCCGCCAGGCTGTCGAACTCCGGGGTGGCGCCGGCCACCCCGCCGAGAGACTCGACGGCCCGCGCCGTGAAGCTCTCCCAGATGATCAGGAGCACGCTGGGCCGGTCTCCGCGAACGAAGCGAAGGCGGCGGTCGGCCGCTTCGCTTCGCTCGGCGTGACAGCAAAGGTACCGCGCCGAATCCAGCGGCAGGATGGTATATGGATTGTCCCGCCGGTTGAGTCCGCGGTGCCAGGAATCGAAGAAATTCCACCCGACGTTTACCGCGGCCTGATTGGCAAAGGGCAGCGGTGAGAAGTAGGCGCCGCTCTGGTTGACCGGAATCTGCTGGATGCCGCCGCGCGCGGGAATCACGAGCAGTATCGCCATGCACCCGAGCGGGAGGGCCGCGACAGGGCGGGCCGGGGGCAACCGTCGCAGCCGCGTGCCGATCACCCGCCACGCAAGCGTCACGAATACCACCGTCACCAGCGCGAACACGCCGAGCATGAGCCAGCGTGGACCTCCGCCCGCCGCGGCCCAGCTTTCCTTCGGGTGCGTGAGGTACTGAAGTACGGCCGCATCGATGTGGCGGCCCCATTCGCGGAAGATGCCCAGGTCCGCGGCGGAGAGGAGTGCGAGCAGGGTAGTGGCGAGGGTGGTCCACGCCAGCAGCAGCCAACCCGCGATGCGGGTCAGGCGCTCGATCGAAGTCAGGGCGATCAGCAGGAACGGAAGGAGCGAGAGGTAGGCCGCCGACGCGAGGTCGAGCCTGAGGCCGTGGAGGAATGTTCCCCCGACGGTCATGGCCGGCAGCGCGCTGGTCTCTCGGAAGAAGAAGGCGAGAAACACGAACCGCACCGCGGCGAAGAACGCGAGCCAGTAGAGGAGGTAGAGGAGGAGGAGCGTCAGGCGCGAGCGCACCCGGGAAGGATAACGAAGCAGCAGTGGTTCGTGAGTAGTGGTTAGTGTGTAGTGGGTGGCGGCGCTAACCACCAACCACTAGCCACTAACCACTAACCACTAACCACTAACCACTAACCACTTCCCTACGGCCGCGCCCCGCGATGCCGGTTCTTCAGATCCAGGTCGAAGGTCTTGCCGCCCACCGTGAGCGTCACGTTCTGGGTTCCGTTGAAGGTGACGACCGCCGTGCGACTGACCGTCTGTCCGTCGCGCGGACCGCCCACGAAGGTCACCGTGCATTGCCGGGTGATGGTGCCGGAGAGCGGCCAGGCGTCGGCGCCGTTCGGGACCGGCACGACCACATCGGCTACGGTCAGCGCGCACTCGAGGTCATAGGAGCGCTCCGGCCCGTTCTCGGTGTGCCTGCTCCGCGTGACGTGGGTCGATCCGGCGCCATTCCAGGTGCGCTGGGTTTCGGTGCCGGCAAGGCCCGTCGCCGTCATGTCGCGCTCGCGCTCGATCGTCGCTTCCCAGTTCGGCAGGGTCCTGCTGCCCTCGATCGCACTCTGGATGTTGGCCTTGGCGGTCGTCAGTGCATCGAACGCCTGCTGCACCGCGTTGGACGCATCCCAGAAGGCGTAGGACCGGGTGATGGTCGCCTCTCCGTGGGTGATCACCGGGCACTCCAGACGGCCGGTGGCGGCATTGAAGGGGCAATTGGCGGGGCGGAAGTCACCCTGGCCCGGCGCAAAGCCCGGCATCGCCGTAAAGAAGACCGGCTCCCGCATGACATCCACATCTTCCGCGGTTGCATCGGCGGCCACCAGCGCGATGTCGGCGTTGATCAACGGAGTCACCGCGTCGGGCCCCGAAGCATCACTGTTACAGGCTCCGAGTATCACCGCACAACTCAGGGCCCCGCAACGAATTAGAGTGCGCATACCAGTCCTCGTGAGATGGTTTCGATCCGGTCCGTCATTCCCAGTGGCCACCGGATATGACGCGCCTCGATCCGTGCCGTTAAGTCTAAAAACCACCATCTCTTAGGACTGTGATCCCCATCACTTTTTGGGGCGGGGTTCCGCGCTCCCCGACACACCACCGGAGACGATGAACGCCATGATCTCCGCCGCTTCGGCATCGACTCGCTCGACGCGCTCCGATGGGACGATGATCAGGTTTCCGGCGAAATTGTACGCCTGCGGCAGGTAGACCGCCACGAAGCCCGGCATCCCGAGCCGCTCCTGCCCTGCGGCGGTCACGAATCCCATCGTCCAGACGTTGCCGGCTTCATCGAGCTGGGCTCGCACCGGTCGGTTGAACCGCCGCTGCTCTCCGACGAAGGCGTTCAGGAGATCCTTGGTGGAGGTGTAGAGGAGGCGCACGAACGGCAGCTTTTCCAGCAGCCCCTCGATCTCGGCGACCAATCCCCGGGTGACGAGATTCCCGGCGAGCAAGCCGATCAGGGTGATGCCGACGAGGGTGACCACGATTCCGGCACCGGGGATCCCGACGTCGAGGATTCCGTCGACCCGGCTCACGATCCACCAGCAGACGTAACCGGTGAGGAAGACCGGCGTCGTCACCACGAGCCCGCGCAGGAAATACTGGGCGAGACGTTTCATGCGAGCAGCCGGGTGAGCTCCGCGAGGAGCGCCTCCAGGTGCACCGGCTCCAGATCGCCCATATGGCCGATGCGAAGCACCCGCCCGTGCCGGTGATCGAGCGCGCCGCCAACGAGATACCCGCGATCGGCGAGCGATTGCATGACCGTCGCGGGTGCGTGCCGTTCGGGGAGGAGGAGGGCGGAAATGGCGGGTGATCGCCGGCCCGCCGGCGCCATGAGCCGCACCTCGGCGTGCGCATCGATCCATCGCTCCATGGTCTCGAGCATGGCGCGATGCCTGCTGTAACGCGCCGGCCATCCGCCCGAGGCGTTGATCCGCGCGACCTGGCATTCCAGGGCGAGCAGGAGGGAGACGGCCGGAGTCCAGGTGGGAAGATTCTCCCGCGCGATCGCGACCATCCGTTTGACCGAGAGGTAGTACCCGGCGTCGTCCTGGCCGCCGGCACGCGCCATGAACCGCTCGCTCGCAGCGCCGAACGCGAGCCCCGGCGGAAGGGCCATCGCCTTCTGAGATCCGGTGCAGTAATAGTCCACACCCCAGCGATCCATCTCGATCGGCATTGCGCCGACCGAGGTGACGCCGTCGACCAGGAGGAGCACGTCGGGGTGCGCCCGCACCACTTCGGCCAGGGCAGGGATGTCCGCCAGCGCCCCGGTGGACGACTCCGAATGCACCACCGCCACGGCGTCGACCGGGGGACCCTCCAGGAACAGGTCCAGCTGCTCGGCGGTAATCGCCGATCCGGGATGGACCTGCACCCGGAAGACCTGTCGCCCGCAGGATTCCGCGATGCGGGCGAGGTATTCGCCGAAGTAACCGCCCACGGCAACCAGGACGCGGTCGCGCACCCCGTTCCGGATAGCGGCCTCGAGCAGTCCGGTCCCCGAGGATGTCGCGACGAACACCGGCTGCCGGGTCCCGAAGCATTCCTGCAGCGCGGGCTGCACCGAGGCGAGGAGGGCCTGCATCCGTGCCGACCGGTGCCCGAACATCGGCTGATCGAGCGCGGCGAGCACCTCAGGCCGGACGTCGGTCGGCCCGGGGAGGAAATTGCGGCCGAATGGACTCATGCGGCCAGCACCTGCTCGCTGGTGGCGAGGCGCACCCCGCGCCGCTCCCAGCCGGCGAGCAGCGCCCGAGCCGACTCCGGGTGGATGGCGCGGGTCGCATCGGTGACGAGGGTGATCGGAATGCCGGGACGGTGATCGAGCAATCCCTCGATTGCGTACTTGTCACAGACGTCGAGGGCCACCCCGTAGAGCACGATAGCCGACGGCGCCAGCGCGTCGACCACCGGAAGGACGTTGGGGTTGGTGAACACATCGAACCAGTGCTTGTGGATGAGGATGTCGCCGTCGTGCGCCCGCACTCTGGCCGCCAGCGCAACGGCGTCCTCGGGCCCGGGCTCGATGACGAGCGGATTGCGGAGCCGGGTTTCGGCGATCTTGCGCTGCCCCGGCGTCCCGCGCATACAGTGCTCCGGAAACGTGGTGATCCAGTCGGGGGTATCGGAGAGCTCCCGATGGCCCGGCACGTGGTCGTCGGCACTCGCGAGGATCCGGATCCCGTTCCGGTGGGCGTGGTCGGTCAGGCGGGCGAGCACCGGGACGATCGCCTCGCTGTCGGCGACGTACAGGCGTCCGTCGGCACGCATGAAGTCGTACTGGGTGTCGACGTCCCAAAAGAGGGTGCTGGATGCTGCGTATCGGTTGCTGGTCACTGCACCAACTCGAGGCGCGGGTTAGGCTGGTATTCCCGTCCGACCTTGGCGCACGGCTTGCCCTCCCGGCACACCACGTCGGCGGTGAAGTCGAATCGCCCCTGGAAGAGAGAGCTGCCGACCCCGTAGGCATCCACCGGCACGTGCAACCGCTCGAACTCCTGGATCTTTTCGACGGTGAAGCCGCCCGAGACGATGATCCGCACCCCGGCAAACCCCCGGGCGTCGAGCGCCTGGCGCACGTTCCAGACGAGCTGGGGGCAGACGCCGGTGGGACGGAACCGCCCCATCTGTGGAATGACCGAGCGATCGACCAGCATCTCGCTGGTGTCGATCCGCACCCCGTACAACCGGCCGCCCATGGCCTCGGCCACCTGCAGCGCGGTCCGCACGCAGTCGTTCTCGAAATCCACCAGCGTCACGAGGCGCACATCGGGATCGATGTGGTCGGCGAACTTCCGGGTGGCGAGCACGGTATCGCCGCCGTAGGCCGCGATGAGCGCGTGCGGCACCGTGCCGATGCCCTCGCTGCCCCACCAGGACGCCTGCGCGTCGGTGGACACGCCGATCGCCCCGGCGATATGCGCCGCATACCCGTCTCCCGTCTGGACCAGCCAGTGATCGTGGCGTGCGGGGAAGAACATCACTTCCTTGGGACGGGCGGCGTCGACGACGCGCCGGGTGTTGGTGCCGACCCGCGTGCGCCGCGACAGGACGCCGAGGTACAGGGTTTCCAGGTGCGCGAAGGCGTCGTAGGGCCCTTCGATCATCAACACCGTTTCCCAGGGGACGATGGGATCGCCGTCGAAGAGCGCCCGCACCTCGAGCTCCCCCCATTCGATGGCGCAGAGTTTGAGGATCGCGATCGCTTCGTCGATGCCGCCGAGAAACGCCTGGGACTTGCCGAAGACCTGCATGGTGACGCGAGGGCGGCTCGCATCGGCCAGGAGGATTTCGCGCGCCCGGGTGAAGTACTTATCCGAGTAGTAGCCGGCACGCATCTTCTCGACCGGCAGATTGAAGATCGCGGGATCGAGACGGGGTCGCCGGGTCATGGCGGAGTGGCGGTGAAATGCCTGGCGCGGAGCGCGGCCAGCAGTCCCCGCAGCCCGCGTGCCTGACGGGCGTCGGGATAGCGGTCGATGAGCCGCCGCACTTCAACCATGGCGCGTCCCGGATCGTCGAGCCGCTGCTCATAGAGCTCCGCGAGGGCCAGGCCGAGGCGCATATCTTCGGCGGGAGTGAACTGGCCGGCGTCCCGCTGCAGCGCTTCGAGCTCCGCCACCGCGGCGAGCGGCTGACCGAGGGGACCCGCGAGGAGCTCGGCGCGACGGAGCAGGGCGGGGAGGCGATCGCGCGGCGTCTCGGCGCGCTGGCGGTACGCTTCGGCCGCGGCATCGGCGTGCCCGCGTGCCGCGAGTGTCTCCTCCGCCGAGAAGCCGCCTCCGGCGCGGGTCAGCCCGACGTTGATGAGCACAGTGTTTACGAACTCGATGAAAGGGTCGAGGACCGCCTCCACCATGCCGGACATGAATCCGAAGAGGGTCCAGAGGAGTCCGGCAAGCAGGAGCGCGCGAGGCTCCACGCCGGTCAGCGCCAGCACGAGGGCGACGACTGCGCCGCCGCCCATGAAAAAGGCAATCACGCCTCGCAGGTACCGGAACGGATCGGTGTCGAGGGTTTTGGCGCGGCCACGCAGGCGTTCAGGAAGGAGCGACACGCTCCGAAGGTAGAGGCGGGCCAGTGGCGCGGCAAGTTGACAGGAGTGGTCGTGTCCCCCTGATTCTCTGGTCTCCCGGCCCGTCCTTTATCTCCCGGAGCGTCCGATGTCCGACACCGTCAGCCGCCGCGATTTTCTTGGCACCGCCGCCCTTGCCGCTGCGGGGACGGTTCTCCCCGGGCCGTTGCATGCCTCGCCGCCGGTTCCGTGGGTTCGCAGAAGCCGGGCGGCCCGACTCGTCGCGGTCGGATCCACCAACGGTATGCGCGGGGTCAAGCTTGCGGTCGAGCTCATGACCAGGGGCACCGACACGCTCGATGCCGGCGTGGAAGGGGTCAAGATTCAGGAGCTCGATCCGAAGGACAATTCGGTCGGCTACGGCGGGCTACCCAACGAGGAGGGGGTGGTGCAGCTGGACGCGAGCTGCATGCACGGCCCCACCAAGCGCGCGGGCGCGGTGGCATGCCTCGAAGGCATCAAGACGCCGAGCGAAGTCGCCCGTCTGGTGCTCAAGTACACCAATCACATCCTGCTGGTTGGGGAAGGCGCCAAGCGATTCGCGCTCTCGTACGGCTTCAAGGAAGAGGATCTCCTCACGACGGAATCGCGCGAAGCGTGGCTCCGGTGGCGCGCGAACCGCGGCGCCCAGGATGACTGGGTCAACGTCGACGCGAAGACGCCGCCGATGGCTCGTCCGACCGGTACGATCAACATGAACCTGGTGAACGAGAAGGGGGAGATCTCCTCGATCACCACGACGAGCGGGCTCGCCTGGAAGATCCCGGGACGGTCCGGCGACTCGCCGATCATCGGCGCGGGGCAATACACCGATGGCCAGATCGGCGCCGCGGGGTCTACGGGACTGGGCGAGGCGAACATCATGGTGTGCGGGGGATTCCTCACGGTGGAACACATGCGTCAGGGGATGAAACCGGCGGACGCCTGCCTGGCGACGCTCAAGCGGCTCGTGGCGATGACACCGCCGCGGCTGCTCGATCCGCAAGGTCGGCCCACGTTTCAGGTTCAGTTCTACGCCGTCAACAAGGCCGGCGACTACGGTTGTGGCGCGCTCTTTCCCACTCGTTACGCGGCCTGCGACGACAGCAACGGGGCCCGGGAGCTGGACGGCGCCCATCTCTATGACCGGCAGTAGCGCGGTGCGCATGCGCACATGGTGTCTCGCCGTGTTGCTGGGTGGGGTGCTCCCGACCGCCCCGCTCCCGGCCCAGGATACGACGATTGCCGCTCCGGTCGAGCGCGGGCCGTGGCGCACGAACTACTTCCCCTACCTGCTGGGCAATCCGACCACCGGACTGATGCTGGTAGGGCACATCGACTACTTCCGCCAGGCCGATTATTTCGCGCGGGTTCCCCACGACGCCATCTTCACGGTCGACGGCACGATCAGCGCGCAGGGCAGCCGGTCGCTCATCGGGCGGCTGCGTGCACCGCTCCTGGTGCCGCGGTGGCGTTTTGCCGTTGACGCCGGCGCGTCCAGAGAATCGCGATTCGGATACTTCGGTTATTCCCCGGCGGAGGCCGCGCCCGATGACCATACGGACCGGGTTCATCGCACCCGATATTTCGTGCGTGCCGAGGTCACCCGGCAGATTGCCGGGCCACTCTCGGTCGCGGCGATGCTGGGTGTCGAGCGCACGAACTGGTCCAGGCTTCCGGGAGCGACCGCCTTTGGGCTGGACTTCGGCGACGCGATCGGGCAAACCGATGCCGGCGGCCGGGTCACCCTGGTGCTCGACACCCGGGACAGGGAGTTCCTGGTCAACAAGGGAGTGTTCGTGGAGGCTGGCCTTCTGTTCGGTGGCGGCGGGGAGCATCGCGATCTCGATGTCGTGTCTTCCGGACCCTATGGCGGCTGGTACGCGAACCTGCGGGGGTACGTGAGCCCGCGTCAGGGGACGATAGTCGCGGGTCGCCTCGCCGCGCGATCCCTGAGCGAGGAGGCGACCCTGCAGGCCAGGAACACCCTCCCTGGCTGGGAGAACGGCGTGGACGCGCTCGGCGGTCCGTATGCGCACCGAAGCTTCACGCCGGGACGGGTGGCCGGACGAGGACTCCTCCTCGGCAGCGTCGAAGTGCGCCACAATCTCCTCGACGTCGGCGACTATGGCGCGGTGACGCTGATCGGTTTCGTGGATGGGGGACGGGTCTTCGAGGCAGAAGATTTCAGCCTCACGACGACAGGCTGGAAGGTCGGCGGCGGCGGTGGAGTGGCGCTGCGAGTGCTCCGGACGTCGCTCCTGGTCTTCAATTTTGCCGGTGGGCCGGCGGGCTTCACGTTTTCGATGGGTACGGGCTGGGCGTTCTAATCGCCGGGGTTTGGGGGATCCACAGATTTCACAGATTGCACAGATGATGCAGGCGGACCTGCGAATCTCCGGTACTGAAGGGAGGTGGATCCGAAGTTCAGCAAGAGGCCTCTTCCCAGTTCTGCAGCGACCAGGTAGTTGATTACCTGCGCATCATCCACTGCGGTAAGTCGATCGCTTGCCTTCAGCTCCACCAGCACGTCGTGAAAACAGATGAAATCCGCACGATAGCGAACCGCCAATGGTGCACCCTTGTAGTAAATCGGGATTTCGATCTCTCGAACGAACGGAATCCTCCTCGAACCCAGCTCGATCCCCAACGCCTCCTGATGCACCAATTCAAGCAAGCCCCGACCAAGCGTGCGGTGCACCATCATCGCCGCCCCGATGATGGCGTAGGTCTCCGGATCTCTCCTCCTGTCCGTCCCATCTCCAATCTGTGCCATCTGTGAAATCTGTGGATCCCACGACCCGGGCACGTAAGCAAATGTCCGCGAGCGCAAAGCCTTTCGGCGCGGGACTACCGGACCTAGTCGAGCCTCATCTTCCGCACCAGCTCCGCGAACCGCGGATCCCCCCGGATCGGATCGAGCAACGGCTCCACGTTGAGATAGGTGAGCCAGCCGCGCCGCTCGGTCCGGGCACGCTCGAGCCACTCGAAGGTGCCGTCGACGTCTCCGAGCACGAGATGCAGCCGCGCAAAATCGACCGGAGAGACATAGCGGGTGCGCGCCGTCTCGGTGAGGGTGGCGAGCGCGCTCACCGCCTCGTCCCGCCGCCCGCGCAGGACCGCAAGGTGGCCCAGCGCGGCGAAGGCATGATGGTTGGCGCCCCGCGCCCCGGCGTCCGCTTCGCGCAGCGCCGCCTCGGCTTCGTCATACCGGCCGGCCTGGATCAAGGCCAGCCCGAGCACCCACTGGGTCTCCTCACTGGTGGGGTTCTGCCCCACCGCGCGCTGGAGCTGGAGCACCGCCTCTTCGGTCCGCCGCGCGATGTAGTAGAGCCATCCGAGTGAACGGCTGACCGACACCGAGACCGGATCGAGCTCCTGCGCGATGCGGCCCTGGGCGATGGCCTCCTCGGTGCGCGACATGGCGATCAGATACCAGGAGTACCACTGCCGGGCCGTGGCATAGCGCGGATTCAGCTCGATCGCGCGGGCAAAATGGATCCCCGCCTCTTCCCAGTCCCAGTCGTGGATGAAGAGCACCCAGGCGAGGGAGGTGTGCGCCTCGGCCAGGCCTTCGTCGAGCGCGAGCGCACGTTTGGCTTCTTCCCGGGCGCGGCGCATGCCCTCGGTGACCGGCGCCCCGCGGTAGTCCACCTCCAGCGCGTAACAATCGGAGAGCCCGCTGTACGCCAGGGCGTACCCGGGGTCCTCGGCCGCCGCCTGCTCGAAGTACTGCACCGCCTCCAGAATGCCTTCGCGGGTGCGCTTGTTCCAGGCAAACCGGCCCTTCAGGTACAGCTGCCAGGCACGGAGATTGTCGGTGTATCGGGTGGCCACCGGGTCCCGGAAATTGCCCAGGAAGGAGGCGCGAAGTGTTTCGACGATGGTCCGCGCGATCTCGTCCTGCAGCGCGAAAATGTCGTCCATGCGACGATCGTAGCGCTCCGACCAGAGCAGCCGTCCATCGGTTACGTCGGTCAGCTGCGTGGTGATCCGGACCCGCGCATCCACCCGCCGGACGGTGCCCTCGAGAATGACGGAGGCGCCGACCTCCGACCCCAGGACTCGCACGTCCTCCTTGCGCCCCTTGAGCGCGAAGACCGACGTGCGCGAGGCGACCCGCAACCCGGGGACGTTGGCGAGCGCATTGATGAGCTCGTCGGTGATGCCGTCACTCAAATACTCGTTGTCGGGGTCGGGACTCGCGTTCACGAAGGGGAGGACGGCGACCTGACGTTCGGGCGCACGGCGCGGCGCCGGTGCGGCGCCGAGGTCCGCAAGTGCGGTGGCGAACTCGGTGGCGGTGCCGAACCGGTCGCCGGGCGATTTCGCGAGCGCCCTGAGCACCGCCCGCTCCACCGGCTCCGGAATGACGGGGCGCCGGGCTCGAAGCGGAGGCGGCGTCGCGACGAGGTGACGGCTCAGCGTGGCCTGCGCATTGGAACCCCGGAACGGCGGTTCGCCGGCCAGCATTTCGTACACCACGCAGGCGAGCGAATAGAGATCGCTCCTGCCGTCGAGCTCCCGCTCGGCGGCCGCCTGCTCGGGGCTCATATAAGCTGGTGTTCCCACCGCCAGCCCGCGCGCGGTCACATCGTCCACCGCGGCGACGGTGATTGCGCGGGCAATGCCGAAGTCGGCCACCACCGCCTGGCCCTCGTGCAGGAGGATATTCTCGGGCTTGATGTCGCGGTGCACCACGTTTTGCCGATGGGCGTAGTCGAGCGCCGTGGCCACCGAACGGGCGATCCCGAGCGCGTCGTCGATCGGCAGCCGGCCTTCGCGAGCGAGACGCTGGCGCAGTGACTCGCCGCCGATATAGGGCATGACGAAATAGAGAAACCCCTCGCGCTCCCCCGAATCGTACAACGGCACGATCTGGGGGTGGCTCAGCGGTGCGGCGATGCGGATCTCGCGGAGGAAGCGGGCGGCGCCTTCGCCGGACGTAATCAGCTCCGGCCGAAGCACCTTGATGGCGACGCGCCGCCCATGTTTGAGATCCTCGGCCAGGTACACGGTCGCCATGCCGCCGTGGCCCAGCTCGCGTTCGAGCCGGTAGTCGTCGGAAAGCGCCACGCGGAGACGGTCGGGGACAGCGGCCAGCGGAGCTCCTCGGGAAGGAGGTTCCTAACGGTGGAGCGGGCGGGGCGGCGCGTCAACCGGAGATGGCGGCGAGCAGCTCCCGTAGCGTCGATTCACCCTTGTCGCGGGCGTACCAGCCGCAAGCGTAGGCATAGCGCTGCGGGGTGGGCATCACTTTCCTCGCCATCACCCAATCCTGCAGCACCGACGGGCGGGGGCCCCAGTGTCCGAGCTCGCCGAAGTCCCCATCCAGGGCGATGGCGATGGGGATGGAGCGGGTTCCATTGGTGAGATACCGATTCATCACCGCTGGATACTTCTCGCGTTCCAGGATCCGCAGCTCCAGGGCGGGAATCAGGTCCGCGAGCCGGGCAAGAACCGGAACGGTGTTCGCCGCGTCGCCGCACCAGTCCGCCGAGATCACCAGGAGCCGCCGGGCCGGGCCGCGCATGAACTGCTCGAGGGCCCACCCCGGAATGACGGCGTGGTCGTAGACACCTTTCCACAAGCCGAACTTCTCCATTCCCGGCTGGAGGTAGTCGGGCCAGGGCACCGCGTCCTCCCACAACGCCGGAAATGGGAGATCCACTACGCGCGCTCCTCGATGCGGACGCCGAAGCGCGCCAGACCGTCCACGTAGGCGCGGAAGGGCACCGCCTCGTCGGGCGTATGCACGCCCCGCGCGGCGATGGTGCCGTCGGCCTGCATCAACGCCGTCAGCGAGAGCGAATACCCGGTCGTGCGCATCATCGCGCTGATGCCCTGCGCCGGGTCGAAGTAGTCCAGCAGCTCGAAGGTGAGCTTCGCCGGCCGTCCATCCTTGTCCCCTTCCACGACGACGCGGAGGGCCACGAGGTCCCTCCCTTCGGGCTTGTACAGTTTCGGCTGCACCGCGGCGATGAACAGGTCGCGCGGCACGACCGGCTGTCCCTTGACCGGAATCGGCGTGTTGGAAATCAGCCCGAGCTCCCGGATCGGCCGCATGATCGCGACATGACCCGGATAGCGAAGGGTCTTGTACTCCATCGTGTCGATCTTCCCCTCGAACGCGAAGGGCATCGTACTGACGCCGCCGCCGGTATGGAATGCCTCGAGGGTACCGACCGGCGCGGGAAATTCCTGCGGCTCCAGCTCCGAGAGCGCGTCCACCTGAACCGCCTTGCCCTGGCGGAGCACCCAGGACGGCGTGGTGTAATAGTCGAGCGCGCCCTCGAGGGAGTACACGATCTGGTAGTTGAGCGGGGGCTCGGGGTGCTGCGGGAGTCCTCCGACGTAGATCCGCACCGAACGCGCGCGATCCACCCGCCGGATTCCCTCCGCGGCGAGGATGTTCACCATCCCCGGGGCGAGTCCGCAATCGGGAATGACCGACACGCCGCGCGCGGACGCCGACTCCTGCAGCTTTTTCTGCTGAAACACGATCTCCGTGTTTCCGCCCAGGTCGCAGAAATGACTGCCGCCCTCGATGGCGGCCCGGGTCATCGGCTCGTTGAAGTAGTAGGGGAGCGCGCAGAGCGCCGCGTCATGCCCCTTCATCATGGCGACGACCGCTTCGAAATCGCTGGCATCGAGCGGCACCGCGCGGAGCCGCTTGCCCAGATACGGCTGCAGGAACGGAGGGAGCCGGTTGGGATGCAGGTCCGCGATCGTGACCTGCTCCACGCCCTCGTGCTGCAGGAGATTGTGCGCCGCCGCGCAGCCCTGAAGGCCCGCGCCCAACACCAGCATCTTCATGGAGACCCCAACGTGATAATTCCGGAAGTACGGAGCCCTGAAAATTAGCCGGTCGGGGACCCGCATTCAACGCGACGGCATACCCGGGTGGTAGGAAAGGTTCCGCAGGCGGGACGGTGTGCCGCTCCAGTTCGGCCAGCGCGACGAGCCCCCGGCGAGCGGCCGCACCGCGAATCCTCGCGCGGTGCGATATGCCACCGAATCGGCGCCCCACCGGATGGCATCGGTCGCGCCCGGATCGAGCGCGCTGGTGTCGCCGCCGGCCGCGATGATGCAGAGTCCGCCGCCGCGGCACTCCCCCACCAGCGCCACCGGGGGGTCGCCGAGCAGCTCATGTGTCATGGAGTCCGCCGCGAGGACCCCATCCGGAGCCACGGCAATGAGTGAATCCCGACCGGGGTCGGCGGAGAGCGTGTAGTAGCTTCCCGCCAGGACAACCGCGGTGCGACCATCGGGAGTCCAGCCGATCCGGGACGCGGAAGCCGCACCGCGGGGGAGCGGAGCCGTGCGTTCGACGGTCGTGCGGAGATCGAGAATCACGAGCGACCAGCGCGCCGCATCCCTGGTCCCGTCGCGGCGGAGGAACGCGACTCTGGTCCCCTCGGGAGACAGCCTGGGCAGCCGCTCCTCCGCGCGAGTAAAGGTCAGCCGCACGAACGTTCCGCCCGCCGCCGGCGCGACGTACAGATCGGTCATCGAATCGGATCCTTCCCCGATCCCGAGGACGAAGGCTTCCTCGCCTACCTGGATGCGATTCGAGAGGGGAGTGACGGCGCAGCCGGTGAGCGGTAAGAGGTAAGCGGTGAGCGGGAACAACCTCAGCGCGCGGCTCCATCCCCACCACTTACCGCTCACCGCTCACCGCTCACTGCTGTTGAGCGCTTCCCCGAACTCGGCCATCGACTGGTACCTTTCCTCCGCCTTGTGGGCTAGGCTCCGGGCGATCACCTGCTCGAGTTCCTCCGGCAGCGTCGCGCAGGTCTGGCGCAAGCGGAGGGGCTGGCCGGTCAGGTGGGCGAGCATCGTCTCCTGTGCCGTGTTTCCCTCGAAGGGAAGCCGGCCGGTCAGCAGCTCGAAGCCCAGCACGCCCAGGGCAAAGATGTCGCTCCGGACGTCCAGCGGCTTTCCCCGGATCTGCTCGGGACTCATGAACTCCGGCGTTCCCAGGACGATGCCGGTGGCGGTGAGGCGAGTGAGCTCGGGGCCGGCCGCACTTTCCTTGGCCAGTCCGAAATCCATCACGACCGCCCGGTCGCCGCGTCCCTCCTCCGCGACCAGCATCACGTTCTCGGGCTTGAGATCGCGATGCAGGACTCCCGCGTCGTGGGCATGCTGAAGGCCGAGACAGAGCTGGTGGAGCAGCGGGACCGCCAGGGCGGGCGCCATCGGCCCGTGCCGGGTTTCCCGCCGGGAGAGTGTCTCGCCATCGAGAAAGGGCATCACCAGGTACGGCATACCGGCGGCCTCACCCCACGCGAGGATTCCGCAGACGTTGGGATGGTCGAGCCGCATCGCGACTTGCGCCTCGCGGCGGAGCCTCGCCACCGCTTCCTGGTCCCCCGAGAGGCGGGACATCAGGACTTTCACCGCGACGCTCCGTCCCGATTCCCGGTCCTTGGCGCGGTAGACATAGGCCATGCCTCCCTCGCCCACGCGCATTTCCATCTGATAGCGGCCGTCCAGGACCCGTCCGGAGAGTCCCGACGCGGGATCGCCCCGACGGGCGGGGGGGAGGCGGGATTCCCCGGTCCGATGCAGCCCGAAGTTCCGCGACGCAGTCGGGACGGGAGTGCTCGACGATACGAGGGGGAATCCGTCCCGGGTGCAGAACTTCGCGGGGGGCTCGAAGCTGGCGCCGCAGCGCGGGCAACGACGCGCGCTCAATCCCGATACCGGTTGCGCCCGTCCGACTTGGCGCGAAGCAGATTCCGGTCGGCGAGTCGCAGTAGTCCTTCGGCACCTACGGCGCGCTCGTCGGGGAATGTGGCCAGTCCGATGCTGATCGTGAGGGGAATCGAGACGTCGGGCGGACCGAAGGCCGCCAGCGATACCCGGCGGAGGATCCGGTCCGCGAAGAGCCGCGCGCCGGCGCTTCCCGTCTCGGGCAGCAGCACGACGAATTCCTCGCCGCCATAGCGGGCGACGGTGTCCACCGCGCGCTGCTCGCGCCGGAGCATTTCGGCGAATTGGGTCAGGACCTTGTCGCCCGCCTGGTGACCGAAGCGGTCGTTCGCCGCCTTGAAATGATCGATGTCGATCATGACGCAGGTGAGCACGGTGCCATAGCGCGCGGCCCGGTCCACCTCGCGCTGCAGCCGCTCGTCCAGCGCCCGCCGGTTGAAGAGGCCGGTCAGGGGATCGGTCTCCGCGAGCTGGCGCATGGCGCTCTCGCGATGCCGCGACTCTTCGTGATCCTGCGATTTTTCGATCGCCGACGCCGCCGACTCCACCACCCGCGCCGCGAAGCGCAAGTCGGCGTCGCCCAGCGGCGGATCGCCCGGACCGGTTCGGAGGAAGAACACACCGGCGCGCTCACCTCGGAGTGAGAAGGGGAGCACGAGCGAGGAGGTGGTCTGGGTATCGGAGACCGATTCATAGAGCGGGTGCGACGTCGCGTCCTCGACCAGGACGACCTCGCCGGTGCTCAGCGCTTCGCGGATCTCCGGGTAGCGCTCGATATCCACCGCCAGGTCGCGCAGCATCGGGTTTTCCGACGCGGCGGCGACCGTTGCCCGGGCCGCTCCCGGTTTGCCGAAGATGATGGAGCAGCGTGGAATGCGGAGCCCCGTCGCCACCTGCCGGACCAGCACCTGGAGCAGGTCGCGGGGCGGCAGGTTCGTCGTCAGCTCCTGGAGCAACGCCACGAGCGCCGCCTGCGACCGCGCCTCGGCCCGGGCCTGGTTCAGCACGCGTCCCGCGCGCAGGTGGGTGCGAATGCGGGCCAGCAGCTCGCGGACCCGCACCGGCTTGGTGATGACATCGGAGGCACCGAGCCGCAGGGCCTCGACCGAGGCGTCTTCGGGCGACGTGCCCGTCAGCGCGAGAATCGGCAGATCGGCGCGGGCCGGCACGCGGCGGAGCGACTCCAGGATCGACGCGCCCCCGGGACCCGGAAGGGCGAGGTCCACCAGGATCAGGTCGACGGGCTTGGTCGCGAGGAATTCCTCGAGCGCAATCGAGGTGGAGAGACTCGTGGCGTGGTAGCCGTTTTCGGTCAGCAGGCGGCACAGCGTCCGGGTGAACGTCTGGTCGCCATCCAGCACCAGGAGGTGCGGCGTATCCGCGGGGTCCATGTTATGCCGTGAGTCGCGCGAAGAGATCGGGATCCACGTTCCCCCCGCTTAAAATGGCCGCGATCGGACCGTCGGGACGAACGGCGCCGGAGAGCAGCGCCGCAACCGTGGCGGCCCCGGACGGCTCGATCCGCAGGCCCATGTCGTGGAAAAGAAAGTGCACCGCCCGGGCGATGGACTCATCGGAGATACGCAGCGCGATCCGGACCCGTTGGCCGATTGTCCGCCAGGGTATCGTGCCGAGGGCCGTTGGGAGCAGGCCGTCGGCGATGCTCGCGGTGGCCTCGAGCGGCACCGGCTTTCCCGCCTGGAGCGCGGCGGAGAGCTTGGCCGCGCCGTCGGGCTCGACGCCGATGAGGGTCACGGGGTGGTCCAGCGCCATGGCCGCGGTGCAGCAACCGGCCAGGAGACCTCCCCCGCCGACCGGCGACAGCAATGTCGAGAGGCCGGGCTCACGATCGAGGATCTCGAGGGCACAGGTGGCCTGTCCGAGGATGACATCGGCGTGCTCGAACGGGGGAACCATCGCCAGCCCCTCCCGCGCCGCAATGGCGTCCGCGGTCGCGGCCCGCTGATAGCGGTCCACCAGGACCACGTCGGCGCCTTCGGCGCGCACCGCATCGATCTTGACCGGCGGGGCATTGTCGTTCATCACGATCACGGCGCGGAGGCCGAGCCGGCGGGCGACCCACGCCACGGCGCGCCCGTGGTTGCCGCTGGAGTGGGCGATGACGCCCGCCGCCCGCGCCGCGTCCGGAAGCCGGGTGACGGCAGTCCACGCTCCGCGGACCTTGAACGCGCCGATCGGCTGCCACTGCTCGCACTTGAGCCAGACGGGGACGCCCAGTTTACGGGAGAGGGCGGGGGCTTCGATGAGCGGAGTCTTGACCGCGATGCCGTCCAGCGCCGCTGCCACCTCGCGGAGCTCGGAGATTGCTGGTCCTCCCGCCCTCCCGCCCTCCCGCCCAGCCACTTATTCCGCCGCCACGCCCGGCGCCGGCGCTTCGTCCCCCGTCGGTTCCTCCGCGCCTCCCTCGTCTTCCTTGACCACACGGGCCACATCGACCAGCAAATCGCCTTCGTCGAGGTGCATCACGCGCACGCCCTGGGTGTTGCGCCCGATCACGCGGATCCCGTCCACCGGCACCCGGATGATGATGCCGCCCTTGGTGATCATCATCAGCTCGTCGTCGGGCAGCACTTCCTTGAGCGCCACCAGGCCGCCGGTCTTCTCGGTATTGTGGAAGGTGATGATCCCCTTGCCACCCCGTTTCTGGACCCGGTAGTCCGAGAGCTCCGACCGCTTGCCGAATCCGTTTTCGGCGACGACGAGGAGCGTGGAATCGCGGCGGATCACGACCATGCCGATCAGCGCATCGCCCTGGTCGAGCTCGATGCCCTTGACCCCGGTGGTGGCGCGGCCCATCTCGCGCACATCGCTCTCGTGGAACCGGATGCTCATTCCGCCCCGGGTCGCCAGCGTGATGTCGTTGTTGCCATCGGTGATCTGCACGTCGATCAGCTCATCGCCCTCTTCGATGTTGATGGCGTTGATGCCGTTGGCGCGCACGTTGCCGTAGGCGGAGAGCACGGTCTTCTTGACGGTGCCGTTCCGGGTGGCGAAGAGGAGCCACTTGTTGTCGGCGAACTCGCGCACCGGCACCAGGGCCGCGATGCGCTCATCCGGCCGGATGGCGATGCACTGCACCACCGGCTTGCCCCGCGCGGCGCGGCCGCCCTGCGGGATTTCGTGGACCTTGAGCCAGTACACCTGGCCCTTGTCGCTGAAAAACATCACGTAGTCATGGGTGGACGCGATGAAGAGATGCTCGATCCAGTCGTCTTCCTTCGCGGTGGCGCCGGTCAGCCCGCGGCCGCCGCGGCGCTGCTTGCGGTACGTGGAAACCGGAATCCGCTTGATGTACCCCGAGTGGGAGATGGTAATGACCATGTCCTCCTCGGCGATCAGGTCCTCGACCGAGAAGTCGTCCTGGTCGGGAATGATCTCGGTGCGCCGTTCGTCGCCGTAGTCCTTCGCCACCTCGGCCATCTCGGACTTCAGAATGGCCATCCGGCGTTCCTTGCTCTTGAGGATGCCGCGCAGCTCGGCGATGGTGGCGCGGACTTCCTTGAGCTCGGCGTCCAGTTTGTCGATCTCGAGCCCGGTGAGCTTGGCGAGCCGCATGTTGAGGATCGCCTCGCTCTGTTTTTCGCTGAAGCCGAATCGCTGGCGCAGCCGGCCGTCCGCCTCGTCCGAATCGGAGGAGCCGCGGATGATCTTGATCACTTCGTCGATGTTGTCGACGGCGATCTTGAGCCCGTCGAGGATGTGCTCCCGCGCCTCGGCGGCGTTGAGATCGAACTGGGTGCGGCGGACGATGATGTCGTGCCGGTGGGCGATGAAATGCTCGAGCAGCTCCTTCAGCGGCATCACCTTGGGCTGGCCCTTCACCAGCGCGAGGTTGATCACGCCGAAGGTGGACTGCATCGAGGTGTGCTTGTAGAGCTGGTTGAGCACCACGCTGGGAATCGCGTCGCGCTTGAGCTCGATGACCAGACGCATGCCGTCCCGGTCCGACTCATCCCGCGCGTCGCTGATCCCCTCGATCTTCTTGTCGTTGACCAGCGAGGCGATGTCCTTGTGCAGCGTCGCCTTGTTGACCTGGTAGGGGAGCTCGGTGACGACGATCGCGCTGCGGCCCGTCGAGGGCTTTTCTTCCACGACGGCGCGGGCCCGCATGATGACCTTCCCGCGCCCGGTCGCGTACGCATCCCGGAGTCCGCCGACGCCATAGATGTAGCCGCCGGTGGGGAAATCGGGCCCCTTGATGTGCTTGAGCAGGTCCTCGGTGGTCGCGTCGGGGCGGTCCACCAGGAGCTCGACCGCCTTGGCGACCTCCCGGAGGTTGTGCGGAGGAATGTTGGTGGCCATGCCGACGGCGATGCCGCTCGACCCGTTGACCAGCAGATTGGGAATCTTCGAGGGGAGCACCGTCGGCTCGACCAGCCGGTCGTCGAAGTTCGGCTGATAGGCGACCGTCTCCTTGTCGATGTCCTCCAGCATCGCGACCGCGATGCGGGTGAGCCGCGCTTCGGTATACCGGTACGCCGCCGCGGGGTCGCCGTCGACCGAGCCGAAATTCCCCTGGCCGTCCACCAGCGGATAGCGCAGGGAGAACTCCTGGACCATCCGGACCAGCGCGTCGTACACCGAGGCGTCGCCGTGCGGGTGGTACTTGCCGAGCACGTCGCCCACCACCGTCGCCGATTTCTTGTAGGGGCGTCCCGGCACCAGGCCGAGCTCGTTCATCGCGTGAAGAATCCGGCGATGCACCGGCTTGAGACCGTCGCGCACGTCGGGGAGCGCGCGCGAGACGATCACGCTCATCGAGTAGTTGATGAAGCTCTGCTTCATCTCCTCTTCGATGGGGCGGGGCAGAATCCGTTCACGCGAGTTGGGCGCGGTCATAGGCGATTTCGCTCGAGGTGGGACGTGGAATCCGGGCGAAATATAGCGAGGGTCGGCGCGCGCGAGCAAGCGCCGATGAGCAACCTAAATCATTGGAAAGACGGAGGTTAGGTGCCGCGGAGCGCGGCCGCGACCCGCTGGGCCAGGGTCTGGAGGCGGTAGGGCTTGGTCAGCACGCTGAAGAATCCGACTTCACTCGCGCGGGCGCGGGTATGGGGGCCGAACGACCCGGAGGCGAGGATGATCCGGAGGTCCGGATGCCGGGCCCAGAGCTCGCGCGCAAGCTGCTCTCCGCTCGGCGGACCCATCTCGAGGTCCACGATCATGACGCGGGGCAGATCGCCATACTCTCCCAGCTCGCGCATCGCGCGCCCGGGATCGTGGTACAGTCGCGGTCGATAGCCGAGGTGGTCGAGCATCTGTCCCGCCACGGCGAGGATCTCGGTGTCGTTGTCCACCACCGCCACAAACTCACCCTGCCCGCGAGGGAGCTCGTCCTCGGGGGGGACGCGCGCGGGCGCCTCGTCCGGGGCGGCGGGGAGAAAAACATGGAAGGCGGTGCCCTCGCCGACGCGGCTGGTGACGGTGATCGCTCCGCCGTGGGCCTGGACGATGCCGTAGACAATCGACAGTCCCAGGCCGGTACCCTCGCCGGGCGGCTTGGTGGTATAGAACGGGTCGAAGATCCGGCCCAGCGCTTCCTGGGGAATTCCCCGTCCCGAATCGGCCACGACGATTTCGACGTGCGCGCCGGGCTCGAGCCCCATGGGCAGCGGGTTGAGCTCCGCCGCTTCGCGTCTCCGGACGCTGACGCGAAGCTCGCCTCCCGCCGGGGCCATGGCGTGGATCGCGTTGGTGCCGAGATTGAGCAAGACCTGCACGAGCTGGCCGGGATCGACGTGAATGGTGTCTCCGTGGAGCGGAGACTCGGTCGTCACGCGAACCTTGGCCGGCGCGCCGGCGCGGAGGAGGCCGACCGCCTCATCGACCAGGTTGCTCCCGCGGATCCGGCGCCGCTCCGGCGCGTCGCTCCGGCTGAACGTGAGGATCCGGTTCACCACTTCCCGCGCGCGGTCCGCGGCGGCGAGGATCGTCGTGACCGACTCGGCCTCCGGGGAATCGGGGCGCAAATCGATTCGCAGGAGCTCCGCACTGCCCAGAATCGCCGTCAGGATGTTGTTGAAATCGTGGGCAATGCCCCCCGCCATCGTGCCGATCGCCTCGAATTTCTGCGACTGGAGGAGCTGCAGCTCGAGCTCCTCCGAGCGTGACATCGCGGCGCGGCGGCCCTCGATCTCGCGCTGCAGCGATTCGTTCGAGGTCTGGAGCTCCTCCTGATGCGCGCGCGCCCGCTCGAGCAGCACCTCGTAGACCTGGGCCAGACGAAAGACTTCTTTGGGGGCGTTGGGCGGGACCGCGATCGCCGGGCGGTCGCCGGTGATCCCTTTCGCATCGAGCACCAGGCGCTCGATGGGACCGGAGAGCCGGCCACTCAGCCAGCCGGCCACGACGACCGTGAGCAGCGCGAGCGCGATCATGCCGAGAATGGCGTTGCGCTGGCTACGCCGGAGATCCGCCAGTGCCACCGATTCGGGGAGGGTGACGGCCACCAGCCAGTTGGGCCGATCGTGGCCTACCGGAAGGGTGAAGGCGCCGGTGAAGCGGGCGCCGGAGGTCCCGAATCGCATCGGTCGGTCGGTGCGATCGGCCAGCTCGCGGAACGGCTTGTCGAGCAGCGCAAAGATTCCCTTCACGCCGGGATCGGTCACCATCGATGCGTCGGCCCAGGGCCGGCGTCCCGTCGAATCGAGCAGCACTTCGGGCCTGGGGTGCGCGATGACCCGGCGGCCCCCGTCGGCACGCTCCTCGAGCACGAACACTTCCCCCTGGAACTGGTCCTGGAGCCGGGCCAGGAAGGTGGACAGGGTTCGGGTTTCGATATCGCTCTCCACCACCGCGGCGAGCTTTCCGGTTCGGGCGTAGAGCGGGGTCGCGAAGCTCACCCCGCGGAGGATTCCGGTGGTGTCGCCCAGGAACTCGTAGGAGGGGGTCCAGGCGGGACGGCGTGCTTCCTCCGCGACGGTATAGAAGGGCCGGTCCCGGGCGTCACACCGGTGGATCGGCCGGTTCGCCCCTGGCCGAAACGCCCCGCCGGCAGGAGCGCCGAGCTCGAAGAAGGTGGGTGCCCCGCGTACGATGATGCACTGCCTGAGGAGCACGGAATCGTTCGGCAGCCGGCGGAGGAAAAAGGATTCTCCCGTGCTCGCGAGCGCCGCGCCGACATAATTGACGTCGCCGCTCCGGCGCAGCGTCGGGAGCAATCGAGCCGCCAGATCGTCGAAGTCCGCGGAGGTCACCCGATCCGGATCGACCTGGAGTCTGGCGAAGGTATTCAGCTCGATCGCCTGCGACAGCAGGACCTGCACCCGGCGGTTGACTTGCAGGAGTGCGAGCTGGACCCGGGTTTCCTCCAGCTCGCGGCCGGCACGGCGCTGCACCCGCCAGCTGATCGCCGTGAACAGCGCGCCGGACCCGAGCGCGAGTCCGAGGCAGGTGGCGAGCAGGAGTGTGCGGTAGGAGTAGCGGCCCATGAGGAGAAGATGCCGCGTGTTGGAGCAAATGTCACTTTGTAAGGCAATAGGCAGTAGGCAATAGGCAGTAGGCAATGGGCCGTGGGGAACTGCCTACTGCCTACTGCCCAACTGCCTACTGCTTACTGCCTAGTGCCTACTGCCCACTGCCTAATGTCTTGGTGTTTCGCCCCATCAAAAACGCAGGAACGATCCAAAGCGCGCCTATCGTCCCGGCCACCGTTCCCCCCGCCATTGCGAGCGCGATGGATCCGAAGAGACTGTCCACGTCGGTCCCGACCGCGAGCGGGATGAGGCTGCCAAGCGTCGTGAGGGTCACCAGCACGATCATCCCCGCGCGATCTGACGCCGCGTGAAGGATGTCGTCAAGCGCGAGGCGGCCGGTTCGCCGTTTCTCGAGCGCCGCATCCACCAGGAGAATGGCCTGGTTGACGGAGTGGCCAACCACCAGGATCACACCGACGACCGCCTCCCGGCTGAAGGAGGTCTTGGTGGCCCAGAAGATTCCGGCGACACCGGCGAGGCAGAGGGGGAGCGAGAGGAAGACCATCAGCGCCGCCCAGGTGGAGTCGAACACCATCGCCACCGAGAGAAGGACCAGGATCACCCCCGCGCCGAAGACCAGCCAGAGGCCCTTGGCGCTGTCGTCCTCGCGCCAGGAGAACTGCTGATCGCTGATCGAATACCCCGCAGGCGCGGTCAGCGATTTCATGAATGCCGTATGGGTCCGGTTGGCCAGCTTCTGCGGGCCGCGGAAGTCGTACGCCACGATCCGGAGGTATTGCTGGTCGTCCCGGCTGATCGTGCCGAGTCCTTCCCGCTCGTCGACCGCGGCGAGGTCGCTGACCCGCACCGGTGACCGGCTGTCCGTCGGCACGATGACGGTGCGGAGCTGCTCCAGCGAGCGCTCCCGCGCACCGCTCGCCTTGAGGGACACCGTCGTCTCTTCGCCGTCGAATTCGAGCTGCTGCCCGCCGACCGCACCGCGAATCTCGCGCGCAATCGCCCCGGCAAAGTCGCGCGACGTCACTCCCGCCCGTGCGAGCGCGGGACGATCGGGAATCAGCACCACGCTGATCGCGCGCTCCGAGCCGAAGAAGCTCCCGGCGTTGATGTTCACATTGCGGACGCGGGGGATCGCATCCAGCCGCTGCTGAAGATCCCTGGCCAGCGCCTCGACACCGGCATAGGAGTAGCCCAGGATCTTGATGCGGAACGCCACGCTCGAGCTCCCGCCGCCATTGAAGAACCCCGGGCCCTGTCCGAAGACACTGACTGAAGCCCCACCCACCAGCACGGCATGCTGGGTCATTTCCTCCTGCATCACGAGTGGCAGCGACGTGAGGGCCGCGTCCCGGTCGAAGACCACGACCATGCGAGCCTGCGAGCCGCCGCCGCGGGCATCCACCCGCTCGACTCCGGGGCGACCGACCGCGAGACGCTCGAACTCCGCGATGCTCCGGTCGAGGCTCTCGGGGTCGGAGCCGCGCGGAAAAGTGAGGCCGACCTGGAGTGTCGTGCGCTGTCCGAAAAAGTTTCCGAACGACGAGCGGGGCACCCGTTTCACGAAACCCCACCCCACCACCATGAGAATCGCGACGGTGAGCGGGAGGGTGATCCACCGGAACCGCACCAGCGGCCGGAGCGTCGCCTCATAGGCTCGATGCAGACGGGGCCATGTGCCGACCGGGGCTTTCGACCAGACTCCCACCGCTGGAATCATGATCACCGACGAGATGACCGACCAGAGCAGCGCCAGGGAAAACGCCGCCGCGAACGGAACGAACGCCGCCCGCGCGTTCCCCTGCAGGTAGAGGAATGGAAAGAGGACCACGGCGGTGGTCAGTGTCGAACCGATCACCGCGGGGGTGATGCGCCGGCCGGCTTCGGCCCGCGCATCCGCGGTGTGCCCGGCATGTCGCAGGCGTTCGACCACGATCACCCCGTTCTGCACCAGGATCCCGATGCCCATGCCCAGCCCCGCGATGGTGAGCAGGTTCGCGGGAATGCCGAACAAGTAGAGGCCGAGCGACGTCCCGGCGATCGCCACCGCCGCGCTCCCCATCACCAGCACCACCGAGGGCAGGTGGCGCATCGCGATGAGGAGAATCAGAAAGACCGCGGCAAATGCGATCGCACCGCGGATCACCAGATCGCGGAGCTGCCTGCCCAGTTCGACGCTCTCGTCGCCCTCCAGCTTGATCCGGACGCCGATGGGCAGGATGCGCTCGATCTCGGTCATCGCCGCGCGAACCCGCGCGGAGGTCTGGATGACGTCGGCGCCGGGAAGACGGGTGATCTCGAGCCCCACGGCCGGGACGCCGTTCAGCCGGGAGAAATAGCCGCGGGTGTCCTCCTCGGGCCGCACCGACGCCAGCTCGCCCAGGAGAAACACTCTCCCGCTCGGCGCACGAATGGGAAGCCGTTCCAGGTCCCGGTACACGTGGGGCTGATCGCGGAGCACCACCGTAATGACGCTCGCGCCGACTTTCTGCTCCCCGAGCGATTGGACCAGGCGCGCATTCGCGAGCGCGCTGGACAGGAGCGCGGGGGAGATTTCGAGCTGGCGAAGCCGCTGCACATCGTATGACACCGAAACGCCGAGCTCGGCGGAGCCGAACGGCTGGACGTTGGAGACCCCGGGGACGGCGGTGAGTCGCGGGGTGAGCTGCTCGCGGGCCAGGCGGGTCAGGGTGCCGGGGGTATACGGCCCCGACAGCGAGAACCGGAGCAGCGGCTCCTCGTCGAGCTCCTCGGGGACGTAGTTGGATACCGTGGGCGCCTGCACGCCGGCCGGGAGGGAGCTGCGCAGAAGCTCGAGCCGCTCATGGATCGCCAGTCGAGTGAGCTGCACGTCGGCGTCGGGTTCGAGCTCGACGGTGATGCTCGAGCCGCGTTCCCCCGAGGTGCTGCTGGTCTTGCTGACCCCGCGCACCCCCTGAATCGCTTCCTCCACCGGCGAGGTGATGTAGGTCTCGATCAGCTCCGCCGAGGCGCCCTGCCATTGTGCGGAGACGGTGAGCTGCGGCAGCTCGATCGTGGTCCGGGTGGCGAGGGGCAGCTTGGTGAACGCGACCGCGCCCGCGAGGATGAGCGCCACACCGAACGCCCACACGACGGCGGGGCGGGTGGAGGCCCATCGGATCATGCGAGGGGCTCCTCGCTGGGGGCGCAATGGCGCAAAGGCGCTAGGGCGCAAAGGGTGCTCATGCAGGCACTTCGCCTGCTCGCGCGGCGGCTTCGCTGCGCCGTTCCGCCCTTGCGCCTTTGCGCCTCTCCAGCACCGCATACGCCGTCGGCAGCAGGAAGAACGTCACCGCCAGCGCCGAGATGCTGCCGCCGATCACGCCGGCGGCAAGCGGCTGGTAGAGCTTGCCGCCGCTGCCCCAGCCGAAGACGAGCGGCAGGACACCGGTGATCGTGGTAATCGACGTCATGGCGATGGCGCGGAGCCGCTGCCGGCCGCCGAGGAGCACCGCGTCTTCGATCGAGTGTCCCTGCTCGCGGAACCGGCGGATGGCGTCGAGCTTCACCACCGCTTCGTTGTCCGCCATGCCGATCATGACGACGAGACCGATCAGCGAGACGGCATTGAGGCTCTGCCCGGTGAGCCAGAGGAAAATCAACCCGCCCGCCGCGGCGAGCGGGACGGTGAGCATCACCAGCATCGGAACCGAGAAGGAGCCGAACTCTCCGGCGAGGACGAGGTAGACCAGCGCCGCCGAGAGAATGCCCACCAGGAGAAGCTCGCGGGTGGTGCGCTGCTGCTCGGCGTCGGCCCCGCCGATCTGCCAGCTCACTCCGGGCGGCGGCGACAGGCTCGCCAGCGCGGCGGCGACATCGTCGGTGGCGCGCGCGGTGCCGCCCCGCTCGACGACACCTTCCACCACGCTCACCGGCCGCTGGTTCATGCGCACCACCTCGACCGGGGCGCGGATTTCCCGGACGCTCACGAGCTGGCCCACCGGGACTCCGCGGACCTGGGTCGCGAGCGCGGTGGCGAGATCCTCATTGGCGTCGCCGGCAAATCGGACGGTGATTGGCGTGCGCCGGTCGGTCTCGCGGAACTCACCGGACGCCACCCCGCCGAGCGCGCCGGCCAGGGCGTTGGCCACAGCATCCACCGAGATGCCGTACTGCGCGATCCGCGCCCGCTCGAGCGTCACCTCGATGGTGGGCTGGGTCGTGCTGTAGGCGTCGCGCACATCGGTGAGGGTCTTGACCTCTCCCAGGAGCCGGCGCGCCGAATCGGCCCAGCGGGAAGCTTCGTCGAGCCGGGGCGCGGAGACTTCGACCCGGACCAGCCTGCCTTCGCGGCCGATCAGGCTTCCGAATTCGGACTGGCCAGCGAGATCGATCGAGAGGGCGCCCTGGGCCAGATCGGGAACTCGCGCCCGCAGGCTGTCGGCATAACGGCCGGCATGCTTGCCGGCGGGGACCGGAATGATCAGCTGCGCGGTGGCGCTGGTGCCGGGGTCGGCGCCGGCCAGCACTTCCTCGTCGGTGGCGTTGCCGATCCGCGCATACACACCGGTGCTGCCGAGCTCGCGGGCGGCGGTCTCCAGTCGGGCGGTCTGGCGCGCCGTTTCCTCGATGGAAGTTCCCTGGGGAAGTGCGAGGTTCGCGACCGCGGTCCGCTCGTCGACCCGGGGAAGGACTTCCCGGGGGAGCCGCAGGGTGATGAGCACCGTGAACACGGTGAGCACCGCGGCGGACAGGAAGACGGCGCGGGGGTGGGCGAGGCACCAGGTCATCGCGTGCTCGTACTTCTCCGCGATGCGACTGCCCAGATCGGTGAGCGGTGAGCGGTGAGCGGTGAGCGGGACCTGCGCTTCCCGCTTACCGCTCACCGCTGACCGCTCACTCCGTCTCCAGCGCACCATCATCACCGGCATCAGCGTGAGGGCCAGCACCAGCGCCGTCATCAGCGTCACCACCACACTCAGCGACAGGTCGCGGAAGAGCGCCGCCGCGAGTCCCTGCACGAACACGATCGGCCCGAAGACCATCACGGTGGTGAGCGTGCCCGCGATCAGCGGCGCCGAAACCTCTTCGGTAGCGCGTCGCGCCGCTTCGATGTCCGGCATCCCCTGTTCCTTGTAGCGTCCGGTCGCCTCCGCCACCACGATAGCGTTGTCCACCAGGAGACCGATGCCGAGCGCCAGCCCGCCTAGCGAGAGGATGTTGATGGTGACGTCGAGAAACTGGAGCAGGGTCAGCGCGGTGAGCACCGAGAGCGGGATGATCAGCGCGATGGCGATCGAGCCCCGGAGGTCGCGCAGAAACACCACGATCACGAGCAGAGAGAGGATCCCGCCGAGGACGATTTCCTGGCCGAGGTTGCCGAGCGCGTCGGAGACGAACTGGGCCTGGGCGGCGACGACTTTGATCTTCACCTCGGGGAATTCAGTCGAGAGCGTCTCGATGGTCTGGTAGATCGCCTCGGTCACCGCGACGGTGTTGGCGCCGGCGTCCTTGTACACCACCATGCCGACAGCGGGCGCGCCGTCGAGCCGGGTCATCGTGACCGGATCGGCGCTCCCCAGCGTCACCGAGCCGATGTCTCCCAGGGTGATCCCGGCGCGCGCCGGTCCCACCGGGGTGTGCACCACCTCCGGCACATCCTGGAACTCGGTGAGCGCCCGGAGCGCGTAACGGAACTGTCCCCGCCGGATATTTCCGCCGGGAGCGCTCGCGTTGGCATCGCGCACCGCGCGGGCCACGTCGTCGGGAGTGATCCCGAGGGCCCGCGCCTTCTCGGGATCCACGTCGACCCGGATCTCGTCCTTGGGATCGCCGACCACGGCGACGCTCGAGACACCGGCGAGCTGCTCCAGCCGGCGCGCGTGCACTTCGGTGGCGGTGCGCGCGATCGAGCGGAGGTCGCCAGGGCCGGTGAGGCCGAGCACGGCGATCGGACGCTCGCCGGGATCGCTGGTGAGCAGCGTGGGACGGTCGGCGCGATCGGGAAGATTGCCGCGCGCGTTGTCGAGCCGCTCGCGCACCTGCAGCACCGTCGTCGCCATGTCGGTGCCCCAGCTGAACCGGAGCGTGGTGACCGCTTCGCCGTTCCGGCTCACCGAGCGGAGGTCCACCAGCCCCGGCGTGGCCGCGACCGCCTCTTCGATTGGCTCGGAGATGAATCGGGACACTTCGCTGGCGGCGGCGCCGGAATACCCGGTGCGGATGGTGAGCACCGGGAGGGACACGTCGGGCAGGAGGGAGACGGGAAGCTTGCCCAGCGACACCGCACCCAGGAGCACGAACGCGAGGGTGGCGGAAACGGTGGTGACCGGCCGCTTGAGCGCGGCGCTCGCGAGGGACATCAGCGCACCGTCCCCTTGGTCACTGTTTCCGCTCCGCTTTTGCCGTCACCCGGACCGGTGCATCGTGCGTGAGTGTCAGGTGCCCTTCGACCAGCACCACGTCGCCCGCCTTGAGGGGGATCTGTCCGCTCGCGCTGTCGGGGAGGACTTCGGTCTCGGCGCCGTTGGAGCGGCCGGGAAAGATGTAGACCCACTGGGCGCGGCCGTCTTTCACCACGAAGACCAGCGGCCGTCCGTCGCGCTGAATCACCGCAGCGGCGGGGACGATGATGCGGTTGGGGAGCCGCGCCGCTTCCAGGCGAACGTCGGCATACATCCCCGGGCGGAGAACCCCGCCGCCGCCGGCGCGAATCACGGCGCGGCCGGCACGGGTGACGCTGTCCACGATTGGGAGAATGGCGGCGATGGTACCGGTCACCGGACGATCAGGCGCGGCGGCCGCGGTCACCGAAGCCTGCCCTCCGACCTGAATCAGCGGCAGGTCGTGCTCCAGCACCGCCGCCTCGATGCGGAGGTGGTCGAGGTCGACGACTTTGCCGATCTCCTGCCCTGTGGTGAGCCGTTCGCCGACCGCCACCTTGATGTCGTCCATCACCCCGCTGAAGGGCGCGGTGATGGTGGCGCGCTCCCGTTCGTACTTGCGCTGCTCCAATGCCACCCGCGCGCCTTCGATGCCGGCGCGGATCTCGGCGTTCTTGAGCCGCTCCCCCGTCACCGCTCTGCCGGTGACGATCGAGTCGGGCATCGTGTTGTCGAGCAGCTTGAGCCGGGCCTCCTCGAGCTTGGCCGCGGCGTCCTGCACCGCGAGGTCGAGGGGACGCGGATCGACCTGGATCAGCGGCTGCCCCTTCTGCACCCGGTCACCGGGACGGACCAGGACGGCGATGATGGTGCCGTTGGTCTCGCTCTTGAGGACGCTCATCGCCTCGGAGCGGATCTGACCGGTCGTTACCACCGAGAGGATGAGATCGCCTCGGCGCACTTCCTCACCCACGACCGGGAGGGCGAGTGCAGGCTGGGATGCCTGCGTCGTGTCGGCCACTGCGCCGGTGCTATCGGGAGTGGCCGCGGCATCGGCGGGTTTTCCTTTGCAGGCGCCGGTGAGCACCAGGGCGATCGCCAGTGCGACGTTGCGCCCTTGCGTCGTTGCGTCTTTGCGCCTTTGCGCCTTCGCGCCTTCGCGTCTTCTCACAGCGTCCTCCCGAGAATGGCCTCGATCTCCGCCTTGGCGCGAAGGTATTCGAACCGCGCGGAGACGGCGTCGGTCTCCGCCCGGCTCAGGGCGTCCTGCGCGGCATTGAGCTCGACCAGGCCGATCGAGCCGAGCCGGTAGCGCTCGGTCTGAACGCGGGCACTCGCCCGGGCCGATTCGAGGTTCTGCGCGGTCAGCACCGTTCGCTGCTCCGCCGAGCGGAGCGCGGCGAGCTGCGAGGTCAGGACCGAGCCGACCCGGCGCCGCTCGTCGGCTTCGCGGGCCACCGCGGCGTCGAGAGTCGCCTGGCGGGTGGCGACATCGCGCTCCCGCGCAAATCCGTTGAAGAGCGGCCAGGACAGCCGCACATCGACACCGCGGTTGTTGAAGAGGGTAAAGTCGTTCCGGTCGCTGCCGCTGAAAGACGTACTGGTGGAGAGCGCCACCGTCGGCAGATACGTGGATCGCGTGATCGAGCGGTTGGCCCGGGCGGTCCTCACCTGGGCCGTGGCGCGCACCACCGAGGGGGAGCGCTCCATCGCTTCCTCCAGGAGTCCAGCGCTGTCGGCGATCGGCACCAGGCGAAAGAGCGAGGAGTCCGGTACCGCGCTCACCCGGCCATCGAACCCGACGAGCCGCGCCAGGCTGGCCTCGGCCTCGGCGAGGCTGCGCTCCTCGGACAGCAGGTTGAGCCGGGCGTTGATCACGTCCACTTCCGCCTGGAGCGAATCGGCGATGGTAATCGACCGGGTCGCCAGCTTGGCATTCGCGATGCCGAGCTTGTCCTGGGCGCGCCTGATCGCGTCCTGGCGTACCCGGACGAGATCGGCCCCCTGGAGCGCAAGAAAGAACTGGCGGGTGGTAGCGAGCGCGGACTGCGATCGCTCGAAGGCCAGCGCGGCATCGGCTTCGGTGCGTCCGGCGCGAGCCGACGAGAGCTCGGCGCCGCGGCGGAAACCGGTGAAGAGGTCGATGGTGGCGCCGGCGCCCAGGCTGAGGGAGCTGCTCGAGGTGTTGCCCGAGATGATTTCGCCGGTGATCGGGTCGGTCCGGGAGGGTCCGTCGGAGGAGTTCTTCCCGTAACTCGCATTGGTATTGATGTCGGGGAGGAAGTTCCCCCAGGCGGCGCGGACCCCGGCACCGGCGGCGCGCGCATTGCCACGGGCCTGGACCACCGCGGGGGCCGCCTGCTCGGCCAGCCGGAGTGCCTCCTCGAGGGTGACGGAGCGCTGCTGGGCGCACAGGGGGGCGGCCCGCGGGAGGGCGCAACAGACCAGGACGAGGATCAATCGTCGCACGGGGTCCTCATGTCGGGGTCGAACGAGACCCGGAAGATACCGGGTGAGACGGTGGCCGGGGCTGAAGCGCTGCATGCCGTCGGACGAGGCTAAAGATGCCTGAGCTGGACGGAGGGACGCAGGCGATGCATGGGGCGGACCATTTGCGGACGGGCTCGGCAACTTCACTCTCTGAATCCTAAGGTTCAGCCATATCGCTCCCAGGAAATAGAGTCGCGGAACGTAGGTCAATGCTCTAGTGTCATCCACTGATCTGGACTTGGCACCTACCCCATGGACCTTGACACGCGCCGCGTCAAATCCTCCACGAAGGCCGCGCAGATGTGTCAATTAGGTCTATCTGACGAATCGGCAACAGTAAATGACCGTGATTCAACCCAAAGATCAGGCTCTCCACCCGCTACGAGCATGCGACTGCCCTCAATCGCAAGGATAACTGGAAGGTCCCTGGTCCGGCCGATTTCCCGGCCATCTGAAAGCCTGAGGATGCGGGATTCTACGAACTCGAAGTTGAAATCACTGCCCGGGTGTTCCTTCGAGGTTAGGGCCGTCTGTACCAGCAGTAGAGTACGGCTCAGACGATGAATGCCTATGGTCTTATTCGTCTTTGTGTGGCCTGGGGGCTTGCCCAAGAGCACCCCGCTGCGACCTCCTCGCGGTGGAAGCACCTTTACCAAGACGGCCACGTAGTCTGCCAAGACTGAGGTCCACAGAAGTGCTCCAGTTTGACTATATGCCCGAATCTCCCCCTTCAGGTAAGGCGCAACCAGGATGATTTGTGGGTCCTGCAGGCAGAGTATCCGACCGGAAGTAGCCACCGAATTTGCATAAGGGCCCCCGGCGAAAAGCGTGTCACCCCAACCGTCCGTTTTGCGCCCGCCCGCATCCACGAAGTGCAGAATCTTGTTGCTCACTGCACTGTATCCATACACTATTGGGCGCCCTTGGACAAAACAGGCATCCTCGGTGCTTGACTCCTCCAGTGTCAGGGTCTTGCGATATGCGATCTTATCCTTGCCAAGGTCGTAAAAGGTGATCCGTTGCAACGCACGGTCAAGCAACATCAGCGTCTTATCATCGATCAATCGCATCGACACCGCTTCGCGCATTTCACCTGGCCCGCTTCCCATCCGACCGAAGGTGCTAAGAGTCTTACCGCGATCTGTCAGTAGATGAATACCCGCCCTCCTAAGGTCCAAGACCGCTACACCACCGGGTACAAAGAGCGCGTCAGTCACAGCGCCAAATGGCTCTAAAGGCACTCCACCGATTTCAACGTGGAATGAGGGTTTGCCGAGTGTGACCATGAATCGCGGCCGCTGTGCTGCCATTAGCGACAGATACCACGGAGTAAGAGAGAGGAGGAGAAGTATCCGAGAACTCAGCATTGCATCGCCTCTGTTGATTGCGAGAGCCTGCATCACTCATGGCACCGTCATGAGTGGCCTGCACGGATACCAACGACCTGAAACGGAGTAATTCATGTGCCAGTTCCGGAGTCGCGGGCCGCGCTCCCTTCGAGCACTTAATGCTAAACCGATCGGAGCGTGGTAGCGTCCTCGTTTGCCGCCGCCGCTATTCTTCTGCGCACTCGTACGTAATGCAACCGACCTCAGCACAGGTGCAGTACCTGCCGCTTTGGGTATCGCAATTGCCACCGGCGGTGCTGCACTCGTCCCCTTTGCACTTTTTATCTGCACAGCCTGCCGCGTAGGCGGGAGCCGACGACATCACGAGCAATAGCAGGGCTATTGCCATTGATTCAACCAGCAGCACGATCTTCAAGTTCTTGATCTTCATGCTTCCTCCAATTTGTCAGGGTGATACTCCGTCGCGGCCCGCGACTCCAGAGTTGCCAGCCATCTGTGATCTCTCAGGCCTAGCATGGGGAATGTGAACATCTACCAGGTGCTCAGCACATTGCATCCTGCCTTCACGCCACTAGTCCCGTTGGGCCTTTGCTGTAGCGCCCACAAGCGTGTCAAGTGCTGCTAGTGAAGGACGTCGCGCAAACCGGAGCCCATCAAGGAAGACAGATGGTGTGCGATCGAGCTCCAAGGAGTGTGCTGTGGCAAGATCGTCGGCGACGCGAGCGATACCTCCTCCAGTGTCAACACATTCCTTAAAGCTCTGTGTATCGGAGACTCCCGCAATGCCGGCGATGTCAGCCCAGGAGAGGAGGCCGAGGGAATCCTGCTTGGCGAATAGCGTGGCATGGTACCTAGCAAACACTCCCTGGGCTGCTGCACATTCGGCTGCTTGCGCGGCCGCCTCGGCCCAAGGGTGAATGCTGCGCAGTGGGAAGTGCCGATAGATCACACGAACGGTCGAATGTTGCGCAAGAACCTGCTCAACGACGGCTTCGAAGTCCCTGCACGCCGGGCATTGGTAATCGGTAAAGACAAGCAGCGTGTGCTTGGCGGCGATGTCACCGACCGCGTTACCTTTGTTGACGACAACCTCCCATTCCGCCTTCCTTAACAACAGATTGGGCTCTGCCCTGGAAGTTCCCTGTGACATCTCACGCCGGATAACAAGACCTGTAAGGACCACTGCACAAATACCAAGTGCGACCGAAGCTGCCACTAGAATTCTCGCCTCAGACGTTGCCATTCAGCGCCTCGTGGATGCGAAGGGAATTACTCCGGCAGGTCATCAACTGGGCCTGTGGACGTGCGATCGGGAAATGATGCGGGGCGGGACTTGGCTCTCTTGCCCGACAGCCAGGCGTCGTATTCAAGGATTTCGAGTCCACCGGCCAGGCGCTTCACAACGCTATCTGCACCGATGATGTAAGCTCCCCGGGTTATCTGAATTGTTCTAGTCACAAGCACTAGCTGCGGGACCATTCCAGGTCCAGGCAAGTCTCGCCATATGTACCTTGTCGCAATATGACTCAGCCAGTTTCTGCCGACACTTGTTTCATCGAAGTGTCCCAACTGGTCAAGAAACGCGCGACCCGCGCGCTGATCCCAATCGACGGCTACTCCAACAGTAGAGAACTGGCCGCCCGTTGCCGTGATCTGTTGTCGTAGGGAAGAAACAATCCTCCCAATTGCCGCTTGAGTATCCGGGTGATTGCTCGCGGCGCAGGTGGAGGAGCCAATGACCACCAGCTGCCATTCCCTCCCTGGACGGGCGAGAGGTGGCGGTGGGGAATGCGCCCGTAGAAACTCGGAGTATGCGAGCCAGGAGACCACCGCCACTGTCGCCAGCGCCACCCCTGACCACAGCTTGCTGCCAAGAGAAATGGGGGTCATGGATCGTCCAGCCATCAGAGCGTGACGGCGAAAGGTTATCTCGTCAGGAAAGAGCGACGAGGGAGATCACGTTCATGAGGATGGTGGTACAGTAAAGTTGAGGCGCAAGGGATTTGCTACAAAGCAAAGCGCGATGATTTATGAGAAGTTATAGTTGTGCTTTTCGTCGTAACAGAGTACCAGCTTTTCGCTCGGAATGACGATGAAGACGGTGAGGCACACGTCGCGGCTTATAGCATTCGTCGTCTCGGAGGCAGTTAGCGGGATAACCGTGATCGGCCTCGGGCGCCGATGTTGGGCCCAATGCGAGCACTCTATGATGAGCTCGCAGTTCATTCGCGACTCCGCCAGATGGCCGTAGCACGAAGGCCGATGAGCAGAACCGAGTCGGCGCCTGCGAGCACTGTCCCGGTGGTGGAGGGTTCGTTGAACATCGTCAGGCTTATCGCGAAATAGATCAACGGCAGGATGACACCCGGCAGGATCAACTCGATGCCCGCATGGATGTTCGACCTTTGCCAGATCTTGGTTTGCTGCTCTTTGCCCAGTCGAGGCATGTTGTAGCGAAAGACGTGCAACCACCCGACCCGAGGGAATCGCCGCGAGAGTGCCGCCAATCCCAGGTCGCCACAGGGATTCCCCTGAACAGTGCGATTCGTGGACGGTCGTCGTCCTAGAGGCCGGTTGCTCTTGCGCCGATCCTCCCCGTACGATAAGGTAGACCAGCGAAGGGACGGCCACTCGATGGCCGTCTGATACCGATCAAGCGGGAGACGGTCCCGCGGGGTGCGGGCGTGGGATGCGGCCAATCAGGCCGCTATCCCGCGTCCTTTTTCTTTTTTGACGCGGGGACCACCCCGATGACGACGGCAACTCGCATTCAAAGCGCCCGGCGAACCTCCCTCTGGATGGCCACCGGATCCGTCCCCCACCCGGGCCCGCTCACCGAAGACATCCAGGTGGACGTCTGTGTGATCGGTGCCGGCATCGCCGGGCTCACCACCGCCTACCTCCTGAGCCGCTATGGCAAGACGGTCGCCGTCCTCGACGACGGCGCCATCGCGGGCGGCAACACCCGCTGCACCACCGCCCATCTCACCGCGGTGCTCGACACCCGCTATCACGAGCTGGAGCGGCTGCACGGCACCGAAGGTATGCAGGCCGCCGCCCGGAGCCATCTCGAGGCCCTCGACCGCATCAGCAGCATCGTCCGCTACGAGAACATCCACTGCGATCTCCAGCGGGTCGAGGGTTACCTCTTCGGCGCCCCCGGCGAGGATCGCGAGGCGCTCGACCGCGAGCACGACGCGGTGCTCCGGGCCGGGATCCCCGGTGTGGTCCGGGTGCCACGCGCTCCGCTCGAGGACTTCGATACCGGGCCCGCGCTCCGGTTCCCCCGGCAGGCCCAGTTTCATCCGATCAAGTACGCCGCCGGACTCGCGCGAGCCATCCTCCGGGACGGCAGCCACATCTTCACGGAAACTCATGCGACCCGCGTCGAGGGAGGCCAGCCCGCCCGCGTCTACACCGGCGCCGGCCCCGTAGTCACCGCCGAGGCGGTCGTCGTCGCCACCAACTCGCCGGTGGACGACCTCTTCGTCATTCATACCAAGCAGGCGGCCTACCTCTCCTATGTCATCGGTGCGCTGGTTCCCCGGGGGTCGATTGCTCGCGGTCTGTATTGGGACACCGGGGATCCCGCCCACTACGTCCGGCTGCAGTCGCTCTCGCCCACCCACATCTGGGAAGGGGAGGGACCCTGCGGTCACGAGGTGCTCCTGATCGGCGGTGAGGATCACAAGACGGGGCAGGCCGACGATCACGAGGAGCGCTACGCCCGCCTCGAGGCATGGGCGCGCCAGCGGTTCCCGAGGATCGAATCGGTCGCCTTTCGCTGGTCGGGGCAGGTCATGGAGACGGTCGACGGCCTCGGCTTCATCGGGAAAAACCCGCTCGACGCCGACAACGTCTATGTGGTGACCGGCGACTCGGGCAACGGAATGACCCACGGCACCATCGCGGGGATCATGCTGACCGACATGATCCGGGGATTCGAGCATCCCTGGACCCGGCTCTACGATCCGGCGCGCAAGCGGCTCAAGGCACTCAAGAATTTCGCCCGGGAGAATCTCAACGCACTCTCCCAGTATGGCGCATGGCTCGGCGACGGCGATATCGAATCCGCCGACCTGCTGCTGCCCGGTACCGGCGCGGTGATCCGGCGCGGGCTTGGCAAGGTTGCCGTGTATCGCGACCCCACCGGCGAGCTGCACGTGCGATCCGCGAGCTGTCCGCACCTGGGCGGGATGGTCGTCTGGAACCAGGCGGAGCGCACCTGGGACTGTCCCTGCCACGGCTCACGCTTCGATTGCGTCGGCAAGGTGATCAACGGCCCTGCCAATCGCGATCTCGCGCGGGTGCACGAGATCGAGACACCGGTCGCGGTCATCGCGGGCGACGAAAGGCCGGGGCAGGAGGTGATCTCCAGCTCCGGCGATCTCGCTCCCGCAGCGGGTTAGTGCAGCGACCAGCGACGATAGGCGCGGAGCTCAGCCAGGATCAGCACCAGGAGTATCACGCCGGCGACGACGATAATGGGCGCGGCCAGCGCCGCGACCGAGATATCCTCGCCGTACCGCAGGACCAGCGCCACCACCCCCAGAAAGATCGCCGCACGCGTACCGTCAGTGATCACGCCGCCCGGTGTGGCTCTTGGCGCCCCGCCGTCCGCGCCGGGGGGACTCGGCGGCCTCGCCTTCCATGCCGACGCCGTCGTCTTCATCACTGCTCTGCTCGGGGCGCCCATCGAACTCTTCCTCCTCTTCTTCGTCGTCGGTGTCGTTGAAATCCTCGTCTTCGCGGTACTTGTTCGGATCGCGGGCCATGATGCAGTCCTTTCAGAGGGTGACGTGCAGCGCGGAACCGTTGACTTCCTGCTCCGCGATGGTGCTCAGCTTCTCGTCGGCGAGCTTCTCTTCCACCAGGGTGCGTTCCAGGAGCTCGGCGACTTCCTCGAGTCCCAGCACGCGGGCGTGGGTGATTGCGCATCCATAGGCCGCGATTTCGTAGTGCTCGATCCGCTGCGCCACGGAGATGATTCCGGCATCGCGCACCAGCTCCGAGCCACTCTGCCCGGTCATTTCGGCGCCTTCCTCCAGCAGCCCTTCCATCCCTTTGCATTTCTTCCCGGCCGCCTTCTGGCCCAGCGCTTCGAACACCTGCTCCAGCCGGCGCACCTGCCCTTCGGTTTCCGCCAGGTGGTCCTGGAGGGCGTCCTGCAATGACGGCGTCGTGACCGCGGCCGCCAGCCTGGGCAGCGCCTTCACCAGCTGCTGCTCGGCGTTGTAGATGTCCCGCAGCTCCTCGCAGAGGAGGTCCTGCATGGTGTCGAGTGTCATGCGATCCGTCCTTGTGTTTCCGGCGCTAATGCGTCAGGCGCCGCGCCGCTGCCAGCCCGATCACCAGCGTGATCACGAAACCGGCGAGAAAGATGACAAACAGCACTTTGGCAATGCCGGCCGCCGTCTCTGCCACGCCGCCGAAGCCCAGCATCGCGGCGATGATCGCGACGATCAGAAAGCCCAAAGCCCATCGAAGCATCCGGTCCTCCTTGAGTTGTTGGGCGGAATGCTCGGCCGTCAGCCTCCAGCCTCAGCCCTCGGCAATGTCTGAGGGCTGATGGCTGATGGCTTACCTCGGACCGATCCCATCCCGCTATCACTTCACCGGCCGTCGCCAGCCGGATTGCCGAAGCCCCGCATCGGGGGCTCCCGAAACGAACAAGGGCACGCCCGCCGGGCTTCCGCCCGCGATCGTGCCCTCGTCTCGCGGAGGCCAGGAGCCTCCGGCGATAAGGCAGGCGCGCGTCACGCGCACCCTCATGTTTTCAGCCCTTCCCGACCGACTCCCCGTCCTGGAAGCACGAAAGGCGCGACCGGTCATCGAAGACCGTCGCGCCTTCATCTGATGGTTGCCAGCGCTCCACCCGATAAGGCGGCCCGATTTTCACTCCATCGGACACGGATGAAAAGATGCCAAGGTTCGGAGTGCCTGTCAATACACCAGGCGCAATCTCACCACGGTCGGGCGGCCGTTTTCATCCTCGATGACGGTCACAAGTCCGTCCCTGGTCCAGGCCTGCATCCCCCACTCGTTCATTTGAAATGGAAGGACCACCGGGCCGAGAAAGGCGCCGGTGGAGTCGAACACGTCGAACGCGGCGTGCGAGGTGTCGGCGACGACGTGGCGCCGGACCCAGGTCCTGCCGCTCCAGTCTACCCGCAGATTCATATAGGCGGGAAGGGTGCTGGGAAGATCCTCGAGTTTGAACGCGGCGCGAACGTTTGCTTCGCCGTAAGTCTTGGCAGGCTCTCTGATGCGGTTCTCGAGCTCCGCACGCCGGCGGGCATCGTCGATGGGCTCCGGCGTCCAGACGCGACCGAACACACGAAGCGAGTCGCGCCCGGTGACACTTCGCACCAGCGAATACTCGCCGGTCCATCCGTAGACGATTCCACCCTCCGGATGCAGGGCATAGGTCAGTGAGGGCTGGAAAGGCACGCCGGTGCTCATCGACATCATGTTCTTTCCACCGGGACCCTTGGACGTGATCGTCCATACTTTGCCGCTCTCGCGATTCGGGACCCAGACGGTATCGAGTGCCACCCCATCCATCGACCATCGAACCCAGGGCGTGCCCTGCCTTTCCTGGCCGGGCTTGAAGCCTCCAGCGCTCGGCACGTAGATCCGCTGATCCCGGTCGATCTGAATGTCGGTCCAGTAACAACAGGCGGAATGCCAGCTCTTGAGGAGCGTGCCCGCAGTGTCCCAGATCGTGGTGCGGGAGAGGCGTGGGTCATGGAGCGCGAGGTAGCCGCCTCTCACCGCAATGAAGCCGATCCGGAATTCACCGGGGCCTTCTCCTTCACCGCCGATGGTCCGGATCAGCGCGCCATCGGGGGCAAAGACCTTGATGACGGCGGGCTTGGTATCCACGACGTACACCCGGCCCGCCTCGTCTACCGCGAGGCTCTGGGGCTGGCCGATTTCGGCGGGGGTCCCATCCTCGCCGCTCCAACGGCTCTCCTCGACGAGTCGTGCGGTGCTCGTATCGCCCCACGCCGTGGGCGCCGCGCTGGTCACGCGTGGGATGCCGCCGGGAAGAGTGTCGATGACGGCCTTGGCCAGGTGGGATGCCTCGACGCCGCTGCACGCGCCGAGGAGGAGGACTCCCGCCACTCTGCTGATGTGCGTCAGGAACATCATGGAGGAGTAATCGTTCCCGTCCCCCATTCTGTCAACTATCACGGTAGTTGATACCGCTCCAGGGTCTCGACGCCGTCGGAATTGACTGCTGCGAGGTAGATCCCCACCCGGCCGACTGCCAGCAGGCGCCGCCCCGCGGGCAGGGTGACGCGGAGCACCAGCCGGCCCGCCGCATCGAAGACATCGAACAGCCTCGGCGCGCCGGCGGCGAGCGAGCGCTCCACCCAGAGCGACTGGTCGGGCCCGACTCGTGGGGTCAGCTCGGTAAACGGAGGTTTGGTCTTGGCGAAGGGATTCTGCGCCGCCATCTGCTTCACCTTGTCAAAGGCGAGCATCTCGTCGGGCACCGGCGAGAGACCGGTCGGATTGGTGCTCCCGCTCCCTCGTCCGCCCATGCTCGTGTTCTCGAGGAAGGTCCGCATGTAATCCACCTTGTCCCGCTCGGTGACCGGCACCGCCGCGAAGACGACAGCCGGGCCCCGTGTCACGGCGCCTCCCGGTTCCAGCCACTCGACGTGGTAGTCGCTCGAGCGCACCACCGCGATGCGTCCGTCGGGAGCGGCTTGCCAGACGTCCTGTGCCGCGAAGCCGACGTACGGAAGTCCAAATTTGCGCGCAGGCTCCGTCGGTCGCCGGACCCGCGCGAGGGTGTCCACCTTTCCTCCCCGGAGATCCATTCGCGCGACGTGCACCGACTCGTCAGCGAATCCCGCGGGTCCCGCCGCCCAGGCCGGTACCTGGAAATAGACCCTGCCCTGGCGGTCGATGGCCCTTGGCCACGGTGTATACACCATGCCGGCGCGCTGGGTGGACAGGGAGCGGTGCACCTTGAGGTCGGGACCAAGAATCATGAAACGCGAGGTCGCCTCGTCCGCGAGGAGGGTCGAATCCCCGGGCAGTGGGAGGAGGGTGCTCGGCATCCGGTACTCCTCGGGGCCGGACCCCTCCCGACCGATGCGCGTCAGTCGTCCGGCGCTGAGATCCACCAGGTAGACCGCGGGCTCGAGCCGGTCGCTCACCAGCAGGCGTCCGTCGGCGAGCTCCCGGACTCCCCGGATCTGGGTGAACTCGTGGGAGACCACAGCCGATGGAGTGGTCAGGCGGATTTCACGGACGGGGATCTGCTGGAACGTGGCGAGGAGGAGCAAGTATGGCAGAGGCATGTGAGGAGAGATGCGCGAAGACCCGGAAGCGACGCGAAGTCCCGCCGCTTCGCTTCGCTCAGCGTGACAACCGCTCTTCCCGTTCACCGTTCACTGTTCACCGTTCACTGCTGTTTGAACCCCGCCGCCAGCAGCATCCCCGACCCCGACTGCCAGATGAACCGGCGCTCTCGCACGTTGCCATTGACCGCCTCCAGCACCAGCCGGACCCGGTAGCCTCCAGCCGCTCCCTCGATGACGATCGGCGTCTTGAGCACGATGCTGTTGCCGGACGGCAGCGAATCGGCGCCCAATGCCGTGCTGACCGCCCCCGCCAGATCGAGCCGAAGCAGCTCGGCGCCCTCATGCCTGATCACCACCGCGCCGCTGGAATCACCCCGAACGAATTCCAGCGAGTCGGATGCGGTGCCGATCCATCCGGCGCTGGGAAGATTCACCGGAACGATGACTTCGAAGCCGGCGACCGGGATTGAGGCCGGCCCCGGCCGATGGGCCCAGACATGGACTCCGACGTCGTCCGACTGCCAGCGCGAGACGTACTTGAGGCCGAGGCGCCTCATCGCGTGCGCGGCCATATCGTCGTCCCGGCCGAACCGCACCGTGTCGGCCCAGGCGAGCACCGAATCGCCCGGGATGCCGAGGGCGCTCCCGACCGCTCCCGCCCCGTGAGTCCGGGCGAGATAGTGGAACACGGCGCTCATCTCGCGCCGGTCCTGCAGCGGAACCGTGTCTCGCGCCGGGGTCGGCGCCCCAGGCCGGCCCATCCCGTTCTTTTCGAGCAAATGCTCCAGCCGGTTGACCTGGCTTCTCCGTGAAATCGCATAGGCGCTCCACGGGCCCATCGACGTCAGCAGCGTCACGGCGCAGAGCGTCATCGGGATCAGCTTGATGTTGCGGGAGGCCGTCACCCCGTAGAAAATCGCCAGACCGGTGAGCCAGAGTGCCAGCACCAGGAGGAAATAGCGCTGCTCGGTGATTCCGTACTGCCCCACCCGCTTCGCGATCGCGACGAGCAGCATCCCCAGTGAAGGCAGCAGTGCCACGAACCACCAGCGTCCGTAGCCGTTCACCCATCGGCTGTCGGCACGCTCCCGGAGCGGATGGACCAGGAGCAGCGCGAGCACACCGGTGGCCGACACGCTGGACACGAGGTACCCGATCCAGCCGTTCGGCCAGCTCCGGGTCACGATCACCTTGCCGAGATAGGCCGTGAGGATGGCGAGATAGATCACGACCAGCGGCATCAGCACGAACTGGGTGAAGACCTTGAGGCCGGTGGGGTAATCGTCGCGGGTTTCCAGCTCGGCGTAGTCGCGGGGCACGCCGGAAAGAAAGAACCAGGGGTGGAAGACGAAGGCGAGAAAGGCCCACAGCCGCCCATACGCTTCGCCATCGAAGTCGACACCGAAGAGCTTGTCCAGCGCTGCAAGCGCCACCGCCAGGCCCACCCACAACACCCCCGCGTAGAACGCGCCGATCAGGTACCTCAGAAAAAGGATGCGATTGAATTGCCAGAACCCGTCGAGCCGGGCGCTCGTCAGGTAGGGAGCGATGGCGACCAGAAGATGTGCCGCGACCAGCAGCTGGATGAATCGAAGGGTGGCGAGGTCGGAGCTCCAGTCGAGCGACGCGACGTAGAGGAGCACGAGGCCCGCGGCCATGGCGATGTCGACGATCCAGCGATGCCGGACGAGCACCCCGCGGCGCTCGGCGCTGGTGACCGAGGCGGTGAAGAGCGGAAGTCCCAGCACCGCCGTGGCGAGAAGCCTGGGGAGCTCGTCGTTCGAGGAGGAGTCGATGATCGCCATCGCGGTGACCGCCGCGACGAGAGCGGAGAGGATCGCCATCGGGAATCGCGCCGCGGTCTCCCGGGCGGTCCGGATGGCGTACTCGAGAGAGGGGAGACGCATCGCTACGGACGGCGGGGCGGACGGGGAGAGCCGACCGCGAGCACTTCACCCCCCTGATCGGTATATCCGCCGTATCCGGTTCCCGGAATGTCCGAGGCCCGGGGCATTCGCATGTTCCAGCGCTGGATGATCCACCCTCCGTCCGTGAGCCGGGTGTAGTCGATCCTTCCTCCCAGTGCCGGTGCGCGCGCCTCGAGTGGTGGATTGGTCCAGGTGTATTCGAGGTAGCGGAGGAGGCGAAGGGCCGGATCGATCCAGAGGACCCCGGCGACGTCGGGAAGCCGCTGGCCAGGGAGCGGCTCGAAAGCGAGGCCGGTGAGTCCCAGGCGGGATCCTGTGCCGGTTTCCCGGCGGAAGCAGTGCTGCCTGAGGAACCGCTCGGACAGGAGCAGATCCGCCCCGGGTCCGTAGTAGGTGAGCACATTCCATCGAGCCTGGATGTATCCGGCCCGTTCCAGGTTGGCCGGGGTCTTCTTCGAAAACGGCTGGCGGGTAGTGACGCGCGTGGTGTCCCGGCGCTCCCAGCGGAGGCCCAGATCCGGTGCCAGCGTACGCCGCCAATTCTGAATGAGATAGGTGGGTATCGAGGAATCGCCGGCCTCGGCGCCCTCGAGCGCGGTTTTCGCATCGATCCAGAGCTCGGCGGTCGCGGCTCCCGATTCCGGGTGAATCTGGCAAGCGGTTCGTGCCGAGATTTTGACGTCGGGAAGGCGGGCCTGGGCAACGAGGGCGGCTCTGCTCGTGGCCGCCAGTGCGAGAATCAAGGGGAGCGTGCGAGACGACATGAAGCCCCCTCGGGAAATCGGGCCGGGACGGTAGCTTATCCCTCGCCTCGTGGACGGCGCAACCGGCTAGGGGAGCACGGTCAGCCAGAAGCGGTGGTAGTCTTCCTCCGCCGCGGAGGGCGTGACACCTTGCAGCAGTCCGATCTGTAGTCCATTGAGTGTGGACTCGATCAGGAACGCCTGAGGTGCAAGGTGATCGCCGATATCGAGCGCCCGGCCCAGGGCCAATGCGAAGGCTTTGGAGGACTTCAGTGTGGAGCCGGCCGCGGCTCGGAGTGGTCCGTCGGACGCGAGGAGACTGAGCCAGGCCGCGAACCATCCCGACTCCATTTCCTTGAGAAGCGTCTCCCATAACCGGTCCAGGGCGTGGGCACCCGACGACTGGACCGCTGCAAGGCGGTGGGCGGCCCGGTCGTCGCGAATCGTTTCGGCAACCTGGACCAGCAGGTCCTGTTTCGAGCGATAGTGGTAGTTGACCAGGCCCTTGGCGCAGCGCGCCCGGTTCGCGACCTCCTCGACTGTCCAGTTGTTCAGTCCGTGCAGTGCGACGACTTCGATTGCGGCTCCGAGGATGGCGTCTTTCATAGGGCAGGCCTCCGGAACGGCTGCGGTTGACTGAACAGCCATTCAAGTATAAGTCATTGAAAGAAAAGGACAATGCCCGTTATTCTGGCGCTCCTGGTGGTTCAGATCATCTATGCGAGCGGCGTCATCGTGGGGAAGTTCATGCTCCCCGTGGTCCCCGCCCCGGTGATCGTGACCATGAGGATGATCGTGGCGACGACCGCCTTCTTTCTCGCCCACCGTCTCATTAAAGGAACGGTGCCCAGGAGCGCGGGGGACTGGGCCCGGTTCGCGCTGCTCGGGATTCTGGGAGGGGCCGGGAACCAGTTCCTGATCCTGCTTGGGCTGACGCGGACCACTGCGATTAATGCCGCGATCCTGATCCCGATGATTCCCATTTTCACGGTGATCTTCGGTTGGCTGCTTCGGAAGGACCAGCCGTCGGCACTCAAATGGCTCGGAGTCGCCGTGGCGGGAGCGGGAACGGTCTACCTGATCGGGCCCGACCGGGTCTCGCTGGAGCCGGGGGTGGCGCTCGGTAACGTCCTGGTCCTCACGGGAATGGCATTCAATGCCCTGGCGTTCCTTCTGTCCAAGGAAATGCTTCAGCGATACCACCCGGTAACGGTCGCCTTCTGCCTCTCGGCGGCGGGGCTGATCGGGATCCTCCCCTTCGGGCTTGGCGCAGTGGATTCGGTGAACCAGGCGGCGCTCACCTCGCGCCTGTACTGGTGGCTCGCGTACATGGTGATCTTCCCGACCACCGTCACTTACTTTCTGAATCTGTGGTCCCTGCGCCGCGCTTCGCCGACCCTGGTGACCAGCTTCATTTACCTGCAGCCGCTCTTTACCACGGCCGTGGCGCCGCTGGTGCTGGAGGGGGAGCAGCTGACGGCGCGGATCGCGATGGCGGGAGCCGGGATCTTCGTGGGGGTGGGGATCGTGATTTATGCGGAGTGGAGGAAGCGACTAATTGCGTGAACGGTGAACAGTGAACGGTGAACGGGAACCACCTATCGGTCGGTATCGCTTCAATAATCCCACCAAGAGGCGTTCACAACGCTGGCACCGCGCGACAATCTCCTGAGCCAGCAGTTCGGGAAGGATGCCCTCTTCCATGGCCAGCTCGAGAATGTCCTCCGTCTCTACCGCAGAACCGTAGGCGATAGCCAGGTGATTGCCAAATCGACCCAGATCAGCCAGCGCAAAGCCCTCCGCGATGTTCAGCCGGATCGAGAGAGCGGCTCTCATGAGCTGGGAAAAGACTGCGGCGGCGGCAGGCTTCCAATGGTCTGTTCGACCGTTCACCGTTCACTGCCGTCGGGTTGACGCCGTTCCCGTTTGAAACCATTATCAAGGATGAAACGTAGACCTAACATATGACGCCGCCCCATAGCCCAACTCCGCTCCCCTCAGTGTTTTCGCCCCTGGCCAAGGCTCTGCTCGACGCCTTCAGCGAGGCGGTTATCGTCTTCGACCCCCAGGGGAAGGTCCTCTACGCCAATGAACAGGCCCGGGAGCTGGGACTCGACTTGTCCCGCCCCGCTTCCGACCTGATGCCGGCCCTCGCCGAGTTGGGGGGGCGCCTCAAACCCCTGCGGGTTGCCAACCTCGACTTGGGCGAAGCGATGTTCATTCAGGGAAGCGTCGGACCTACGACGCTGGCCGACCGGGAGCGGGAAGCCATTGTGCGCTCGCTCGACGAGCACGGCTGGCGCCTCGCCGAAACCGCCAAGAGCCTCGGCATCAGCCGGACCACCCTCTGGCGCCGCCTTCGCGCCTATGGCCTCCATCGCGACGGCCGAAGCAAGTGGGCGCAGGCATCGTAGGACCGCTCACCGATCACCGCTCACTGCTCACCGCTCACCGCTCCATAGCCGCATGGCGCCCCGCGGCCTAGCTTCCCTCATGCGTCGCGTCATCGGCATCCTGATGCTCCCGATTCTCGCCTGCCGTCCCGGCGCGGCGTCTCCTCCCTCGGAGGGCGAGATGGCCGCGAGCTGGACCGGCAGCACCCGCGGCGCTTTTCGCGCTCCGGCCACCGCCCTCTGGTGCGCGCGCGATACGCTGCTCGAGCTGATCGCCGTGCGCAATGACACCGCCGTGGGGTTCGCCCTCTTTTCGAGGGACTCGCTCCACGCCGGGATCTACCTGATGGTATCGGCGAAGGTTGCCGTCGCCTTCCGTCCCCGGGCCAATGCGGCGGCGCGCTGGCTCGATCAGGTCGAGCTCAAGGGCTACGAAGGGTCCTCGGGCAAGGTGACGCTGAGCAGAACCGGAGCGTCAGGGCTGTCGGGAACCTTCGAGGTGGGGCTCCACCGCACCGAAAGCCCCGATACGCTCGTGCTCACGGGAAGCTTTGCGCGGGTCCCGGTCGGAAAAGCGATCGAAGCCTGCGGCCGGGCCAATCGCCCGGGAGCCGGGTAGATTTCGGCCATGGCAGAGGCGACGTATTTCCGGAAGGGATTCGGGCTCAAGACGGCGATCGAGGGACTCCTCTCGGCGGACTATCACTCCCGCCTGGTCGAAGTGATGCGGGCCCGCGATCATGTGCTGCCGATCGGTCCGCTCACCTTCCGCCTGGCCCGGGAATTCGGCTTCTGTTACGGCGTCGACCGGGCGGTCGACTACGCCTACGAGACGCGCATGAAGTTTCCCGACCGGCCGCTCTACCTGGTCGGCGAGATCATCCACAATCCGCACGTCAACGCGAAGCTCGAGGCGATGGGGGTGATCTTTCTCCATCGCGGCCCCGACGGCGAATTCGATTTTGCCCGCCTGACCGCGGACGACGTGGTCATCATGCCGGCGTTCGGAGTGACGATTCACGACTTCGAGCGGCTCCGCGCGATCGGCTGCGTGATGGTGGACACGACCTGTGGCTCGGTCCTCAACGTCTGGAAGCGGGTCGAGAGCTACGCGCGCGACGGCTTCACCGTCCTGATCCACGGAAAGCAGTGGCATGAAGAGACGAAAGCCACCGCGAGCCAGGTCATGAAGTATCCGGAAGGCCGCTACCTCGTGGTGCTGGACATGACCGAAGCGCGAGCGGTGTGCGCATGGATCGAGCAGGGCGGCGATCCGGCCCCGGTCGCGGCCCGCTTTGCCGGAGCGGCCTCGCCGGGATTCGACTTCGTGCAGCACCTCTCCCGGGTCGGGCTCGCCAACCAGACGACCATGCTGTCGAGCGAATCGCTCGCGATCGCGGAAGAAGTCCGCCGCACGATGATCCGCAAATACGGCGCGGACAACGCCGAAGCGCACGTCCGCACCTTCGACACCATCTGCTCGGCGACCCAGGAGCGGCAGGACGCCGTGGAGCTGATGCTCGCGGACCCGCCCGATCTCATGATCGTCGTGGGCGGCTACAACTCGAGCAACACGACGCACCTCGCCAAACTCAGCGCGAGCCGCGGGGTCACCACCTATCATATCGAGGACTCGGACTGCCTCGATCCGGAGATCGGCACCATCCGCCACCGCCCGGTGGGCCGGAAGGACGAGGAGACGGCAACCGGGTGGCTCGACGGCGTGCGATCGATCGGTATCACCGCGGGGGCGTCGACTCCCAACAACAAGATCGGCGAGACGATTGTCCGGATCTGCGCGATGGCGGGACTCGGCCCCGCGCTCGAGGAAGCGGTCGCGTAACAGGCAACAGGCAACAGGCAGCCGAAAACCGGGTCGCTCTAGCGGGGCTCCAGTTCGGGCGATAGCATCTTTGCCCATGAACCCCCCTAACCGCCCGGCCGTCGTTCGCGATGCCCTCGCCGCGCTGGCCCCCGTCCGGATCAAGAAACTCTTCGGCAGCGAAGCATTTTTTCACGGGGAGCGGATGTTTGCGGTCCTCGGTCGCGAGGCCCTCGTCCTGCGGCTTCCAGCGCCGCTCCGGACCGAAGCCCTTTCGGGTGCCACCGCCCGGCCTTTCCTTTCCGAGCGCCTCGCCCTGAGCCAGGGCTGGGTCGAAATCCCCTACACCGAAGAGCTCGCACGGCTGAGCCATCTCGCCAAGGCGGCGCATGCCGCGGCGGGGCGGGGAAGGGCGCCGGCGAAGCGGCGGTTTCGGAGAGCTGCGAGGAAAGCGGCGGGGTAAAGAGCCATCAGCCGTCAGGCGAAGGCAGCTCCTGTTGAGCGTTGACGGTTCTGCAGTAACTCCGCTACCGCGATGATCGTCAGCGGCCCGCTGCCCTCCGCACGGTTGTTCACGATCAGGTACGCGGGAATCCTCAGTTTATCCGCCGTCTCCACCAGCCGCACCAGATCGCCGCGCAGCTCGGGATTCGGATCCCGGATCCGGTCGTAGGGCGCGAAGGCGTCCACCGCGTCCGAATACCAGCGCCCTGGACGGAGCAGCGCGCGCGCCACCAGGAACCCCGCCGGCAGCGAGCCGGGGAGATCGAGCTGCATGCCGATCGAGGGCATCCGGGTCCACGAATTGAATACGTGGGCCACGTCGTGCTCCCGCAGCACCGCGAAATACGCCGGGGTGAGAAACTCCGGATTCCGGATTTCCACCGCGTACCGCCCCTCCCGCGGGAGCTTCCCGAAGAATCCGTCGAGCCACTGGGCAAACTGATCGGGGGCGACCTTGTCGGTCCGCGCGATGGCCTGGAACTCGAAGACGAAGGGCCCGAGGTGGCCGCCGAAGTGCTCCGCGCACGGCGTCCATACCTCGCGGAGAAAAAGATCGGCGTTGAGGAAGTCGGGGTTGGGCTCACCCGCCTTCTTCTTGTCGCGTGCCTTGGCAAACGTGCGCACCGTGAGGCGGTCCCACACCTTGCTCACGCAGGAAAACCCGGCCGGGAGGACACTCGCGTAGCTGCGAAGGGTCTTTTCGGTGAGCGGCGCGTAGAAGCTCGCGTCGATGCCCACGGTGCTGAACAGAGGAAACTGCGCGTACTCGGCCAGCATCTCCGCGCCGGCGCCCTTTTCGGGATAGTCGCGCGCGTACACCAGCCCCTTCCATCCCGGATAGTTCCACGACGACGTGCCGAAGTGCACGCGGGGTGGAATTGCCTCACGCAGGCCGGAAAGATCCTGGGTGCGTAGCGGTGAGTCTCCCAGTGGTGGCTCGCGATTTCCCTACGGGACCGGGTCGATCCGGTAGACATGCCCCGACGAGGTCAGCAGGTAGAGCTCTCCGCGTGCGTCTTCACCGAAGCTCAGAATCTGACTGCCGGGGCGAAGCGAGGTCCATTCCTTCCGGTCGGTGACGGTCTGACCGGCGATCCGGAAGCTCCGCACCCATCCCTCGCAGTAGTCGCCGTAGAAATAGTGGCCGGTATAGAGCGCGAGTGCGGCCCCGCGATACACATAACCGCCCGTGACCGAGCAGCCTTCGCCGTGGCTGTAGTCGAGCACCGGCAGCGTGAGGCCGTTTTTGTTGCAGCTCGATCCGCTGAAACACGCCGTTCCTTCCATGATGCTCCAGCCGTAGTTGCGACCGCGGCCGAACTGCGCCAGGTCGGTGGCGACGTCGATCTCCTCCCGCGCGTTCTGACCCACGTCGCCGATGTAGAGGTCGCCGGTGGACCGGTCGAAGCTGAACCGCCAGGGGTTGCGGAGCCCGTAGCTCCAGATCTCGGCCCGGGCGCCGGGCTGGCCCGTGAAGGGATTGTCCGGCGGGATCGTCACCTGGCCCGTGGCGCTCACCTCGAGCCGGAGGATCTTGCCCAGGAGCGTGCTGCGATTCTGCCCGTTGTCCTGGGGATCGCCGCCGGAGCCGCCGTCACCCAACCCGAGGTAGAGCTTGCCGTCGGGACCGAAGACCACCATCCCGCCGTTGTGATTCAAAAACGGCTGGTCCACGGCGAGGATCACCTGCTCGCTCGTGGCGTCGGCGCGGTCGGGGTCGGCGGACACGCGGTAGACCGAGATCCGGGTGTCGCCGGAGGTGTTGGTGTAGTTGACGACGAAGAGGCCATTCGAGGCGTACTGCGGGTGGAATGCGAGCCCGAGGAGACCCTGCTCGCTTCCGTTCGATACCTTGCCCGTGATGTCGAGAAATGGCGTCGGCACGAGCCCGCCGTCCTTGATGAGCCGGATGCGTCCCGGCTTCTCGACGACGAACTGACGGTTCAGATCTCCCGGGGGCGAGGCAAGGAAGAGTGGCATCACCAGCCCGTTGACCATTTCCCGAAGCCGGGCGCCGGTGGCCGGCGGCGGCGGACTGCCGGGAAAGGTGGTCCCGGGGCCCTGCGCATCGCACCCGGCGCCGAGCGCCAGGAGTGTGGCCACGCCGGCGACACAGTGAAGCATTCGGTCGATCCTCCTCGGGCTTCGCACTACGCGACTCGCTACCTCACGTGCTCCGGCTTGACGGGTTCATCGAATTTGTCGGCCAGCGCCTTGAGATACCCGTCGAGCGTGCGGTGCTTTCCCATCAGCGTCATCATCACCCGGAACACCGGATTGTTGACGTACCCGTCCTCGACGATGCTGAGCGTGGTGCCGTTGCCCGCCGGGGTCAGGGTGTAGGTCCAGGTACCGCCGAACGCCGCCTTCTTGTCGGCGTCGATCCGGGTGACCAGACGGCGCGGCGGATTCGACGACTCGACGATCAGGCGCATCGGAAATCCACCGGCATTCTGCTCCCACACCTCCCGGCCGTCCCCGGCCTGCACTTGCCGGGCGCTCTTGAGATCGGACCAGGTGCCCACGAGCGCCGCCGGATTCCGGACCACATTCCAAACTTCTTCCGGCGATTTTTCCAGCGTGACCCGGCTCTCGGCGCGATGATTTTTCGGCAGGGCGAGTCCGACCGCGACGATCATTGCAGCCAGGACGGCAAGGCCGATGATGATCCGTATGATGACGCCCATGGTTGCTCCTCCACGCTCAGGGAATCGGCCAGCGGGCTCGCTTGGACGCGCGGGGCAGCGCGAGCGGCTTGACCGGTGATTGCTGCAGCAGCTTGAGCGCTTCCGCTACGCCACGCTCGAGCTGGGGATCGCGCCCGGCGGCGACGGACTTCGCGTCGAGGGGCACCTCGATATCGGGGGGAATGCCTTCACCTTCGGCCGGCCACTCGCCGTTCAGGGTGAACACGGCACTCGAGGGCGCGGTGATCGTGCCTCCATCCACCAGCGCATACGGCACGCTCGCGGCCACGAGCCCGCCCCAGGTGCGGGTGCCGATGAGTGGTCCGACCTTGAGCTGCCGGAAGGCCCAGGGGAAGTAGTCGCCTCCGGAGCCGGCGAGCTCGTTGACCAGAAGAACCTTGGGGCCCAGGATGCCGGCCATCGGCAGTGGAAAGTGCACCGCGCCGGGTGCGTCGTTGCTGACGCCGCCGATCGGCTGCCGGCTCATGTAATCCACCATGTAGTCGTCGAGCAGGCCGCCACCGTTGAATCGTTCGTCGATGACGGCGCCCTGCCGGTCCTGCTGCGCGAAGAAGTACCGATTGAACGACGCGTAGCCCGGGCCGCCGGTGTTGGGCACCCAGACATAGCCGAGCCGGCCACCGGAGAGGGAGTCCACCTTGCGGCGGTTATCCTCGACCCACGCGCGGGTGCGGAGCGCGTTCTCGGTGCGCAGCGGCACCACGGTCACCAGCCACGATCCATCGAGCACCGGGCGGTCGTTGACTCGCAGCACGGTTTGCCGCTCTGAGGTTCCATCGAGCAGCCGCCAGGGGTTGTCGGTCGTCCGGAGATCGATGCCATTCACTTCCAGGATGTAATTGCCGGTCCGGAGTCTGAGCCCCGGGGCCTCGAGTGGTGCGCGCAGCTCGGGATTCCAGCTCTCGCCGGTGTAAATCCGGGTGAGCTTCCAGCGGTCGCCGTCGGGTGACAGGTCGGCGCCGAGCAGGCCGGTGCGAGTGGAATCGACCGGCGGCACGTCGCCCCCGCCGACGAAGCTGTGACCGACCGACAGCTCACCGCCCACCTGGTCGAGCACGTAGGTGAGGTCGGCGCGGTGGCGCACGTAGGGAACCAGGGGGGAATACCGTGCATAGACGGCGTTCCAGTCGGCGCCGTGGAGCGCGGGATCGTAGAAGAAGTCGCGCTCCATGCGCCACGCCTCGTCGAAGATCTGGCGCCACTCGACGGCCGGATCGAGCTGCATCTGCAGCGCGAGCTGAAGCCGGCCTTCACCGGGGCGTGGTGCCGCTTCGGTCCCGGTCACGGTCCATTGGCCGCTGGACTGGTAGAGGAGTTTTTTCCCGTCGCCCGAGATCGAGAACTGGCTCACGCCCGCCAGGAATACGTCGGCCTTCCGTTTGGACATCTCGTACTTGTGCAGCGTGGTCCCCGGCTGGAGCGGAATCCGCTCGGCGAGGAAGACGACTCCGGTGGGGCCGGCGGCAAGGTCGGCATAATCCCGGACCGGAACCTGGAGGGCGAGAATCCGGTTCCCGATCCGGTCGAAGTCGATCCGCATCGTGGCCGTGTCGGCGCGTGTCACGGGCGGAGTACCGCTCCCGCCGGCCGGTGCGGGCGGACCGGCGGTCGCGGGAGTGGCGGGACGCGGCGCCGGAGCCGTCTTTCCCTCCTCGTCGCTCTCGGGCTGGAACGGCGTCGAGTCGGTGGCCCGGAGCAGCACCACATAGGCGCCCCGCGTCACCTGGCGCCCGATGCTCGAGATATTGGCCCAGCCGCTCGCGAGTCCCAGATCGGTGCTGGCGAGGAAGTAGAGGTACCGGCCGTTCCGGTCCCAGGCGGGACTCACCGCGTCGGCCAGCGGATCGGTGACCGGCGTGGTTTTCCCATCCGCGAGCGACCAGACCATTACCCGTCGGAACCGGTTCGGAAACGCTTTGGAGTAGGCGAGCCATTTGGAATCGGGCGACCAGGTGATGCCGATGCCACCCAATCCGAGGAGGCTGCCGTCGATGTCGGCCGTGGTGAGCGCTCCGGTCGCGATTTCCAGCACCCGGATCCGCGCGCGGTCGTCGACGAATGCGATTCGCTTTCCGTCGGGCGACCATTTCGCGGCGTAGGCGAATTTCGCGTCGCCGATCGCCACTTCGCGCGGCGCGGTGAGCCCGTCCTGCGCGCCGATCAGCAGCTTGTAGCCTTTGCCGGTATCGGAAAACCAGGCGATCTCCCTGCCGTCCGGCGACCAGACCGGGGTGCGATCGGCGGCGCCCGGGCTCCGGGTGAGGTTTCGCGCGTCGCCTTTGTCCACCGGGACGGTGAAGATCTCACCGCGGGCCTGGAACAGGGCGCGCTTGCCGGTGACCGAGAGCGACGCCGCGGAGACCGAGCGGCTCACGTCGGCCCAGCGCGGCGCCGCCCAGGGGAAATCGCCATGCACGGTGATGGTGAGCTGTCGCGCCGCGCCGGTCGCGGGGTCGATCGTCTGGAGATAGCCGTCCTGTTCGACCAGGAGGGTGCCACCGCCGGCAGCGAGGTATTTCACGTCGGCGTTCTTGAAATGGGTCACCTGGCGCGCTACCGGCTTGCCGACGTCATACGCCCAGACGTTCACGGCATAGTCGCGGTCGGACAGGAAATAGATCGTCTGTCCGACCCAGACCGGCTGCGTATCGCTGCTGCGCTCATTGGGAAGCCGGACTTCGTCGAGGGTTCCGATGTCGAGGATAGTGAGCGGCGTGTTCTGGCCGCCGCGATAGTTGCGGAACTCGACGTCCCAGCGGCTGACGCGGTCGTAGGCGAGTCGCTTGCCGTCGGGTGACCAGGAGCCGCGAATGGCCATCGGCGCGGGGATCAGCCGTTCCACGCCCCCGTCCGCCGGCACCGTCCAGAGCCGGGCGAACGTCACCGGGGCGGTATTCCGGTTGGAGGCGAAGAGCACCTCTTTCCCGTCGGGCGACCAGCCCCGCGCGTCGTCGTTTCCGGGGTGCCAGGTCAAGCGCCGCGGATCGCCGCCTTCCACCGGGATGACGTACACGTCGCGGTTGCCGCTCCGGTTCGACGTGAAGGCCACCCAGCGTCCGTTCGGGGAGAGATGGGGATCCGCTTCCAGGGCCGGTGTGCTGGTCAGGCGGCGCGCCTCACCGCCGGTCTTTTCGGTGATCCAGAGGTCACCGCCATACTCGAACGCGATCTGCGTCGCGCTGACGGTCGGCTGACGGAGGAGGCGGGTGCCTTGCGAGGGAGCCTGGGGGCCGGGGAGCCAGGGAGCCAGAAGGAGAGCGAGACGAATCATCATCGGTTGGTGACCTTGTTGAGCAGGCGATCGAGCCGGTCGATGTGAGTCACGGTGACGGAGAGGGCGCCGAATTCTTCTTCCACCTTGCCGCGGAAGATGAACGGGCCCTGATCGAAGAGGACGTGACCCCGGGCTCTGTGGACGTCTGGAAAAAGTACCGTCTCGATGAGCCCGTGGCCATCGTCGAAGGTGGCGAATTGCATCGGCTCGTCCTTGGCGGTATGGACCGGCTTCGCGGTGGTCAGCATCCCGGCGGCGAGGATATGCCGGCCGACGTACCCGGACAGCCGGGTCGCGGGGACCAGACGAAAACGGCGCAGGTCGTCCTGCCGGAGATCCATCGGGTGGCAGTCGGTGGCGAAAGAGAGCAGTTCACACTCCTCTCGCCGTCGACGATCTGGCGTGTATTCCGGCAGACGCAACGACGCAACGACGGAAGGACGCAAGGTGGGCAACAGGCTGTCACTTTGCGTCTTTGCGTCTTTGCGACTTTCCGTCGCGTCGATCTCCCAGAGCATCTGTGGACGAGACCATCCTCCTGAGATGCTGTCACAGGCGCCCACTTTGATCAGTAATCGCAGATCGTCGGGACGGAGTCCGGTACGGGCGCGAAGGTCCTCGATGCTCCGGTATGCAGCTTCTTCATTGCGCCGTTGCGCCGTTGCGCCTGTGCGCCCTTCGAGAATCCTCTCCGCCCCCTCCACACTCAACCCCTTGATAAACTGCAGCCCGACTCGGATCTCCTGCCCCCGTCCCGTGGTCCGAAACTCGCTCGCGTTCACGTCGGGCGGCCGCACCGTGATGCCGGCGCGCCGGGCCTCCGCCACGTAGGCGAACGGAGCGTAGAATCCGCCCCCGTTGGCCAGGACCGCCGCGAAGAATTCCGCCGGATAGTGCGCCCGCAGGTACCCCGACTGCTGCGCCACCTGGATGTAGGAGCAGGAGTGACCCTTGCAGAAACTGTAACCGGCAAAGCTCATCACCATGTCCCATACCTGCGTCGCGGTCTCGACGCTGCGTCCGAGCGCGACGGCCCCGGTGAAGAATTCCTCCGCGTAGGAGGCCAGCGCCTTGACCGGCCGCTTTTTCGAGAGCGCCTTGCGCAAGCCGTCGGCGGTCGCGAGCGGCATGCCGGCAAAGGCGGAGCATACGTTGACGACGTCTTCCTGGTAGACCATCACCCCGAAGGTGTCCGAGAGCACGTCGCGAAGGCTCGGGTCGAGCGGCGTATACGCCCCGCCATGGAGACGCTCCAGGTAGATCCGGATGAACCGGTTGGACGCCGGGCGGATGATGCTGGTGTTGAGCACCAGGATCTCGTAGTCCTCCGCACGGCTCTTGATGCAGAGCATCCGCGACGCCGGTGACTCGGTGTAGAACACCCCCATGGTGCGGCCGGTGCGGAACAGCTCCCGGGTCTTCGGGTCCTCGCCGGCTTCCGCGCCGGTGTAATCGAGCTGCCGCCCGGTATTCACCCGGACGGCGGCGATCCCGTCACGAATCACCGCGAGGGACCGGTTCCCCAGCAGATCGATCTTCACCAGGCCGGCGTCTTCGGCACCATCCTTTTCGAACTGGATGACGGGGACCGTGAGGTCGGGAGCGCCGTCGAGCTGCTTGGCGGCCGGTTCGATGGGGACGTAATCGGTGAGCGCGCCGGGGACGATGACCACGCCACCCGGGTGCAGCGACAGGTGCCTCGGCGTGCCGACCAGCGACGTGGCACGCCGCGCGATGCCGAGCCAGGCGGCGGGGAGATCGAGCCCGGTGAAGTTCGGATGCTCGGCGAGCAGCTGGTCGATCGGGACGCCGTCGCTGTACCAGGGAATCCGCCGGGTCACGTCGCGAATTTCCCCCGGCGGGCGGCCATCCACCTTGGCCACCTCGCGCAACGCGCCTCTGAGCTTGAGCGTGTTATGGTTGGCCACCATCGCCGCTCTCGGCATCGGGTAGCGCCGGAAGACCCAGGCGAGGATGTGATCGCGCTCGTCCCACGGAAAATCGAGATCGATATCGGGCGGGTCCTTCCGCTCCGGATTGAGAAAACGCTCGAACAGGAGCCCCGCGCCGAGGGGCTCCACGTGGGTGATGCCGAGACAGTAGGAGACGATGGAGTTGGCGACCGAGCCCCGGCCGCAGTGGGTGGGACCGTGCTCCACGATGTCCTTGACCACCAGGAAGTAATCGGCAAACCCTTTCATGCCGATGATCGCGAGCTCGTGCTCCAGCCGGGTGCGCGTGATCGGGGCAATGGTGCCGTAGCGCCGCTCCGCTCCCTGATAGGCAAAGGCGCGCAGCTGCTCGAAGGCGTCGGTCGTCTCGACGTACCGGGGAGGCACGATGCGGTGCCCGATGGGAATTCGGTAGCGGCAGCGCTCGGCTAGCTCGCCCGAGCGGTCGATGGCATCGGGCACGTCGGGGAAGTGCCGGTTGAGCTCGGCGCCGGGTTTGAGCCACGAACCGGGCGGCTGGGCGGCTGGGCGGGAGGGCGGGAGCGGGACGGTCTCGAGGCCGGTCATCGTCGTGTTCATGGCGATGGCCCGGAGCAGCCGGTACCGCGCGTGATCCTCGGGGTGCGCGAACATCACCGCGTTGGTGACCACCGGCAGAACGCCCATCCGTTTGCCCGCGGCCAGCACCGCGTGACGCTCCTTGCCGGGGACGAGCTCGGCGTAGATGTCGGTGGTGCCCGAGAGGGAGACGATGCGTTCGAGGAAGGGAATGCTGGCGGAGAGGATGAGAGTGCCGGTGCGATCGTGAGCGAGGAGGCTGGAAAGTGAGGCGGCTGGACGGCTGGACGGCGGGACGGCTGGTGAATGTTTTTCCCGTTCACCGTTCACCGTTGACCGTTCACGCTGTTTCCAATGGATTGTCGTAATGGCACGACACACCGCTCCCCACCCCGCGTCATCCATTGCGAGCGCCACGCACTCCTCGTCGCCCAGCACCAGGTGCGCGCCGAGGATCGGGCGAATGCCCGCTTCGTCCGCGGCGCGCTGGAACTCGACGGCGCCATACACACCGTTGGTATCGGTGCAGGCGAGCATGGAAAAACCGCGGGCCGAAGCCGCAGCCAGCATCGCCTCCGGACTGGAGACGCCTTGTCCCAGGGAGAACCAGCTATGGGCATGGAGATGTGTAAACACCCTGTAGAAATACCGAATAAATACCGAAAGTCAATCTAGAGTCATAACTCCTTAAATGACAGTAATTTGCACTGGGAGTGTGGGCGGAGCGGTCGAGAATCGTCCTCGAATCATGAATCTTGTCCGCTTGGTCGGGGCATTGCCGCTCGCGATACTGTCCGCCAGCCATCTCCCCGCCCAGGTTCCGGGCCCGGCGGCGAAGTCCGAGTGCGCCCCGGAGGCGAAGCTTCCTCCGATCGCGAAGAGCGTGTTGTGCACGATCAGCTTGGCCTATCACAGACCCTTGCACCCCATGGTGCGGGGGATCGCTCCCGGAGGCGGACTCGGCGCCGGGCTCGAATACGACGACTGGTTCGCGGGCCGATGGCATGCCGTCGCGAGCGCCGTCGTCACGGTGCGGGAGTCGTGGATCGGCGAAGCGGTCGCCGGCTATCGCGGGTCCCGCGCGCGCATCGAGGCGTTCGGGCGTCTGCACGATCTCCGTCAGCTCGGCTTCTTCGGCGTCGGCGCTGAAAGCGATCTCCTTGACCACACCAACTTCCGGTTGCGCGAGGGAACCGCAGGCGGGCTCGCCTCCGTTCGGCCGCTGCCGTGGCTCGCCATCGGGGGACGGGTGGAGGGGATTTGGCCCGAGATCCGGAGCGGGCGCTCTCCCAGGTTCCCCAGCATCGAAACCCGGTTCGATGACGCCCTCGTCCCAGGTTTGGCGGAGCAGCCGGCCTTCCTCCGATACCAGGCGTCACTCGATGTCGAAGTCCCCGCCGCGGCGGGCGAAGCGCCGCACCAGGGCGCGAAGTATCGGATCGCCTATGCGAGGTACTCCGATCGCGAGCTCGATCGCTACAGCTTTTCCCGGCTTGATCTCGAAGCGCAGCAGCGCTTCGCCCTGTTCGGTCCGCTCAGGCGTCTGACGCTGCACGGCTGGCTCTCGACGACTGATACCGATGCCGACAACGACGTCCCCTTCTACCTCCAGCAAACGCTGGGGGGAAAATGGAATCTGCTCGGCGTCGAAGAGGAGCTGATCGGGACGGACGGCACCCAGGCCACGCTGCGCGGCTTCCGCAACTTCAGGTTTCGCGACCGCCACCTCCTGCTGCTGCAGGCCGAGTATCGCTTTCCGATCTGGGGTCCAGTCGATGCGACGGTGTTCGCGGAGGCGGGAAAAGTCGCCGCCCGCCGCGCGGATCTCGATCTGACCGGACTCAAGCGGAGCGCCGGTTTCAGCGTGAGCATGATGCGGGGCCCGGCCACCGCGATGCGCGTCGACATCGGGTTCGGCGGAGGCGAAGGAGTCCAGGCGTTTTTCACCATTCACCGCGAGGCGATTCCATGAGGCGTCGCCTCGCCGGCGGACTCATCCTCCTTGTTGCCGGATGCGCCCAGGGCGCGCGGCCGACCCTCGACCCCCAGGTGATGGGCGAGCTCTGGCAGGAGCCGGCGGACCTGGAGCAGCGAGACCTGTTCCATGGTGCGGGCGGCTCACGACGTCATCCCGACCCGAGTCAGGCGTTTCAATTCCTGTCCGCGAAGACGACGGGAACTCAGCCGGGTTATGACGTGAAGGACAGCAGGGGCCGCGAGTGGAGCATCAAGATGGGACCGGAGGCACGGATCGAGGTGGCGGTGTCGCGCGTCGTGTGGGCGGTCGGGTATCACCAGCCGATCAGCTACTATCTGCCGCGATGGACGCTGCTCCGCGACGGGAAGCGGACCGAGTTCGAAGGGGGACGATTCCGCCTTGAGCCGACCGACCGGAAGAAGGTCGGCGTATGGTCGTGGCGAAACAGTCCCTTTCAGAGCACCAGGCCGTTGGCCGGTTTGTTCGTTCTCATGGTCATGTTCAACAACTGGGACTTGAAGGCGGCGCAGAACGCCATCTATCAGGTCGGCCCCGACGACGAGGACGCACCCCAGCGGTTCATGGTGCGGGACCTGGGCGCTTCCCTGGGGCGGACCGCCTGGCCGACCTTCGGCACCAAGGGCAATCCGGACGAGTTCGAGCGCGAGCCGTTCATCCTCGGGGTCGAAGGCAATCGGGTCAAGTTCGGATATCAGGACGCCTGGCTCGAGCCGCAGCTCCACAACAGCATCGTCCCGGACGACGTGCGCTGGATCTGCGAGCGCCTCGCGCGATTGAGTCCGAAACAATGGAGCGAGGCCTTCCGTGCCGGGGGATTCCGCGATGCGGAGGCCGAGCGTTACATCCGGCGCATACGGGAAAAAATCGCGGAAGGGCTGAAGCTCGCCAGCGGATCATAAGGCCGGTCCGGTCCGCATCCAGGCCGGCTTCCGTTCGACGATGCGAGGGTAGACAGGGCACGATGCCCGATGCGCCCCGGGCAGATATCCGGCACTGAGGAGAAACTCCCCGACAATCTCACCCCCGGTAAATCGAAACGTCTTCTTGAACAGGGAAACCCACTCCGCCTTGTCGCGCGGCTTCATTGCGCCTCTGCGTCGTCGCGCCGGTGCGCCTGCGAGGAACTGATGCGCATCGAGCCACCCGGCGAACGAGCCGTGGGTTTCCCGGAGCGCGAGCACCGTCCTGGCGTTGGCGATCGCTGCGTTCACCTTGAGCCGGTTCCGGATGATGCCCGGATCCCCCATCAGGCGTGCTGTGTCCCGGGCGCCGAACCGCGCGACCTTGTCCGGATCGAACTCCCGGTAGGCGGCGCGGAACGCCTCCCGCTTTTTGAGGATGGTGAGCCAGGAGAGTCCCGCCTGGTTGATCTCGAGAATCAGCCGCTCGAAGAGCTCGGCATCCCCGGTGAGCGGGAAGCCGTACTCGGCGTCGTGATAGGGTCCGTGCCATTCGTGGCCCGGCGCAACATCGCAATAGGAGGACATGATCGCTCCGTGAGCGGTGAGCGGTAAGCGGGAAGGGCCTTTCCCGCTCACTGCTCACCGCTTCCCGCTTACCGTCTAGGACATCTTCGCAAACCCCACCGTATTCCCCCCGGGCTCCCGCACGTAGATCTCTTCGCTTCCGTAGAATGTCTTGTGCCGGGGCTTGACGACCGGTGCCGCCGCAACGGCCTGCTCCACCGCGTCGAGATCGTCCACGTGAATGAACAACACGATCGAACGCCCGCCCAGCTCCGCCGCCATCGCGGGGAGATCCTCCACGACGCTGGCTCGCGTCTGGTACATCACCTCGACGCCATCCTTTTCGGCGCTCGCGAACATGAGCCGCCCGTCCGGGCCGGGGACTTTGTGGACCGGCACCAGCCCGAGCCCACCGGTCCAGAACGCCAGGCACGGCTCGATCTCATCGACGACGAGCACGGGGGTGAGATGCTTGAGCATTGGAGCGACTCCGGGGCAAGTGTTGGATGGCTCAGGAGTATGCCATGGCCGGATGTCCGGCATGTTTGCGCAGGAAGGACAGTTGTCCCAGGTGATAGCTGTCATGCTGCACCATGAAGCCGAGGAAACCAAGCATCGAGGTATCCTCGATCGGCATCCGGGTCCCGCTCGGCGCGTCCAGCTCCGCCGGGGCGATCGCCTCGAGCCGGGCGTCGAGGGCCGCGGACGCCTCGGCCCACGCCGACTCGATCTCGGGAAGGGACGGCCACTCCTGAATCTCGTCAATGCCGCGCCACTCGCCCAGGTACCGCGCCAGCGGGCTGGGGCGCTCGGCGCCAAGGACCTTCAGCGTATAGAACCGTGACTCCACCATATGCGCCGCGACAAACGCGGCGCTGTTGGTCACGTCGGATGGCCGGGCGCGGGCCTGCTCCTCGGTCAGGCCCTCGAGACAATTGCGGAACAGCTTGCTGTTGAGCCGGAGTGTTCCGGCCAGGGGGGCGACGCGATGGTCCATGTCGTGCACTCCTGTAGTTGACTGTTGACTGCTTCTCGCTGACCCTTCTGCATGCACGCTCTCGTCTATACCGGCCCCGGTGGAGTCGAGGTCATCTCCTTCGAGGAGCGGCCCGATCCGGTGCCGGCCGACCGGCAGATCCTGGTTCGGGTCCACGCGTCCGGTCTCAATCGCGCCGACATTCACCAGCGCCGTGGCGCCTACCCTGCCCCTTCCGGATGGCCGGCGGACATTCCGGGACTCGAATACGCCGGGGTGGTCGATTCAACGGGTGACGGCGTAACCCGCTGGCGCGCCGGCGACCGGGTCATGGGTCTCGTCGGGGGCGGCGCGCACGCCGAATTCGTGGTGGTGCACGAGGACGAGGCGCTGACCGTGCCCACGCACCTGTCGCTCGTCGAGGCGGCGGCGATACCGGAGGCCTTTCTCACCGCCTACGACGCGCTGGTCACTCGCGGCCGGCTTGTGCACGGCGAAGGCGTGCTGGTGCACGCCGTGGCGAGCGGCGTCGGTACGGCGGCGGTGCAGCTCGCCAAGGTGCTCGGCGCCACGGTCCTCGGGACGTCGCGGACGCCGGACAAGCTCCCGATCCTCGCTGCCCTGGGGCTCGACCTCGGCATCGATACATCCTCCGGATCGTTCCGGGAGCAGATCACCCATCCCGTGCACGTCATTCTCGACGTGCTCGGCGGTCCCGCCTTTCAGGAGAATCTCGCTCTGCTGGCGCCGCGGGGCCGGCTGGTGATGCTCGGTTTTCTGCAGGGACCGGTGGCTGCGCAGGCGAATCTCGACGTCATTCTTCGCAAGCGGCTCGAGATCATCGGCACCATGATGCGCACCCGGGGACTCCATGAGCGGTCGGCCTTGATCGCCGAGTTTGCCGGGCGCGTGCTGCCGCTCTTCGGACCCCACTTCCGCGACGATTCGCCGATGCTGAGTCTGAGTCACCCCGAGCGGAGCGACGCGGTGCTCCGGCCCGTGGTCAGCCGGGTGTTCCCGATGCGGGATGCCGCCGCGGCGCACCGCGCCATGGAGAGCAACGAGACGGTGGGGAAAATCGTGCTCGAATGGTGAGCGGTGAGCCGTGAGCGGTAAGCGGGACTCCGCCGCGCGGCTGGTTCCGTTGACCGTTGACCGTTGACCGTTGACGTTTTTGATGCGGTCGATCGCCTCCTGCAGCATGTCGTCCGCCGTCTCCGCCGCTTCGAAGAGATCCAGCTGTGCCTGCGCCTCGAGCAACCGGTCCACCGTCACCGTCACCGTCCGGATCGCGATCCGTCGCGTCATCGCAAGACCCAGCCCGCGGCGGGCGCCCTCCCAGAGCTCCCGGTCCAGAGCCGCCGGCGGAAGTGCCACGCCGCGCGACGAGGCGGTGGAGTCGGCGTATTCGACTTCCACCACCATCCGCCGGGCGGCGAGCCCTCGCCGCCGGAGCCGCCGGCCCTGCGTTTCAGTGAGCCGGCGCAGCAGCGCGTGCAGGATGCCGAGATCGTTGGTATCGGTGGCGAGGGTATGGGACAGGCGGTATTCCGCCTTCACTTCCGGCGGCAGCACCGGCCGCGCGTCGATTCCCCGGCTCTGCGCCCGAAGCAGCCGGCCCCGCGCGCCGAACACGGCGCAGAGCTCGCTCTCGGGGATCTCGGCCACCTGGCCGATTCGCTCGAGCTGATATTCGTCGAGCCGGAACAGGATGTCCTCGGGAATGCCGGGAAGCAGCGGCACCAGATGAGGCGCCAGGAACTGCGCCTCTCCGCCGCCGGGAACCAGCATGGGCCATGGGGACTCTCCATACCGCCCAACCGCCCAACCGCCCAGCCGCCCGACACGCGTCGCCGCTTCCGAGACCAGCTTGTTCACCGCGGCGCCCACCGTCAGCGGGAGACGGAGGCGCTCGCCGGCCTCACGTCGGATCCGTTCCGCGACGTCCACCAGCGGACCGAAGAGCCGTTCGGTGCCGGTGAGATCGAGAAAGGCGTGGCCGTAGCCGCGCGGCTCGATGATCGGCGCATAGACCCGAAGGATCTCATGCAGCGCGCGGGAGGCGCGAGCGTAGAGCCGGGGATTGGGAGGAAGCAGCACGAGGTCGGGACAGAGCTTCTTCGCCTGGCGCACCAGCATTCCCCGAGCGATTCCCGCCGCCTGTGCCTCCGGCGAAAGGGCGAGCACAACGGCGCGATCGGCGCCCGGAGGAGCGACGGCGAGCGGCCGGCTCCGGAGCGCAGGTGCCACCATTCGCTCGACGGTAGCGACGAAGGCGGGTGGGTCGACGAAGAGAACCGAGCGTACCATGGGTGCGGTGAACGGTGAACGGTGAACGGTCAACGGGAACTACCAGCTCCATTCCCCAACCCCCAACTTCCAGTCGATTCGGTCTTTCTTCGGGTAACCTACCGTGCTATTTCGGCCAGTCAAGGGTCTCGGATTGAAACATCCTGGATGGCTTGTACCGTATATCCGCTCGTGGATATAGTCACTCGAACACCGTGTCCCACCGCCGAGCGGGCATACCGGCTTCTTCTCCGCTGTTATCCGCGCCGTTTTCGGGCGGAAGCGGAAGCAGACATGCTGGATTGCTTCCGTCAGAGCTGGATGGCCGCGAGCCGGCTGGGGACGACGGCTCGGCTGCGGCTCGGGTTGGTGTTTCTGCTCGATACGATCCGTTCAGCGCCACCAGAATGGTGGTCGGCGCGCACTCCTTCCCCGACCGGACAACGCGGAGCGACACCGGTGGACACATCCCTTCAGGATTTTCGTTACGCGCTGCGCTCCTTTCGTTCGGCGCCCGCCGTCACGCTGGTGGCGGCACTCACGATTGCCATCGGCATCGGAGCGACCACGACGATCTTCGGCATCGCCAACGCGCTGCTGCTGCGTCCGCCGGCTGGGGTGCGCGATGCGGGCCGCCTGGTCACGGTGCACTCGGTCAGCCGCGACGGCTCCGGCTTCCACGCCTTTTCGTACCTCGATTACCGGGACCTGCAGCGGGCCGAAAGCGGTCTCGAGGAGCTCGCGGGATTCACCGTCTTTCCCGCGAGCCTCAAGACTGGCGAGGATCCCGAGCTCCGTATGGGGATGCTCGTCTCGGGAAACTATTTTCGCACGCTGAGAACCCGTCCGGCATTGGGCCGATTCTTTCTGCCCGAGGAAAACGCCGGGCCCGGTGGACCGCGCGTCCTGGTGCTGAGCCACTCGGTCTGGCAGCGCCGGTTTGCTGGAGACAGCGGCATCGTTGGGCGGTCGGTCCAGCTCAATGGACAGCCATTCACCGTCATCGGGATCGCCGAGCCCGCATTCCGCGGACACATGGCGGCGATCGATATGTCGCTCTGGGTGCCGCTCGTGCTCGATCCGGTCGTGTCGAACCGCCAGATTCTCGAATCGCGACGGAGCAGCTGGCTCGAGCTGGTGGGCCGCCTCGCTCCCGGAGCCGACCGTGCGCGGGCCCGAGCGGTGCTCTCGGCCGTACGTCCCGACGAGGCTCCCCGTCCCGGTGGAGATGGCCGGGTTCCCGCCGTCGACGTGCGGCGGTACTCTGCGGTGCCCGGTCAGATGCTCATGCCGGTCGTCGGATTCCTCGGGCTGCTCCTCATCCTCGCGGCGCTGGTCCTGCTCATCGCGAGTGCCAATGTCGCCAATGTGCTGCTGGCGCGAGCGTCCGCGAGAGGAAAAGAGATTGCGGTGCGGCTGGCAGTGGGCGCGAGCCGCTCGAGGCTGATTCGCCAGCTCGTGACCGAGAGCCTGCTCCTCTTCCTGCTCGGCGGCGCGGGAGGGACCGTGCTGGCCGTCTGGGCCACCCGCGGTCTCGCCGCATTGCGCCCGCCGGTGCCGCTTCCGCTCGAGCTCGACTTCCACGTCGATCTGCGCGTGCTCGTGGTGGCGCTCGGGATCACGCTGATGACCGGCCTGATCTTTGGCCTTGCGCCCGCGATGCAAACCACCAGGCCGAATCTCACCCAGGCGCTCAAAGACGAACCGGGCACGGCGAAAGTCGGACGGTTCCGGATTCGGGGCGCATTCGTGGCAGCACAAGTCGCGGGCACGACGCTCCTGCTGGTCACCGCCGGCCTCTTTACGCGCGCGCTCGGCCGGGCCGGCACGATCGACCTCGGCTTCGATCCGGCACCGGTCCACGTGGTCAATCTCGAGCTGCAGGTCCGCAGCTTGACGAGTGAGCAGGTACGGTCGCTGGCGGACCGGCTGCTCGAGCGCGCCGCCGCCATTCCCGGGGTGGAGGCGGCCGCGGTCACCGATTTTCTGCCCCTCAACATGGGAAATCGGGAAACCGTCGTCACAGTGGATGGACGGGAGCAGCGGCGCGAGGTCGGGGTTTTCCAGACCGACTTTGCGACGGTGACGCCGGAGTTCTTCAGCGTGCTCACCCTGCCGCTCGCGCGCGGACGTTCGTTCCGCGCGACCGATCGCGAAGGCGCGGCACCCGTCGCCATCGTCAACGAAGTGCTCGCGCGGAGGGTCTGGCCTGGAGAGGATCCGATCGGGAAGCAGCTCCGGATCGGCGGAGCGGATGGCACGCTGAGCGAGGTCGTGGGCGTCGCGCGCAACGCGAAATACCGCTCGATCGGCGACGAGGGCATCCCCATGGTCTACGTCCCGTTCGCCCAGCAGGGCGACAGGTCCTTCTCGCTGCTGGTGCGCAGCCGGCCCGGTGGTGTCTCCCCTGCCGGCGCGCTCAAGGATCTCGTGCGGGAGCTCGATCCATCGCTCCCGATCGCTTCGAACACGCCGTACCTGGCGATCATCGGGCTCTCCCTGATCCCGAACCGGATTGCCCTCGGGCTCGCGCTGCTCTTCGGCGGGACCGGGCTCATCCTCGCCGCGGTCGGGCTGTACGGAGTGCTTTCCTACACGGTGAGCCGGCGGCGGCGGGAAATCGGCATTCGCATGGCGCTCGGTGCGGCGTCGCGCGATGTCCGGAACATGATCCTTGGGGATGGCTTCCGCCTGGTCGCGATCGGCTCGCTGCTGGGATTCGGCGTGGCGGGTGTGGTTTCGCGTCTGCTCCGGAGTTTTCTGTTCGGCGTGAGTCCGCTCGATCCGGTCACCTACGGGGCCATCGCCATTCTCCTGGGTTCGGTGGCGATCGCGGCGTCCCTCATACCGGTGCGGCGGGCGCTGCGCACCGAGCCACTCGAGGTGCTGCGCCATGACTGAGCCGGACGTCGCGCGAATGCTTCCGCTCCGTCCCCGGGTCTTCGCCATTCTGCTCGCGCTCGCCGAGCGGCCCATGCACGGCTATGGCCTCATGAAGTCGCTATCCGATGCGGGCGAGGGGTGGCTGCTGGGGCCGGGAACCCTCTACCGGCTCCTGAAAGAGATGCAGGTGGACGGACTGATCGTCACGGTGCCAGGAGAGACTGGGGCATCGGATGGCCCGCCGCGCCGGAATTACATGCTGAGCGGGTTCGGGAGGCGGGTTGCAGTGGCGGAGGGGAGCAGGATGGAAAAGCTGGTGGCGCGAACGCGGGAGATGTTGTGGAGTGAGTAGCTCCTCGCTACTCCCTCATCAGCGTTCCTTTCTCTCGCCCAGCGCCTCCGCCGCCATTTTCCGGATCTCCGGATCGGCATCCTTGATGGCGCGGAGCAGGAACGGCACGGTGCTGTCGTGCTCGATGTGGGTGAGTGCGTGCACCACCGCCCGGCGGGTTTCGAGATCGGTCTCTCCGATCGACCCGCCCAGCGCCGCCACCGCGCGCACGTCGGCGATCTCTCCCAGCGCTTCCGCCGCGGCCCTGCGCAGCTCGACGTTTTCATCGCGGAGCGCGTCCAGCAGTGCGTCGGGGGCCGACGTGAGATCGTCGAGCTGCCCGATCGCGTTCGCCGCCGCGATGCGAACCCGCACGTTCGGGTCGCGCAACGCCGCCGCCAGCGGGCCCGACGCGTCGGCGCTTTCGATGTCGCCGAGCGCCTGCGCGGCCAGGATCCGGGTCCCCACATCGCTGTCCCGAAGCAGAGGCACCAGCGGCGCCACGCCCCGGCGGTCCTCGATTTGTCCGAGGCCGTGCGCCGCCGCCCGCCGGATACGGACCTCACGGGAGCCGGTCAGCTCGGCCAGGCGATCGATGGATTCCGGCCGTTCGTATTCGCCAAGCGCCCAGGTGGCCATAGCGGCGACCGCGGCGTCACTGTCCCGCGTCCCGCGCATCGCTTCGTCGTAGAGCTCCGGGAGCTCGGCGTGGCCGACCGAGAGGAGCGCCGCCTCGCGCACTCGCGCGGACCCGGAACGAAGCGCCTCACGGACCGCGGACAGCGCGAGCGATCCGCTCCGGCCCAGCATTTTGGCGGCGGCGCGCCGGACACAGGCATTCTCGTCGCTCAGGGCCAGCATCACTCGGCGGCGTGCCGAGGCGTCGTTGACCGGGCTCGCGAGTGAGTCGCGTGCCGGCTCCCAGCTGCGGGTGGCGTCGGCGAGTGTTCCGACTCGCTCGTCGCCCTCCGAATTCCAGAAATTCCCGAGCTGGTCGGCGACCATGTCACAGAGCATCGGGTCGGCCGCATGGAGCGCGCCGAAAAACGCTTCGACGCGGGCGCTGTCCGGACCGGCGTGTCGTGATTCTCCCTCGGAGCCGCCGAGGGCCAGCCGTGCGCTCCCATTTCCGAGCGAGACCGCGGACGCGACGCCGATGAGGGCGAGCCCGGCGGCGAGCAGGACGGTAGAGGTTTTCATGGCCATCCCCCTCTAATTGCGCTTGCCGAGTGCATCGGCGGCGGCCTGGCGGACCTTGGGGTCCTTGGCCTTGAGGGCCAGGATGAGGGCCTGGATTGCCGGCTCGTTGCGGATCGACGCGAGCGCCTCGACGGCCGCCTCGCGCACTTCTGCATTCGGATCGTCCAGCATGGCGCGCAGTGCCGGCACCGCGGCGGCGTCCTCGAAATGTCCCACCGCGTGCGCCGCCTGGTGGCGGACTTCCGCATCGGGATCCTTGAGTGCCTCACGCAGTCCGGCGGGAGGGCTGCTGAGTTCGAGATTCGTCAGCGCGTCGATCGCATTGGCGCGGACCTCCTTGCTCGGATCCTTGAGCAGGGCGGCAATGGCGTCGGCCGATGCCGCGTCCTGCATTTCGGAAAGCCCCTCGAGCGCGGACGCGCGTACCTCCGCGTCGGCGTCGCGCAGTGCCTCGCGCAGGGTCGGCAGCGAGGCGCGGTGCCGGTGCTGCCCCAGCGACCGGATCGCCGCGCGGCGCACTTCGACATTGGGGTCCTTCGCCACGCCGATGAGCGCGTCCACG
>Ga0070699_100000068_pt1 | contig 98681 bp, 91 predicted proteins | sample KBSK1503metaG_FD_65473 | JGI IMG/M metagenome (GOLD analysis project Ga0070699, IMG submission 65473) | Corn, switchgrass and miscanthus rhizosphere microbial communities from Kellogg Biological Station, Michigan, USA - KBS K1-50-3 metaG | ecosystem: Host-associated > Plants > Roots >... | reverse complement strand
GACGTCCATGATGACGCCGCCTTTGAGCATCTCGGCCAGCCCGGCTTTGACCTTCCAGGTGCCTCGCCGGTCGTTCAACTGAGGAGTTGGTTGCGCCACGATCTCATTTTACTGCGCCCTCCAGGCAACTCGGTCCGAATTCGTGGACGGCCTGTCGCAGACCCGTCCCGAGCTTCCCAGACAAGGCAGCAGGCGCCGATAAAATGCATCCCGCAATGCGGGCCACCCGGCGCACCCGACGGCAGTCGGTGGTCGCCGTCGTCGTCGCGGTCGCCCTGGGCCTGCCGGCCCTCTTCGGGATTGCCGTGGCCGTCGGCTTCGTCATGACGCCCTCCGTCGACGACATGCCCCGGCGCGTGGATGCCATCCTCTCCGCGCACGGGGGTTCCCGGGTCGCCCTCAACGACCTCCCCGACCAGCTGAGCGAGGCCCTGATCGCGATCGAGGATGAACGCTTCTATCAGCATCGCGGCATCGACACCCAGGGACTGATCCGCGCGCTGCTGACCGACCTCTATCATCACCGGGCGCTGGAAGGCGGCAGCACCCTGACGCAGCAACTGATCAAAGTGCTGTACATGAACAATGATGACGACGGCTGGCGCAAGCCGGAGGACCTGCTGCTGGCCTTGAAGCTGGAGTCGAGGTTCAACAAGCACACCATCCTGGAGAACTACTTCAACGCCGTCTATTACGGGCACGGCGCCTATGGGATCGGACAGGCGTCGGCGACCTATTTCCACCAGGCGCCGGCCAAGCTCGACCTGGCACGGGCCTCCATGCTGGCGGGCCTCCCCCAGTCGCCGTCGTACTACGACCTCTATCGAAATCCATGCGCTGCCCGGGCGCGCCAGTTCAACGTGCTGGCCCAAATGGCGCACGATGGGTACATCAGAGAGGACCAGGCTGCCACTGCCTACGCGGAGCCGATCGGCTTCCGCTGCTGATCAGCATGGGTATGGATCTCATCCTCCTCGGGCCGCCCGGATCGGGCAAAGGGACGCAGGCCGCCATTCTGTCGCAGAAGTACCGGATCCCGGCGATCTCGACCGGCGACGTCCTGCGGGCTCAGGTGGAGGCGGGGACGCCGCTGGGCCAGCGGGTCAAGGCCTACCTCGACCGCGGCGAGCTGGTGCCCGATAGCCTCGTCGTCGACCTCATCCAGCACCGCCTTTCGGATCCTGACACGCAACAGGGCTTCATCCTCGACGGCTTCCCCCAGACCGTGCCCCAGGCACAAGCGCTGGACAGCATGCTAGCCGCGCTCGACCGGCCGCTGGATGCCGTCCTCTATTTGCAGGTAGACCCGCAGGCCGTCCGGGAGCGCCTGGGCCAGCGCCATCGGGGCGACGACCTGCAAGGGGTCATCGACCACCGCCTCGACGTTTTCCTGCAGCAGACGGCGCCCCTGATCAGTTACTACGAGTCTCACGGCAAGCTCGAGCTGATCGATGGAGCGCAGCCGCCAGAGGCCGTGGCGGCCAGCATCGATGAGGTCATCCGGCCGCTCGCCGTGCCTTCGTTTGGCGACGCCAGTTTTGGGCATAAACCTAACGTCTCACAGGTTCTCCCTGATGAGAACACCAAGGAGAATGGAAGCAATGCCTGAACTGAAAACTGAATTTATCCCGCTGTTGCCCCTGAACAACGCGGTCGTACTGCCCGGCATGGTCGTCACCATCCCGGCGGAGCGCGAGGAGGCTGGGGCCGCCATCGCTGCTGCGCGCGAGGGTGATCGTCTGGTCCTGCTCGTCCCACGCGTCGAAGGTAAATACGCCACCATCGGAACCGTCGCCAAAATCGAAGATTCCCGGAAACTGCCGAACGGCGTCGACGTCGCCATCCTGCAGGGTCTGCATCGCGCCTCGGTTGGCAGCGCCGCTGCGGGCACCGGCCCGGCACTGCGGGTGTTTGCCCAGCACGCCGAGGACGTCAACCCGCTGACGGAGACCGCCCACGTCCTCGCCCGCGAGTACAAGGCGCTGATCGAAAACCTGCTAGAGCTGCGCGATCAGAGCGAGGTGTTCCAGATGGTCCGGAACATCGACCGCCCTGCCCAGCTGAGTGACCTGGCGGGCTATTCGCCCGATCTCTCGCTCGAGAAAAAGGTCGAGATCCTGGAAACGCTCGACGTCGAGCAGCGCCTCAAGAAGCTGATCGCCTGGACGCGCGACACCCTCGCCGACGCGTCGCTGAAGAACAAGATCCGCAGCGATGTCGCGGAGGGAATGGAGAAGCGCCAGCGTGAGTTCCTCCTGCGCCAGCAGATGGATGCGATCAAGAAGGAGCTCGGTGAGGGCGATTCGGACGTCGCCGCGGACTACCGGAAGAAGATCGAGGAAGCCGGCATGCCCGAGGCCGTTCGCAAAGAGGTTGAGCGTGAGCTCGACCGCCTGGAGCGGACCAGTGACCAGAACCCGGAGGCGGGATGGATCCGCAACTACCTGGACTGGATGCTCGACATGCCCTGGAACAAGCGCACCCCGGACCAGTTCGACGTCACCGAGGCACGCCGTGTCCTCGACGAGGATCACACCGGCCTGGACGACGTCAAGGATCGCATCATCGAGTTCCTCGCCGTCCGCAAGCGCCGCGATTCCCGCGGCCTGGCGCTGGCCGGTGGCCGCGGCTCGGGCGCGATCATCACGCTGGTGGGGCCGCCCGGCGTGGGCAAGACCTCTCTCGGCGAGTCCGTCGCGCGCGCACTGGGTCGCAAGTTCACTCGCATCTCGCTCGGCGGCATCCATGATGAAGCCGAGATCCGCGGTCATCGCCGGACCTACGTCGGGGCACTGCCCGGACGGATTGCGCGCGCCCTCAAAGAGGCGGGCACGAAAAACCCGGTGATCATGCTCGACGAGATCGACAAGGTCGGCAGCGACTGGCGCGGCGACCCGTCGTCTGCGCTGCTCGAGGTGCTCGACCCGGCGCAGAACCACTCGTTCCGCGACCACTACCTTGAGGTCGACCTCGACCTCTCGGAAGTGTTGTTCATCCCGACCGCCAACGTCGCGGACACCATCCCCGGGCCGCTGCTCGACCGGATGGAAATCATCCGCCTCGACGGCTACACCGAAGAGGAGAAGCTCGCCATCGGGCGCGATCATCTGCTGGGCCGCCAGCTGCAGCGCAATGGCCTCACCCCCGAAGAGGTGCTGGTCAGTGATGACGCCATCCGGCGCATCATCGTCGAGCACACGCGCGAAGCGGGCGTGCGCAACCTGGAGCGCGAGCTCGGACGGTTGCTGCGAAAGGTCGCAACCCAGATCGAAGCCGGCAAGGCGCAGGCGCCAATCCAGGTTTCGGGTGACGACGTCAAGACCTACCTTGGGCGGGCGAAGTTCCACGAAGAAGTCGCCGAGCGGACCTCCGTTCCGGGGGTCGCGACCGGCCTGGCCGTGACTGGCATCGGCGGCGAGGTGCTCTTTATCGAAGCTGCCGCCATGGATGGCCAGAAGGGGCTTACCCTCACCGGCCAGCTGGGCGACGTGATGAAGGAGTCGGCGCAGATCGGACTGTCATATGTCCGCTCGCACGCGACCGAGCTCGGCATCACTGCCGGATTCGAGGAGAAAGCGATCCACGTCCACGTGCCGGCCGGTGCCGTGCCGAAGGACGGGCCGTCCGCGGGCGTCACCATGGTGACGGCGCTGGTCAGCCTGTTCAGCGGGCGACCGGTCCGACCGACGGTGGGCATGACCGGCGAGGTAACGCTTCAAGGGAAAGTCCTGCCGATCGGCGGGGTCAAGCAGAAGCTGCTGGCCGCGCACCGCGCCGGGCTGACCGAAGTCATCCTGCCGTATCGCAACGAGGCGGACCTCGATGATCTGCCGCAGAGCGTCCGGGACGCCATGACGATCCACCTCGCCAAGGATGTCCGGCAGGTGCTCGACTGGGCGCTCGAGCCGAAGAGCGAGACGCTGACGCAGGCCGCATAACAAGACTCACATGAGCCGGGCCTTTGTCAAAGAAGGCGACTCGACGACGAGCGGATCCCTGGTAGATCGGTTCTACCAGGGATTGCTCGATCTCAGCGATCCGGCGAGAGGCCTTGTTGGCAAGCGGCAGCAGCAGGCCTGGCTGACATCGCAGCCCGGGGTTGAGGCCGCCCGACGCAAGGCACTCACCTCTCTGGGGGCCGATTCCTATCGCGAGATCTTCGATGGCGCCGCGGAGCGAGCCGGGGACTTACCCCAGAGCCCGGCCTGGTGGGCCGTCGGGGATGCGGCAACCGCCCTCGCCGCGCGCCGGCACTTAGACCCGGAGCAGTTCGCGCTCCTGGTCGGACCCCTGGGGGTCGCGCTTCCCTGGCTGAAGGACGCGGCGGGCCAGGCCTAAGCCCGCGACGGCAATCAACCGGCGCACATGATGAGCTGACCCCGCAGCTCGGGCATGGCTCCGTATCGCACCCGAAATGATGAACCCCACCTGGTTTGACGCCACAGTCTTCGCAGCGCTCCACCGCGTCCGCAGAATGTCGAACGCGGTCGAAGCGTTTATCTCCGACTGTCACGACAAAGGTCGTCACGCAGCTGGGCGCCAGGCGCATTTCGCAGTGACAATCGGGGCAGGCGGCCACGTGGTTGACGGTAGCAGCCCCTTTTGACAGCTGTCTGTCGCGTCTGCAGAGCTGCCGGCATTCGGCACTGATTTGGCAGGTAACTGAGCGCGAAGCGAGCACATCTTTGGGTTATTGACAGGGTAGGCGGCTGGCGCGGTGCACGAACGCCCGTCTCCAGCCACCCCCCATCGAACCGTGCGTGCGGTTCTCCCGCACACGGCTCTCCGACGTGCTTCATGGAGTCGCATGCGCGCCCGAAGAATAACGAACGGTTCCGGTGAGGCGATAGACGCCGGCGATGCGGAACTGCTCCAGCAGCTCCGGCTTTGTCCATCCGAGACTGTCCCGTGCACGCTTGTCTTGATCGAAACGAGCCAGTCGGAAGGTGACGTAATGGTCGACAGCGGCAAATTGACGATTGGCGTTGCCGCGCCGGAAGTACTGCGCCCAGCCACGGAGGACGGGATTGAGCAGGTCAACCACGTCGGGCAGGCTGTAGCTCAGGTAATGGCGGGTGGCCAGCGTTGCCTTGATCCGCTGCCGAATCGCCTTCATCGCCTGGGAGCTCGGCCACGAGTACAGATACCAGTGCCCGTGCCAGCGCCAGGATTCCTTCACGCGATGATGGAACCCCAGAAAGTCGAAGCCCTCGCGGCCCATCCGCAAGTCCACGATGCGGGTCTTGGTCGGATGCAGTTGCAGTCGCAACCGCTCCAGCACCAATCCCAATCGCCGCAGACTCTCGGTCGCCGCCGCTTTGCTGCGGCACAGGATGACGAGGTCATCCGCATACCGCACCAGCACTCCCAGGTGCCCACACCTTTGCTCCCACACGCGATCGAGCACGTGCAGGACGATGTTGGCTAAGAGCGGAGAGATGACGCCGCCCTGGGGCGTACCGGCAATCGTCGACCGCCATTGCCCATCCTCCATCACGCCCGCGCGCAGCCAGCCCTTGAGGAGTTTCAGTACCTGCCGGTCGCTCACGCGACGCTCGACCAACCGGAGCACGACGTCGTGATCGATCTGATCGAAGAACGACTGGACGTCGGCATCCACCACCCAGCGGGTTCCGCGGTTAACGGTCTTCCGGATCAGCTCCAGCGCTTGATGCGCCGAGCGCCGAGGCCGAAACCCGAAGGAGCAATCCCGGAAATCCGCTTCGAAGATCGGTTCCAGGACGAGCTTGGTGGCCTGTTGCACCACGCGATCCTTCACTCCCGGGATACCGAGCGGGCGCCGTTCGTCGGACCGCCCTGGCTTGGGGATGAAGACGCGCAGTGCGGGACCTGGTCGATATCGTCGCGCTTCCAGCTCGGCTTTGATCTCCGCCAGAAAGCTGTCGACGCCGCGGGCTTCGATGTCGGCGAGCGTCTGACCGTCCACCCCGGCCGCGCCTTTGTTGGCCTTCACTTCCGCCCACGCTCGCGCCAAGATGTCCTCGCGGTACACCTTGTCGTACAGCGCATGGAACCGCCGCCCCGCCGATCGCTTGGCGGCCACATAGAGCGCCCGTTGCAGTTGTCGCGCCTTGGTCATGGTGTGATTAGCCATCCCGGCATTCACCCGCGCTTACCTGCCACGGACACGTGCACGAAGCAGGGGTCCTTTCCTCCGACCGCGTTCTCTTGCACGGCCATCCTCGGTACTACGACCCCATCTGACGCCCTTCGGGCGGAGCACCGACTTCGCGTCCGACTTATACGGGCTCCGTTGCCGGCGCGGCTCGACCGCCGCCGGGCCCGGGAGGGCCTCTCCAGTTCCCTGATCAACCCTGTCCACATTCCGCGCCCTCTGCGCCGAGCGGTTCTTGGGCACTGCGCATCCAAGGTCTTGGTGCCGTCCGTGGCCTTCGCCCTGTCTGTCTGGGCTCGGCTCCGCCTTGCTCCGGTTTCCCAGCTGACAGTGACGACGCGGCAGGCTTTGCGTAATGCTGCGGACTGCGGACTTGCTTCCCTCCTTGTGAGAGTTCGTCGCGGCGCTTCGCCGGTCGGGTTTCCCCTGGCGGCGGCCGCCAGCTACCGAAGTGGCTTGGTCCTTCTTCGGACGGGATCTTCCCCCGCTGGCCGATCAAGGCTTTTCCGGCTCCCTAGCGGATTGGCATCACCTCCTTCGTCGCCAGAGATTCCGCTCTGGACGCGGACAGGCAGCTGTCAAAGCCGGGCTTCATCATCGAAGCATGGCCGGATCAGACAGCGTCATCGCGCTGAGGCAAAGGCCAGCGAACGCCGCGGCTGAGCAGCTGAAGGCTGCCGTGAAACGGGTGTTGGCTTCCGCTCAGGAAGCCGAGGGCGCTGAGCTCGGCGAGCTGCTCGTCCTGATCCGCGAGGCTGGAATCGACCCGCTGGAGGCGGCCTTCGCGACTGGCGTGCGCCGGTTCGACAAATCGGGTGAGTACGCCGCCGATGGTGCGTTGAACGTCACCGCGTGGCTGAAGTGGAAGTGCAAGCTGTCGGGAGGCGCCGCTGCCGAGCGGGTTGAAATCGGCAAGCAGCTGGAACGCCTGCCAAAGACGGAAGAGGCCTTCGCTCATGGTCAGCTCGGCTACCAGCATGTCGCGCTACTGGCGCGAACCGCTGAGAACCTGGGGGCGGCCGCGGTGCGCGGCGAAGAAGGCAACCTCCTCAAGTCCGCGCAGTCAATGGACCCGGGGCAGTTCATGACCGTTGTGAAGAGTTTTGAACACCGCGTCGATTCCGCGGCCGCTCTGGCCGAGACGAACCGTGCCCATCAGCGGCGCTATCTTCACGTCGGCGAGCCAATGGCCGGCGTCGTACGCATCGATGGCTTGCTCGATGCCGAAGGCGGAGCAACGGTGCGGGCTGCCCTGGCCGGACTGATGAAGCCGACCAAGGATGACGACCGGACCCACGGGCAGCGTTGCGCCGACGCCCTGGTGGAGCTCTGCCGTCGGGGACCGGCGACCCGGCGCGGCGGCTCGGGCCCGCGACCGCAGCTGATCATCCGGGCAACCCTTGACACCCTGGCCGGAATCGCCGGCGCTCCCGCCGGCGAGCTCGAAGGTGGTAGCACAGTACCTGCAGAAACCGTGCAGCGCTACGCTTGCGACTCGGCGATGATCCGTATGACCGGACGCACCGAGCTCGAGCACGAGCTCAACCACGCAACCCGCACCTTGCCTGCATCGACCCGGCGCTCGCTGGAGGCACGAGATCGCCGCTGCGTCTGGCCCGGCTGCGGCCGGCCCGCAGACTGGTGCGATGGACATCACCTCGTCTGGTGGACCAGAGGCGGTGAAACGGCATTGCCGAATCTTGCCCTCCTTTGCCGACCGCATCACCGACTGGTTCACGAGGGAGGCTGGTCTCTCCATCGGAAGGGGAACGCGTGGCACACCACGCCGCCGGACAAGATCCCGGCGAGACGCTTTGCTCGCCGCGAGTGAGCCAGGTTAGCTCAGGTCGTGCTCTGGGCGGCCCTGGCGAAGCCCTGGAACAAACGACGTACCCATGGGATCTCATCGATCTCTTCCGGGTGCCACTGGACGGCGATGAGAAACCGGCGATCCGCTGATTCGAGCGCTTCAATCACGCCGTCTTCGGATCTCCCGGTTGCCTTTAGCGGCGGGGCAACGTCCTTGACCGCCTGGTGATGCAGGCTGTTGACCTCGATGCTGGTCTCATCGATCAGCTGCGCCAGTCGCGACCCGGGATCGAGGCGTACACGATGAAGCAAGGCGTTTCGCGCTCGACCATCCGCGTCCGAATGCTCGATCGTCGTCACCCCCTGGTGACGGAGATCCTGGTAGAGCGTGCCGCCGAGGGCGACGTTCAGCAGTTGCTGCCCGCGGCAAATGCCGAGCGTAGGCAGGTCGTCGGCAAACGCCCAGCGGGCCAGCGTCAGCTCGGTCCGGTCGCGCGGGGCTTCGATGATATTCACGTTATCGATCGGCTCCTCGCCGTACTCCTGCGGCGCGACGTCCGCGCCACCCGGAAAGACGATGCCATCGAGACGGTCGTAGATCGCGCGCAGCCGGTCCTCGTCATCAAGAATCGGGATCAGCACCGGCGCACAGCCGGCTGCCGTAAGGGCCCGCACGTAACTCTGGTTGATGCCGAAGCGCGGCGGCTTGAGCCCGGGCGGGATCGCCAGCGTTGGCAGACCGATGAGCGGGTAGCGGCTCAACTGGTGAACGTAAAGGCCTTCAGGTGAAGAGCCGGCACGCGGGAAGCGCCGATGAACTCACCAATCTGCAGCTTGGTCGTCTTGCCGGCCCCGAGCGTTCCGCCGAGAGCTTCCAGCATGCTCTGCGTGAAGCGAAGATCCTTTACTGGTCGCGTGACCTTGCCGTTTTCGATAAGGAAGGTGCCGTCGCGGGTCATCCCGGTGATGATCGATAGCTTGGGGTGGACGATCCGCACGTACCAGAAGCGGGTGACCCAGATGCCCCGCTTGATCCCCGAGATCAGATCCGGCTTGGCGACCGAACCTGGCTGCATGAAGAGGTTGACGGCGTAGGGGCCTTCGGTGTTCGGCGCCGGTAGGCCGTGGCCCGTGGATTGGCGGCCTTCCGTGGTCGCGGTCATCATGTCGTACACCACGCCTGTGGCGACGCCTTTCTTGATCAGGTCGACGCGTTGCTTGGGCACCCCTTCGAAATCGAAGGGCGCGGGAAGGCCGGAGGCGTCGAGACCGTCATCCCAGATCGTGACGCCCTCCCCGGTGATCCGCTCGCCCAGCCGCATGAAGCTGCGATCCTCCTCCACCGCCAGCGCGCTGAACCCGGTGAAGCTCATGAACTCGAGCATCTCGGCCACCGCGTACTCTTCGAGCACAACCTCGTAGACACCGGGGTCGATGGGCTGGGCATTCTGGTTGCGCTGCGCCTTGTCGATGACCTCGTCCGCGAGCTCGTTTTTATCAAGATCCTGCACGTTGATCGCGCCGCGATCGGCGTAGCCCGAGCCGGCCTCCCCCATGACAACGGAATTAATCGTTGCTTCGGTCGAGCGGTGATGGTGATAGACGCCGAGCGAGTTGGCGATGGCGAACTGCTCGGCGCCGGTGCTGAAGGCGCCGAAGGCCTTGAGCCCGGCCCGCTTCGCCCTGGCGCAGATGGCTTCGACGAAGTCCGCCCGCTCTTCCGGTGTCGCCGCCGCGGTCGCATCCGACCAGGCCGCGACCGGCTGGCTTTTCGCCGGCCCCGGCATGGGCACGACCTCGCCTTTTGATTGCAGGTCGGCGATGGTGATGGCTCGCTTGAGGACGTCGGCTGCGGCCGCGTCGTTCATCTGGTTGATCGACGCCACCCCGGTCTTGCCGTCCTTCACCACCCGGACCCGCACGCTAACGTCGCGTTCGGCGACATTCTGGTGGATGCCGTTGTTGGCGAAGCGCGTCAGCGCGCTGTCCCACTCGGTGACCATGACCTCGGTCTGCGCCGCCGGCGACGCCTGCAGCAGCCTGTCGACAAAGGACTTGACCTCACCCTGTTCGGTGAGCCGCGCCGTTTCCATGCTTTTCATTTCAGGATGCCGACCCTGACGTGCTGGAAGCGGGCCGGCGCCGCGCCGTGCGCGACGTGGGCCGTCTGCGGCGGCTGGCCTTTGCCGCAGTTGGCCAGGCCCCAGACGGACCATTCGTGGCGACCGGCGACGGCGTCGCAGGAATTCCAGAACTCGGGCGTGATGCCGGCGTAGGTCGCGTTCTTGACCAGCCGGCCCCGCTTGCCGTCGACGATCTCGTAGGCCAGCTGGGTGCCGAACTGGAAATTGAGCCGCTTGTCGTCGATGCTCCAGCTCCTGTTTGTCTCCATATACACGCCATCTTTCGTTTCAGCCACCATTTGCTCGAGCGACGAGTTGCCCGGCTGCAAGCTGACGTTGGTCATCCGGATCAATGGAATGCGGTTCCAGCCATCGGCGCGCATCGTGCCGTTGCTCTGCTGTCCGAGGACGCTGGCGGTTTCGCGTGATGTCAAATAGCCGACGAAGAGCCCTTCTTTGATGAGAAACGATTGCTGGGCAGGCACACCCTCGTCGTCCCAGCCGAAGGTGCCGAGACCGGTCGCGGTCATGGCATCGGCGGTGATCGTCACCTGTGGCGAGCCGTACTGGAGGTGATTGAGTTTTTCGGGCGTCATGAAACTGGTCCCGGCGTAGGCCGCCTCCGTGCCGAACACGCGGTCCAGTTCCGTCGGATGACCGCACGATTCGTGGATCTGCAGCGCCGTCTGGCTGGCGTCGAGGATCAACGTCTTGACGCCGCTGGGGCATTGCGGTGCGGTCAGCAGCGCGACGGCCTCTTCGGCGATCCGCTGGCCGTGGCGATCGAGCTGCATCGCGACGACGTACTCGTATCCCCCGGAACCCTGATGCCGGCCAAAGGAGTTCGGGTAGGAACGGTTCTGGACCTCGTCCGGTGACGTCGCCGTCGCCTCGATGCCCGCACCGCTTTCGTACAGCTCCTGCTCGATGAACGCGCCCTCGGTCGAGGCGAACACTTTGCGCTGCCGGAGGAACTCCATCGAACCCTCGCGAATGCTGACGCCCTTGACCGCGCCCATCGCCGCGTCGGCTCGCAGTAATAAATCGACTTTCTCGGTTAGCGGCACGCTGAACGGGTCACGCTCGAGCGGCGTCCGGTAGTGGCCGCGGGAGGTGACCGGTGGCCCCAGGTCGACTGGCACCGAACGGACACGGGCACTCGCTCGAGCGATCCGGACGGCACGATCGACGACTTCCTGGACTTCGTCCTTCTCAAGCCGGGCGCTGCCGGCGAAGCCCCAGGCGCCATCGACGAGGACGCGAACACCAAACCCCTCACTGGCGTCGTCGGACACGGCAGCCAGCTGCCCGTTCTTAACGATGATGTCCTGCTGTACGTGTTCGTCGAGGCGGACATCGGCATAGGCGGCGCCCTTCACCTGCGCCGCGTTGAGCGCGGCCTCTGCCAGATCTTTCATAGCGACAAGACTAGCGATTGGCTTGGTTACACGGTGACTTGAGCGCGCCGGCGCGCGAAAGCGCGGCTCGCCCCGCGGGCTCGCCTATTACTGGCTGATGTACCAATCGGCGGATTGGTTCATCCACCAGAATTCGTTGCCCTTGTAGCCGCCCAGTTTCTTGGTGTAGGCCTCGACGTCTACCGCCTGGTAGAGCGGAATCTCGGGGATGATTTCGGCCAGCCGCCTCTGTGCCACGATGTACTTGTCCCTCCGGTCCGACAGCTTGACCGACAGCCGGGCCTGGTCGAGCGCCTGGTCGAGCTGTGGGTCGCTCATAAAGGTCGTGTTCTGCCCGGCGCACCCATTGGCGTCGGTTGGGATCTGGGAGCTGTGGTAGGCCGTGTACGCCAGTGAATCGGGCTCGGCCGGGTAGCTGTAGTTGTTGGTGTACATCGCGAGATCGAAGTTGTGGCTGTAGATGACTCCACCCGCGGTGCAGGAGCCGAACATCCGGCTCGCCGGCACGTTGGCGAACGGCTGGATGACCTGGATCCCGATCCCGGCGAGGTCCGAGGCGATCACGATTTCCTGTTCCGCGCGCAGCGGCAGGGTGGTCGTGATCAGGTGCAGTTGTACGCAGCGTCCCTGCGGGTCGGTGCGAAATCCCTTGCAGGGCCCGGAGGTCTGGAGCGTGTATCCCGCGTTGTTCAACAGGTCGTTGGCCGCCTTCTGATCGTACGGCGTGTGTTTGGCGTTCGGATCGAGGCACCAGGCGCCGGTCTGGATGCACATCCAGGCGTCCGGAGGCACCACCGTGCGGCCGAGCAACAGGGTGTCGACGATCCGCTGCCGGTCGATCGCCATCAGGATCGCTTTTCGTAGGGCGACGTCCTTGAGGAAGGTGTTGTGCAGGTTGATGTCCAGGTGCTCAGAGGCACTGTCGAGGATCGTCACGGTGGTGACGTCGCTCTGCCTGGAGAGCGATGGCAGCAACGACGGCCGCAGGTCCAGCGCCATGTCCACGGTATTCGTGCGCAGCTCGTTCAGCTCCGTGTTTGCGTCGGCATCGAATTTCACCCGAATTTCCTTGAGGTAGGGGCGGCCACCACCACCCCACCAGTGGGGATTCCTCACCAACGTCAGGTGGTCGCCAGTGACCCATTCCTGGAACATGAAGGGACCGGTGCCGACCATGAGCTTGTCGAGCGTGTCCGAGCCGCTGAAGCCACCTGGAATGCTGACCGTGACCTTGTCGTGCGTGATGTCGCCGGTCTTCGCCCAGACCTGCTGCAGCAGGTGGTCGGGCAGGACACCGTACGGGCCCGTTCCCAGGGTCAGGTAGGCGGCGTAGACGGTCTTGAAATGGATGATGGCGGTGACGTCGTCGGGCGTATCGACGCTGTCAACCTGATCCCAGCCGCTCGTCGATATCAGCGGCGTCGGGTTCTTGTCGCGGTACCTGAGCCACCAGAAGTCGAAGGTCGACTTGACGTCCTTCGAGGTGAAGGCCACGCCGTCGTGCCACTTGACACCGTGCCGCAGCTTCCAGGTGACATCCATCTTGTTGCCGCTTACTTTCACGTCGCCGTTTTCGAGCGTGGGGACTTCCGTGGCCAGTTCCGGAACCCAGTAATCGGACAGCTTCGGATTGGCGGGTAGCGGGTCCTGGTTGGCCTTGACCGTCAGCAGCCCTTCCATCGCCGGGTTGATGTAGGCACACGCGTGCGATGCGGCGGCAGTGATGTTGCAGGCCAGCAGGCTGTCCTGCTCTTGCCACGAAGCGACGGTGAGCTTCCCGCCCGCCTTTGGCGACGATGTGGTCGTGCCGGAACTCGGAGCGCAGGCAACCAGCATGACTGTGCCAGCGCTTGCGACCACGAGCAGGCGCAACCAGCGTGGGCTGGTTCCTGTCATATGACCTCTGGTGGCCCTGATGCTGGGCGCATTCTACGGGCGCCCATCCGAGAGGGTCAACGAAACCCCGGCTTTTCTAAGGTTTGCTAACAACGCGCGAATTAGTCGACCCACCAGTCGGCCGCGTTCCAGAGCGTGGTATCGGGCGCTGGGTTGGGCATCAAATTGTGCAAGTGCGGGCTCGCCTGGACGACGAGCACCCGTTCGAATAACGGCAGCTCGTAGCCCAGATGCGCGTAGGCGCGCTCGAAGGCGGCGTAGGCTTTGGCCCGCTCGATCATCACGAGTGTGGCGCGGCCGCGATCGAGGTTGCGATCGAGATCCGGATTGTTGAAGCGGCCGAAGTTCGATCCCAGCCCCTGATTCTGATCGGTCGGAATCTGAGATGAATGCTCGAGCGGATAGACGCCGTCTGGGTCGGGACCGATGCTCCAGGTCCACAACCCGGCCTCGTACTGGCCGCGCTCCAGCAGCCCACCCTCCGCGTAGCCACTGAAGAGTTCGCTGGGGTGAGCGTCGGTTGGGATCACCTCGGCGCCAAGTTTGTGCCAGTCCACGATCATCTGATCGCGGATCGCGTTACGCAACGGGCTGCCCAGGGCCGTCACCAGGTGAAAACTCAGGCGCCGTCCATTTTTGCTGCGAATGCCATCCGGACCCACCGCCCAGCCGTCGCCGTCAAGCAGTCGGGTCGCCGACGCCAGGTCATAGCTCACTGCGACGTTGGGATCGTGAAAGGACGCGAGCGCGCTCGGGATGGGCGAGTCAGCCAGCTGTGCCTGGCTCCGGAAGAATTTCTTGACCATCGTGGGCCGGTCGATCGCCGTACGCAACGCCTGGAGGAGCGCAGGATCGTCCTTCCATGGCGGCGCCTGACCCGTTACCGGGTTCGGATCGGCCTGGTTGAAGGTAACCTGCTCGTAAGCGAGCTGCGATCGGTGCTGCGTCGTCGCCGATCCGGTGTTGGTCAGCGTCGCCAGCTGGTCATCGGGGATTTCCAACGCCAGCGAGACCTGGCCCGCACGCGCCGCATCGAGCAGCTGCCCCGAGTCCGGGTAGAGGCGGTAGATGATGCTGTCGAGGTGGGGCCGCCGTCCTGACCGACCCTGCGACCACGCGTCGTTGCGAATCAGCGTGATGTGGTCGTCCGGAACCATTTCGGAGATCTTGAATGGACCGCTGACGACATCCGGCCGGCCCCAGAAAGGATCACCACCAAGCTTCTCGGGGGCAATCGCACCCAATCGATGCTGCGGCAGGATGGCCGGAAAGAGGTTGAGATATTTCGGATAGACCCGATCGAAGTGCAGCGTGAAGCGTTGCGCGTCGTGGATGTCGACATGCGAGATCGACCGGTAGCCGTCCGGTGAAAGAACGCCCTGGACCTGCGGGTTGACGATCAGCTGCCACGTGTACGCCACGTCGGCCGAGGTCAGCGGCTGTCCATCGGACCAGCGCAATCCGGCCCGCAGCCGGTAGGACACGTCCATCGTGCCGGCGGCACGGTTCCAGGTCATGTCCCCGTTTTGCAGGGTGGGTACGCGCTCGGCCAGGTCGGCGATCGGCTGCAGGTTGCTGTCGAGCTTCACCAGGCCGCCATAGAGCAGCGCGTCGACTTGCGCGGCGGGCACTTCCTCGTTGAAGAGCGGGGACAAGTTCGTGGGGCTCTCCCAGTCCCCCACCACCAGGGTTCCGCCCTCGTGGCGAGCGGCCTCCGGCTGGTATTGAGACCCTGGAGGGCTCGCGGTGCCCATGGAGATCCCGGGAACCGAGGGCAATGAAGTGCAGCTGCCAAGCAGAGGTAGCAGCGCCAGGCCAACGAGCGAGGCTCGGACTCGCGGGTTAGATGTTATCGAGGATCTTGCGGCGCTTCCGTTGGAATTCGCCCTCGCTGATGGCGCCCCGCTTGCGGAGCTTTTCCAGCTGACCCATGTTGGAGATCAGGTCCACGAGAGGCGAGGAAAGCCGCTTGCTCAGATGCCGGTCTTTCGTACCGTCAAACTCCATCGGCCTGGTGTCCCAGGTCTTCAAGTAGAAAAGCGCCTTCAACGCGGTGTAGGGGATGCCTAGCGTTTCGATCCGGTCCTTCTCCACGTTCATCAGCCGCATGGTCACCCCGTGGCTGGCGTGCCGCAGCTCGCCATCGAGATAGCCGCGCAACACCTCTCCGTCCTGGAAGCGGATGGCCACCTTCTTGCCGGCCCGCGCCTGCTCGTCGGCGGTTGGTTGCCCGGCGGTCACAGTGATGCGCTTGATCGACGGCAACGGGATGAGCGCCCGCTCATTGTTACTCGCCTCGTCTGGCATCTCGAGCTCGATGTTCGGCTGGTCCAGATCGATCGCGCCAACCTGGCCCTCCATGATCTCGTCGTCAAGAAACCGGACGGTTACGGTGGTGGCCTTTCCACCCAGGGGATTGCCCATTTGTGGCCCTCGTGAAGGTGACGTCAGCGGCATTATAACGAGCCATTTGCGGAACTCCTGCGAAAAGGTCGCGGCCGTGTGACAAAGTTGGAAATTGCGTCGCTGAGTCATGCAATCGGCGCAAGACTGGGTGCTATGATTCGCCGCGCGACTCGGCGGGAGCAACCTCTCGTCGAACGATTTTGCCGAGTCCGGGGTGGGAGACAGTCGTGACGCGAGTTGCCAAGGGGCCCTCGGATCTCGATCTCATACGCGATTATCTCGGCGGCGACGTGGCGGCCTTCGACACACTCTTCCGCCGGTACCACAAGGCGATCTACGGGTTGACCTTCCGGCTTCTCCGTGACCGCCAGCTGGCCGAGGATCTAACACAGGAGACCTTCTTCCAGATCCTCCGCACCATCCACCGCATCAACGACAGCTTCAACTTCTCGGCCTGGATCCACCGCATCGCCACCAACCTCTGCTACGACGAGCTCCGCCGCCGCAAGAAGTTCCCCGAAGCCCAGGAGATCGACGACGAGGAAAGCGAAGACTCCGTGCTCCAGGTGCCCGATGGGGACGCTCGCAAAAGCCCGGAGGTCGCCCTCGAAATCAGTGAACTGCGTGACGCCGTCTGGTCCGTCGCGCGCCGCTTACCCGAGAAATACCGGCTGGTCCTGACTCTCCGCGAGCTGCAGGGTCTCAGCTACGCCAACATCGCTCGCAAGATGAAGGTTTCCGAAAGCGCCGTGGAGACGTTGCTGCACCGGGCCCGCCGGCGCTTCAAGGAGGAATTTCTCTTCATGGAGGGGAAGGCCCAGACCGAGGAGACGCGCTGCCCCACGATCGCCTACCTGCTCGACAACTTCCCGCCCGGAACGCTTCGGCGGGAGCAACGGAAGATGGTGGCACAGCACCTCGACTCCTGTCCCGCCTGCACCGAGCGCTATCCAAACCCGCCCCAGCTGCAGCGCAACGACGTCATCGTCCAGCTGAACACCGGCGTGGTCACGCGGCGGCTGACCTCGAGGGTGCGCCATCCCAAGATTTCCTTCATGGACGGGCGCGTCCAGGGCGGTTACCGCAAACACTAGTCCCAGGCGCGTTTCGGGGGCTCGACTGTCATCTCGATTTCCGTGATCTCCACGCCATGCCAGTGGCGATCGCGTTCTTCGTGCTCGATCCCGCCAAGCTGGTGACGATGCGGAGAATCGTCGTTGGCATGGTCGTGTTCGAACGGCGACTCCAGTCGATGCCGGTGTTGGGTTTCCTTACCGGCGCGCTCAGCCGGAGCGGTCATGATGATGTGCGTGTGATTGTGGCGGTCGTCGCCATGAGCCCCGTGCGCGTGCTCGATGACCTCGATGAGGCGGTGCCGGTGGGGCGCGGCGTCGAAGGCGTGACGGTGAAGGTACTCGTCATCGTGGCGGTGCGGCATGGTGCGATCTTAGGCGGTCAGGCCGGCGCCTCCCGCAGGCGACGACCCGCCAACACCAACCACATCAGCCGGGTCGCGGCCCGCACCAGCAGAGGCTGCGCCTGGGCGATCGCGTCCTCGAGGGAGCTGGGTTCGACCACGGTCGCCTCGAGTCCGTCGAACAGCAGCCGAAGCTCGGTCTCGTCGGCCACGCTGCCGCCGATGGCGACCACCGGGATGCCGGCGTTCTTTGCGTGGCGAGCCACGGCGGCAGGGCCCTTGCCGAAACGCGCCGTTTGCGAATCCAGGCGTCCCTCGCCGGTGATGACGAGCTGCGCGCCGGTCAGACGCTCGTCAAGATGAAGCGCCTCCATCACCATCTCGGCGCCCGGTTGCAGCCGGGCGCCTAAGAAAGCGACCAGCCCGGCCCCCAGGCCACCCGCCGCGCCGGCACCCGGCAACTGCTCGACGTCGACCCCGAGGTCACGGCGAATGATCTCGGCGAAGTGATGGAGCGCGCCGTCGAGCTCCGCCACCATCTCAGCCGTCGCGCCCTTCTGCGGGCCGTAGACGGCGCTCGCGCCACGAGGCCCCGTCAGTGGGTTGGTGACGTCGCAAGCGACGTTGAGTTTCGCTTCCTTCCAGTTGGCGTGAACGCCACCGACGTGGATTCGTGCCAGACGCCTCACGGCCAAGCCGCCGGGAGGCAGCTCCAGACCATTCTCATCGAGCAGGTGGTAGCCAAGCGCCTGCGCCATGCCGGCGCCGCCGTCGTTGGTTGCGCTGCCTCCGATGCCGACGATGAAGTGGCGCGCACCAGCGTCGTACGCCTGTTGCAAGAGCTCGCCGACGCCGTAGGTGGTGGTAATCCGTGGATCACGTTTTTCCTTCGGCACGAGCGCGAGGCCGGCCGCCTTTGCCATCTCGATCACTGCGGTCGATCCGCTATCGATCAGCCCGTATTCCGCGTCGACGGGATTACCCAGCGGCCCGCGAACGCGAAGCCTGCGTCGCTCGCCCTGCATCGCCGCTACCAGCGCGTCGACCGTGCCGTCACCACCGTCTGCAATCGGCACCAACACCAGGTCCGCGTCCGGTGCGGCGATGCGGATGCCCTCGGCAATCGCGATCGCCGCCTCGAGCGCGGACAGTGACCCTTTGAAGGCATTGGGCGCGACGACGATGCGCATTGAGGCGGCGCCGACGCTCACGCGCGAAAGCGCAGCTCGCCCTGCGGGCTCGCCGTTTCTAATAGACCGGAGTCAGCCAGGAGCGGTACTTGTTGCTTCGTCCACGAACGATGTCGAAGTAGAGCTTCTGGAGCCGACTGACCATCGGCCCCACCTGGCCATCGCCGATCGGCCGGTGATCGACATCGATCACCGGTGAGATCTGGGCGCCGGTTCCGCACAACAAGATCTCGTCGGCGACATAAAGCTCAGAGCGATCGATCGAGCGCTCCACGACCTCCATGTCGAGCTCCTTGCGCAGCAGCTCGATCACGGCCAGCCGCGTCAGGCCTTCCAGGATGTTGTCGTTGGTGGGCGGCGTGAAGACCTTGCCGTCACGGAGCAGGAAGATATTCTCGGCACTGCCTTCGCAGACGTGACCGTCGTGGGTCAGCATGATGGCCTCGTCGAACCCGTTTTCCATCGCCTCGGTCTTGGCGAGGGCGGAGTTTACGTAGATGCCCGTGATCTTGGCGCGAGCCGGTGCGGCGTTATCGTCGATGCGCCGCCAGCTCGACACCATGCAGCGGATCCCGCCATCGACCTCGACGTAGTTGCCGAAGGGCGTGACGTAGATGGCGAACGATTCCTTGAGGTTGTGAAGGCGGACGCCGATCTCTTCGGAACTCTTGAACGCGAAGGGTCGGATGTAGACGTCCTGCCGGAAGTTGTTGCGCCGAATGAGCTCGACGCTGGTTTGGCACAGCTCGTCGAGGTTCATCGGGATCTTCAGTTTCAGCACCTTCACCGAGTTCTGCATGCGGCGGAAGTGCTCCCGCAGCTTGAGGACGAAGAGCTGCTCATGCTCGGGGCTCCAGTAGCCACGAATGCCCTCGAAGACTCCGGTCCCGTATTGCAGCGCGTGGGTCATCAAGCCGACTTTGGCGTCGGCGTAGCGCTTGACCTCGCCGTCGAGGTACACCCAGTACTGCGCCTGCTCCTTCCGCCGCCCCTCAGATGCGCGGGTAACGCCTTCTGCCTTGATCGCCATCGGCCGACGACCTCCTTTTGCCTTGTCACGAGGCGGCGTGAACTGGGGCCCAGTATGCGTCCGAGACCCTGGGGCCGATTATATGCCCGCTTCCCAGGGCTCGAATAGAGTCCAATGGACGTAACGAAACCGGCGTGAAATGAGTTCAAAAAATGCTGTGCTAAGCTTGGGGCGCCGGTGGCCCCCTTACGTATGAACCCCCGGGTGGTGCGCTGGTTCACCCCCGGCCTCCATGTCAAGCGTTGGCTCGTTCTCCTGATGGTCGGGATGGTCCTGATCAGCCTCGGGATCGGCTACGCCCTGGCCAACGTCTACCGGTCGGGCGTACGCCTTCCGGAGATCTTCTACTACCTAACGCTCCAGTTTCTCCCGCGCTACGTCAGGGGCGGCCTCTTCCTCGCTTTGGGCCTGAGCATCATTCTTTACGCGCTTTACAAGCTCACCCAGTCGGTGCTCGGGCCGTTCCTACCGGGCCGTGACCGAGCCCTTTCGGAGATCATCTACAACTACCGCTTTCTCCAAAAAGGCCCGCGGGTAGTCGCCCTGGGAGGCGGGACAGGACTCTCCACCCTGCTCCGTGGGCTGAAGAAGTACACCGGCAACCTGACGGCGATCGTCACCGTGGCCGACGACGGCGGGAGTTCGGGACGACTCCGCAAGGAATACCGCATCCTCCCTCCGGGTGACTTCCGTCAGTGCATCACGGCGCTGGCCGACGTCGAGCCCTTGATGACGACCCTCTTCCAGCACCGCTTCAAGGAAGGCAGCCTGAACGGGCACTCCTTCGGCAACCTGTTCATCATGGCGATGGCCGAGATCACCGGCGACTTCGAGCACGCCATCCGCGAGTCCGGGCGCGTCCTCGCCGTCCGTGGGCAGATCGTGCCATCGACGTTGCGCGACGTGACGCTGATCGCCGAGATGGCCGATGGCGAGACCCGGATCGGCGAGTCGAGCATCCCCCACGCAAACGGCAACGGCGATGGCAGCGGCGACGGCCACAGCGCACTGGCCACCGCTACCGCGATCAAGCGCGTTTTCCTGCAACCCGAGTCGACCATCAACCCGGAAGCTGAGGAGGCGATCCTCAACGCGGAGATGATCACGGTTGGCCCGGGTAGCCTCTATACGAGTATCTTGCCCAACCTGGTCGTCGACGGGATGGCGGAGGCGCTCAAGGCGTCACCCGCGATCAAGGTCTTCATCTGCAACGTCGCGACACAGCCAGGCGAGACCGATTCCTTCCGCGTCAGCGACCACCTCAAGGCGATCGAGAACCACCTGGGGACGAACATCTTCGACTTCGTGGTCGTCAACAGCAACAACAACTTCGCACTGCCGGCGTCGGCTCAGAGTGCCGGCATCAAGCGGGTGGTCTACGACTCGGCAACGGTCAACCAGCGCAGCATCCACGCCGTCCTGGTCGACGTCGTCAATCCGCGGATCTCGACGCACCACGATCCCGACAAGCTCGCCCGCGCCATCATGAAAAAGATCTGGCGGTCCTGAGCTAAGCAGGAGCGAGGCCACAGGCCGAGCAGCGGCCCTCGGGCCGCCGCCCTTTCGGGCGTAATAGGGCGGGCGTCGTATGCGGCCTGTACGCGCACACGAGGCCGTCGTGATTTCGGCCGAGTGCGCGATGGGCCGCTGGACGGCGCACCCGCCCGGTTAGGTTCTGTGTAACTGCGCGCTTGCATGACGCGTGTGCCACCAGCTGGTGAAGGCGTCTTCGCCGAAGAAGACGGCAAGGGCGAAGACGACACCGCCGATGATGTCGACGATGTAGTGTTCGCCCAGGTAGACGATGCTGAGCCAGACACAGGCCGTGTAGACCAGCGTTAGCCACGCGCGACGGCCCCACAAGCGCAGGGCGAAGAGCGCACCCAGAAAGGGGTAGGCGGCGTGGAGGGACGGCATGGCGGCGTACTGGTTGGGCGTGAGCCAGTGGTAGATGGTGGCCGGGACCGGCAGGCCCGGGATGTCCGTGAAGCTCGGCAGCGTGTGATCGATGATCTTGACCACCCCGGGCACGGCCTTCCAGGGTGGGGCGACCGGTAGGAACAGGTAGAACACGAAGGCGGCAAATGACATCGCGATCAGCGCCCGCGAGAACCGCAGAAAAGTGTGCCGGTCGACGATCCAGAAGAGGTACCCGAGCCCAAGCGGAAACGCGAAGTGGAGGAAATAGAACATCGTGCCCGCGACGTCATACCAGCTCACGTGACCCGGGTGATACAACGCGTGCTGCAGGACCAGGGTGGGGACCTGCCCGAAACTGATCAGCCTTTCGAGCGAGGTTACGTCGTGAATCGGCATCCCGAGCTTCCCGCCGAGGCCGCGCAAGTACTCGTAGGACAAAAAGAGCACCAGAAACGGGATCCAGTCGGCAAGGAACAGCCGGGCGCACCCCAGGATCAGGGCTGCAATCAGCATCAGCAGGAGCAGGCGCTCGGGTGAGACTGACAGGTGGAGGACGAAGACCATGAACAGGGTGACGACCACCAGGTAGCCGCCGACCAGGGTCGGCAGGAGCCACGAGCGCCGGCGGGTCACGGTTGGACGCGGTGGCGCGTCAGCCGGCTGCACCGGGAAAGCTTACACACGCGGAAAATCCCGCGACCCTGACAAACTGCCGTACGGAAATCCCGCGACCCTGACAAAACGGCGTGCGGAAATCCCGCGACCCTGACAAACTGGCGTGCGGGAATCCCGCGACCCCCACAAAACTGCCCGCAGCGGCGCGACTCGAACCGCGTTGCTTAAAGCCTGTTGAGAAGGGCGTCAGAAGATGGGATTTCGCCAAAACCGTCGTTATATTGAGACTCGACATGGCAGAGACGGCCCCCGAGGTAACGCCCTCCCGCAGCCCGCGGGTGCTCGTCGTCGACGACGAGCGCAGCATCGTCGACTTCATCCGGCTGGGGTTGCAGTACGAAGGCTTCCAGGTACAGACCGCCGCGGACGGGCAGGCCGCGCTGCGCCTGATCAGCGATTTCAAACCCCACGTCGTCGTGCTGGACGTCATGATGCCCAAGCTTGACGGCCTTGCGGTTGCCGAAGCGATCCGCGGCAACAAGGACACCGGCGTCATCATCCTGTCCGCCAGAGATGAGGTGGCTGACCGCATCAAGGGCCTCGAGGTCGGCGCCGACGACTACCTGGTCAAGCCCTTCGACTTCGGCGAGCTGCTGGCGCGAATCCGGGCGGTGATGCGCCGCCGAAATCCCAGCGCCGGGCCGCTGCTCCAGGTGCAGGACCTCACCATGGATGAAACGACGCGCGAAGTGCGACGCGATGGGCGCACCATCGAGCTCTCGGCACGCGAGTTCGACCTGTTGCGGCTGCTGATGATGCACCCCAACCAGGTGCTGGCCCGCGATCGCATTCTCGATCAGGTGTGGGGCTACAACTTTTTCGGCGACGCCAACAACGTCGAGGTCTACATCCGATACCTTCGCCAGAAGTTGGGCGATGAGCAGCACAAACTGATCCAGACGGTAAGGGGCGTCGGGTACCGCATCAAGCCATGAGCCGCCAGTCGCGCCGCGGCGGGCGCGGCTAGTGATGGCCCGCTTTCGATCGTTGCGCTGGCGACTGACGTTTCTCTACCTGGGCCTGCTCTCAGTGCTCCTCCTGGCCGGCGGCGTCGCGCAGTACTTCGCGGCGCGCGAAGTCCTCTTCCGAACTAACGCCGAGGCCTTGAGCAGCGAGTACGCCGCCGATCTTCTCGCCTTTCGCCGCCAGATCGGCACGACCGCACGGCCGGCCGCGGCCATTCGGGCCCTCATGCTTTCGGCGCAGTTCGCCAAAGAGCTTGCCTCCGGCCACACGTCGGCGGCGATCTTCGACGCCAACGGTGGGCTGGTGACCTCGGCGAATGCCGGGATCAGCCCGGATCAGCCGCCTCCGACACTGACGACCACTGATTACCTGAACGCCATCCGCGCTAAACCGAAGGCCTACTACCTGGCCGCGGCGAGCGACGGCGCCACCCATCTCGCGGTCCTCAACGTCGTTCGTGTCGGCAATAAGCCAGTTGGCATCGTACAACTGTCGATTCCCACCGCGGTGATCGACCAGACGCTCCAGGCCGACCGCCAGTTGGCGATCATCGGCTCGCTGCTCGTTCTCCTTGTGGCTCTGCTGCTGAGTCCGCTGATCATCGGCCGCGCGTTGCGTCCCCTCGAGCAGATGTCGAGCACCGCCGGGGCGCTGGCGGCCGGCGATTACAAGCAACGCGTCAGCGTGCCACTGTCCCAGGACGAAATCGGAAAACTCGCCGTCGCCTTCAACCAGATGGCGGCGGGCATCGACCAGGCCTTCGAGGTGCGGCGCCAGTCGGAGGAGCAGATGCGGCACTTCGTCGCCGACGCCTCGCACGAGCTGCGGACGCCCCTGACGTCGATCGCCGGCTACATCGATGTGCTCGGGCGTCGGGAGGTTGTCGACCCGGAAACGCTCCAGACCTCCCTCGCCGCCATGCAGCAGGAGAGCGCACGGATGACCCGGCTGGTCAACGACCTGCTGACGCTTACGCGCTTCGAATCGGGTAAGGCGCCCATTCGCCAGCCGGTCGTGCTCGACCAGTTCGTCTCGCAGGCGCTCGACGAGCTGAGCCTGCGCGACAAGGGGGCGGTGGAGTCACGCGACCTGCAGCCGGGCGTCACCGTGCGGGCCGACCCGGAAGCGCTCAAGCAGGTGGTGAACAACCTGGCCCAGAACGCCTTGAAGTACGCGCCCGGCGCGGAGCAGCACTGGAGCGTGTTCCAGGTAGACGGGCGCGCGGCCATCCGGCTGCAGGACATGGGCCCGGGGATCTCGAGGCAGGATCTCCCCCATATCTTTGAGCGCTTCTACCGCGGGGAGAAGGCCCGCGACCGGTCGATGGGCGGCTCGGGGCTGGGGCTGGCCATCGCCAAGTCGATCGTCGAGGCCCACCAGGGCAGCATCGAGGCGTCCAGCGAACCCGGCCAGGGGGCCACCTTCACCGCCTGGCTGCCGCTGGCGGCTTAGGGCTTGAGCCGGATGATCGCCGAGATCTCGACCGGGACACCAAGCGGCAGCTCGCTGGTCCCCAGCGCCTGCCGGGTATGGCGCCCGCGTTCCCCAAAAACCTTGTAGATCAGGTCGGAGGCGCCGTTGAGGACCTTCGGCTGCTCCTCGAACCCGGCGGCTGAGCGCACGAAGCCGCTGAGCTGGATGAACTGCTCGACCCGGTCGAGCGACCCGGCATGCTGGCGAATCAGCGCCATGATGTTGAGGGCGCAGATCTCGGCGGCGCGGGCGGCGTCCTTGATGCTGACGTCGGCCCCGACGACGCCGCGGAACTGGACCTCGCCATTCCAGCTCGGGATGACGCCGGACGTGTAGAGGAGCTCGCCGACCTGCTGGACGGGCACGTAGGAGGCGAGCGCCTTCGGCGGCGACGGCAGCTCGAGTGACAGCGTCCGCAGCGTCGCCTCAGCGGAGTCCATCAGCACGACTCGCTTCGACCGGGTCGTGAGCACTTTGAATCGACCTCCTGAGCCCGCCTTCGACGGGCCACAGCCATGAGGGTAGCGGCGTCGGCCGGCCACCGCCAGCTTGAACCGGTGAAGAGATGGTTAACGGGGGAGGCCCGCTTGTGACGCTGAGTCACGGCCGGTAAATGCGCTGATCCTCGCGGCGCATCCGCCAGCGCCGGGCCGCAATCACGGCGCCGAGGGCGACGAGCACGGCCAGGGCGACGGCGTAGGAGGCGTACGCCGGCGAGCCGGTGGCGCGACCGATCGGAGCCGGGGCTGACGCGATGGCGCGCGGCGCCACGGAGGCCCTGCCGTTGGCGGTGGGGGCGGCCGTCGGTGTCACTCCAGCAACCGTTGCGGTGGGATCCTCGATCCGATAGGCCCCGGCCGAACCATCCGTCGGATTCCAGGTCGCGGCGACCACCTGGGCGGGGTTGAGCGGCTGCAATGCCAGCGCCGTGACGCGGGGCTTCGGCGGGAGACCAGCGGCGAAGGTGCTCCAGCTGGCCCCCCGATCAAGCGATCGGAAAACGCCGCCATTACCCTGGTCGCCGTCGCTGCCGACGTAGATCTGGTCAGGGTTGGCCGGGTTGAAAAGCGCGAGGTTGAAGTCTGTCGACGGCAGGCCGGCTAACGCGTTCCAGGTCACACCCCGATCGTCGCTGCGAAAGACACCCTGCGAGGTGCCTGCGAGAACCGGCGGATCGGTGCCACCCGAGGGAGCCGACGCGACCGCCACGGAAGCGACCACGGCGTCGGCGGGAAAGGTTCCCTTGACGACCGCCCAACTGCCGGCCAAGCCTTCGCTTTTCATCAAGAACGCGGCGCCCACCGGGCCGTTGTCGATCCCGGCGAAGAGCGTGAAGCCGTTGGTGTTTGGGAGCACGCCGACCGCGGCGATCGACTGGGTGTCGAGGCCGAGGTCATGCCAGGAGAGGGCGCCGTCGCTCGAGTAGTAGACGCCCTGGGCGGTCCCAGCGAGAACCAGCCCCGTGCCGAAGGCGATCGAGCGGACGTCCATGTTGTTGAGTCCCTGGCTCCGCGCCGTCCACGTCTTCCCATCGTCGAGCGACTTATAGAGGCCGGCGGTCTGCGTGCCGGCGTAGGCGGTCGCCGGCTGTTGCGGATCGAATCGCACCACCCACGCGCCCTGGATGCCCGCGATCGCGGATGTCCAGGTCGCGCCCGAGTCCGTGCTGCGCAGCACGCCGCGGCCTTGCGTGGCGGCGAGCAAAACCATCGGATGCAACGGTGACACCGCGATCGACCAGACAGGACGGTCGGGCGACCCGGGTTGCTGGGGGCCGGTCGACGTCCAACGGGTGTCCGACGCCGAAACGGCGACAACCGTGGCGAGCAACCCGGCGGCCAGCGTGATGGGCGTAAGCAACGAAATGCGGCGCGGAAATTTCACGTGGGTGCCCGGAAAAACGGAGTAAGGATAGCAGACGTTCTTCGGAGGATCTTCACGCTGACTTTGGACGGAGCGTCCAAGTCTGGGCCAAATTCGCTCGGAGCTCGACTACAATGCTCGACGTGCGACAGCTCTGGCGAGCGCTGCATGGTGTCCCGCAGCTGCTTCTGGTCCAGCCGGAGCAGCTCAACTACGACCTCGCCTACGCGCTGGTGCTACTCCCGCTGGTAATCGCTGGCATCATCTTCTTCCTGCAGGATGCTCTCCTGCTCTTCGCCATCTCATTTCTCGCCGGCATCGTGTGCCTGCTCGCGCTGCAGCTCGCGCGACTCACCTTCGGGCTTCCCGCCTGGATCGGCTTCAAGGCAACGCATCCATTGGTCGCCAGCGTTCTGGTCGCCTGCTTCTTCCCACCCCGGACGCCCGCCTGGGTCGCCGCCACCATGGTGATCCTCTTCATCGTGATCGATACCGTCATCTGGCCACAGCTCCAGCGCGTGACGCTGCATCCGGCCCTGATCGTGTTCGGCATCCTGTTCTTGATCCAGCGAGAGCTCGGATTCGGCTACGTCAATCCATTCGATGGACGGCACCTCGATGATCCGCTGACGTTGTGGTACAAGCTGCAGCTCGTCATCGACCCGGTCAAGTTGTACGTCGGCAATGTCCCGGGACCGATCGGCGTCACCTCAGCCGGCGCCGTCCTGGTCGGCCTCACCTATCTCTGGTACACGCGAAAGATTTCCCTCGGGATCGTTACCGGATTTCTGTGCGGTATCGCCGCGCTCGCGCTCGTGATCCGATCGGACGTCGGCTTCCAGCTCGCCTCGGGACCGTCGCTCTTCCTCGCCGGCTACGTAGCTGCGGATCGTCGACGCGTGTTGATCCCGCCACGGCTCACCTTCGCCTTCGGCCTCGCCGCTGGAATGGCCACGATGATCCTTCGCTGGTATGGCGAAGGAGAGCAGGCCGCCTGGCAAGGGCTGTTGCTGGTCGGCGTAGTGGCGACCATGGCGCTACGAGCCAAGGACCTCCTGCACGGTCGCGTTCGACTTGCCAGGCCAAGCCGCCCCCTCCGTACCCTCTCGGTCGAGTCCGGCGAGCCGCCGGACCCGCACAAGCTTTGGGCTCCGGTGCGCCAAGAGGCGCGGCAACCGGTGATGGCGATGTCACGGGTGGCAGCCGCCTACAGTCGCGCCGCCAGCACCCGCCCGGTCCCATCCTTCGACGTGCAAACGGATTCCAACGACCTCGTGCGGCAGATGCGCCGCGCCGCGACGCGTGGCGGGCCGACGCGCGGCGGCATCCGCAGTCCGCTCGCCATTGGGCTAGCGCTCGCGATCATCAATCCTGTTGGCCTTATGCTCACCTGGACCACCCGCTCGCTCAATCGCCCGACCCGGCTGCTGCTCACCGGCATCTCGCTGATCTGGTATCTAGCGGTGGCTGGGTTGGCCTTCCTGCTGCTGACGCACCGCTAGGTTTCCCGGCCCGCCCTGCATCCATATGGTCTGGTCGCGGGAAGGCCCGACCGACACGATGTCGATAGGCGCGCCGCTGAGCTCGGCGAGCCGGTCGATGTAGCGGCGAGCGGCCTTCGGCAAATCGTCGGGGTGGCGTACGTCCGCGATCGATGAGCGCCACCCGGGCAGCGTCTCGTAGACGGGTTCCGCGTGCTTGAGGTGGCTGATGTTCGACATTGGATGTGACACCAACTCGCCCTTGTTGCGGTACCCGGTGCAGATCCGAATGGGATCAAACTCGCCAAGGACGTCCAGTTTGGTCAGGGCGATCGAGCCGATCCCGTTCAGCGCCACGCTGTAGCGGGCGACGACCGCATCGAACCATCCGACGCGGCGGGGCCGCCCAGTTGTCGTGCCGTACTCGACGCCGATCTCCCGGATCTGCTCGCCGAGCGCATCGTTCAGTTCGGTCGGCATCGGTCCATACCCGACCCGCGTCGTGTAGGCCTTGAAGACGCCCATCGTCAGGTCGACGGCGGTGGGTGGGATGCCGGAGCCGGTCAGCGCGCCTCCGGCCGTCGGAGATGATGAGGTCACGTAGGGATAGGTGCCGAAATCGAGGTCGAGCATGCTGCCCTGCGCGCCCTCTAACAGGACGCGATCGCGTCGCGCCAAGGCCTGCTGGACGATCGGGAAGATGTCCTTGATGTGAGGGCTAAGCCGCTCGCCGTAGGCGGTGTACTCGTCGAGCACCGCATGCGGATCCAGCGGCGGCACGTGGTAGAGCTGCTGAAGGATCGGGTTCTTGATCTTGTTCAAGACGAATCCGAGCTTCTTCTGCAGGAAGCGCGGCTTCAGCAGGTCGCCGGCGCGGAAGCCGATCCGCCGGATCTTGTCGGCATAGGCGGGACCAATGCCACGCCAGGTCGTGCCCAGCCGATCATCGCCGCGCTGCTCCTCCTCGAGCTTGTCGAGGATCGGGTGCCACGGCATGATCAGGTGGGCGCGGTCGGAAATGACGAGCCGGTCGATGCTGATGCCGCGCGAGCGGACCTGTTCCATCTCCTCGAGCAAGACGCGCGGATCGAGGACCACGCCGTTGCCGATGACGCAGGTCGTGTTGGGATAGAGAATGCCGGACGGAATCAGATGGAACCGAAATTCCTGGCCGGCGTTGACAACGGTGTGTCCGGCATTGTTGCCACCCTGGGAGCGGATGACCATGTGGGCGTTCTCCGAGAGAAGGTCGATGATCTTGCCCTTCCCCTCGTCCCCCCACTGGCCGCCTACGAGGATCGTGACCATTCGCTAGCTCCCGCGTCTCCGGTCGAGATTGACAAACTTCGTCTGCTCGTCAACGAACAGCAGCTCGAGTTTTCCGGTTGGCCCGTTGCGGTGCTTGGCGATGATGATCTCCGCGACGTTCCGCCGGTCTTCGGCGATGTTGTCGTTGTAGAAACGCTCGCGGAAAATGAAGAGGACTAAATCCGAGTCCTGCTCCAAAGTGCCACTTTCTCTTAGATCTGATAGTTGAGGCCGATGATCGGGCCTCTTCTCGGGTTCGCGGCTCAACTGAGAGCAGGCGATGACAGGAATCTGCAATTCGCGCGCAAGACTCTTCAGTCCACGTGAGATATCGGAGACTTCTTGCACACGGTTCTCCTGGTTGCGACCCTGCATCAATTGCAGGTAATCGACGATGATCAACCCAAGGTTATTCGCCGATTTCAAACGACGGGCCTTTGTGCGCATTTCCATGACGGAAACATTGGGCGAGTCATCAATGTAGATCTGCGCTTCTGACAGTGCACCCATCGCCTGCGCGATCCGCGGCCACTCGGCGTCCTTCAAGAGTCCGGTCCGAAGCCGATATGAGTCAACCGATGCTTCGCTGCAGAGCAGTCGGGTAACGAGCTGCTGCTCTGACATTTCAAGCGAGAAAATTGCGACCGGAATCTTGTATTGGATCGAAGCGTGCTGCGCGATGTTGAGCGTCAGCGACGTGTTATGGAGAAGCACATCCTCTGCGACGAAATTCGCGCCCGCCGGGACCGAAAGGTCATAAACCTGTTGGTCGCCAGTCGGCTCGATTGACACGATCCGGTCCCAATAGAGTTCCGGATTGGCAAGTTCGCTCAGCCACCAGTCCTCGAGGACCTCATTGAAAATTCCGAGTCGTCGCTGCGACAGGCCATGATTCGTGCGAGGGTTGTAGGTTTCAAACTTCGAGGTGCGGGATCTTTCTCCCGACAATACCGCGAGCTTCGACCAACCGAGACCTTGCATAGCCGCTGCCGTCCCAACCATGTTCCACACAAAAAGAGGTAGATGGCCGTTGTTCCTACGGAAGGTGGGCAAATCCGAAGCGAATCGTGCGGTCTTCTCTCCGATCCAACCAATTTCCCGCTGATACGTGGCGACCGACTCAGAGTCGGTAATCTGGACTCGCCAACAACGCTCCGACTTTCTGTAAAGGCGCGACAAGACACCGAAGCGCACAAGAGCGTGGTGTACGTCCTTAGCAAGGCTTTCCGACGCAACTGCGAATTCGATCCGAGGCCGTCCATTCGGAAGGCTAAAAATGCTTCCATCACACGACATCAAACCGCGAACGAATTCCCTAAGGGTCTCTTTATTCCATCGCCACGCGACATCGGGAAAGCGCTTGAACTCCGCCTTCTTGCCCCATAGGCCAAATGCTTTGAGCCAGCGAACGACAGGATTGAACTTCTGATTGAGGGGAACGCGCGTCTTTTGGAAGTAACCGCACACGACGTAATGAAGTCCCCTCTCGTTGATATGACAGGTTGGGAAATGCTCACCGATGGCTGCTCGGAAGTCCGCAACAATCTCCGGGTCTGCGTTTATGAACTCAGGGGTCCCTACACCGATTGAGCCATCTCCTACAAAATAGCCAAGAAGACGCGCCAACTCGGCCGGCATGTGCTCACGCCCGAAAATCGCCAGACGTCGCGGGACAGCAATCGCATCTCCCTTGACGAGATCGTGCAAAGGCTGCCAGCCAGAGACGGTCAGAAAGGGATGGTGCCCCGTCACTTCCACTCGCCTGCCGGTTTGGGTGGTGACTGCAAAACAGGGCTTGATCCCACTATCGACCCAAGCACCGATGGTGCGCCTCTCCACACGGCCCCCCGGCGATAGGCCGAAAACGAAGGGTCGTTTGCTCTTCACAAACTCTCCAATAGTCAGACGCGCACCCGTCTCCGGATCGTCGATGAGCGTGCTTGCTGCAGCACATTTACCAATTCCCGGCCTTGCAGCAATGATGATCAGATCTGACTTCTGGAAGCCGCCGGTTTTCGCATCCAGATCGTTGAAGCCGCTTGGCACTCCCGAGATGACGGATGAATCCTTGTGGATCTGTTCGATCTGATCCCAGGTCGTTTTGAGAATGTCTTTGAGCGCGACGAAGTCCTGCGTGATGCGGCCTTCCGCGATGTTGAAGATGACGCTCTCCGCCGTATCGAGTGCCTGGCTCGCGGGCGTGCTCTCGTCGAAGCCGAGCGCGGTGATCCGTCCGCCAGCACCGATCAACTTCCGCTTCGTCGCGCCTTCTTCGACCAGGTGGCCGTAGTACTCGACGTTGGCCGCCGTCGGGACGCCGCTCTGCAGCTCGGCGAGGAAGGCCTGGCCGCCGATCCGCTCCAGCACGCGCATCGTCTCCAGCTCGGCGGCAAGGGTGAGCAGATCGATGGGATCGGCGCGGTCGTAGAGGTTGAGCGCCGCACGGTACACCTGGGCGTGATGGTCCAGATAAAAGTCTTCCGGTCGCAGGAAGTCGGCAACCCGGGCGATCGCGTTGCGGTCCAGCATCAACGAACCGAGCACCGACGCTTCCGCCTCGAGGTTGTGCGGCGGCACACGGCCGCCGGCCGCCGGCGGGGCCGGCGAACGTCTCAGGTCAACCGTCAAGCGGAGGTGACCATCAAGGGGATCCGCGCCGTGACCTCACGGTGCAGCTTGACATGCGCGCTGGCCGGCCCCATCGCCTTGACCGGTTCGTCGAATTCGATCTTGCGCCGGTCGAGCGTGATCCCGTGTTGCTGCTTGAGCGCCGACGCAACATCGGCATTGGTCACGGCGCCGAACAGCTTGCCATCCTTCCCACTGCGGAGCTTCAACACGACCTGGGCGGCCTCAAGCCGCACCGCTAAGGCCTTTGCATCGGCCAACTCGCGCTCCTCGCGCTTGCTTTCGGTGACCTTCTGGCGATCGACCTGGTCCTGGGCGCCGCGGGTCGCCTGTTGGGCCAGCTTTTGTGGGAGCAGGAAGTTACGGGCATAGCCGTCGGCAACGTCTTTCGTCTCGCCGGCTTTCCCGGTGCCCTTGACGTCCTGGATCAAAACAACTTTCATACCGCATTCCTCCGAGCGCGGGCGACGACACGTTGGCCGCGCCCACGCAAATCATCCAACCTCGCCCGCAAGCCTTCGCGGCCGTTGCGCACGTCCTGGTCGAAGACGCTCGTCCCCAGTGCGATCTGTTCCTCGTGTTCGGCCACGACGTCTTTGGGCGCCTTCTCAACGAACACCCGCACCGCCAGCACCGTCAGCGCCACCGCGTCCATCTCACCGAAGATCGGCAACCGCAGCGGCACGTCGACCACCGGGTTGAGAATCAACGCCATGGCCGCCGCCAACGCGATCTTGTTGCGCTGCGGGACGCGCGAATCGCGGTATAGGCAATAGGTGAGCTTGCCGTAGCGCGGAAGTTCCCGCGCGATTCGCCGGAGCAGCCGAAGACTGAGCAGCATGATCCCCTATGTCGGCGAGCCTTTGGTCACGTCGAGCCTGCTCCGACGCGTCCGTGGCGACGCAGAGTTTATCAGAGCAACAGGCTAACCAACGGTTGTGACAGCTGTCTGTCGTGACTCTTCCACGACTTCCACTCCGCACCTGTGGATAGCCGCTGGACAACCGCCCCGAGGGGCGCTCAGCGCAGGATCGCGATGATGAAAAGCAGGTAACCGATGATCAGCACCAGGCCGCTCCAGCGACTGAATTCTCGGGCCCAATATCCGAGCGCGATAGCGACCAGGGACAGCGCCATCAGCCAGCCGAACTCGGCCGGCGCGCCGGATGCCGAGGCCACGCCGCCGATCAGGACGGCGGGCAGGCTGACGCCTGCGAGCAGGTTGAGCGTGTTGCTGTTGAAGGCGAGACTCACTACGGCCGTCCCGTTGCCGGTTAGCGCGATCCGAGTGGCCGCATAGGCATTGGGAAGGCTCGTGATCGCTGCCAGCGCCACCGCGCCTAAGAAAATTCGCGATAGGTGCCAGTGATCGCCCAGGACCAGGGCGCCACTTACCATGGCGAAGCTCCCAGCGACGATCGCGACAATCGACGGCACGACCCACCAGACCGGGCCCCATGAATCTCTTGCGGGCGCGGTGCGTTCGAGATCACCGTGAATGACGCGGGCGGACGCCGCCAGCCGGTGTCGCGTGTGTCGCGGAAGCGGCAAGTGGTCCACGCGATGGGGCTCGGCCGCCAGTAGAAACAAATAGAAAAGGAAGACCGCGAGCGCTAGCACCAGTGCGACGATTGGCGGGAACCCAAGCAGCAGCATCGCACCGACCATCATGGTCGCCCACAACGCAACGCCGCCGTCGAGCGCGAGAAGTATCCGCCGAAAGGAGACCCGGCCGGCGACGACCGCGCTAAATCCAAGCAGCGCCGCGAGGTTGAAGAGATTCGAACCGAGGATCACGCCCAGACCGACGTCTTTCGCGCCAGAGAGCAAGGCGGTGATCGCCGACGAAATCTCCGGCGCATCGGCGCCCAATGCCGTCAGCAGCCCGACCAGACCGGCGGCCAGTCCTACATTTGTTCCCAGCCGGCCGAAGCCGCGCACCAGAAACTCGCTGGCGCCGAGGCTGACAGCCACGCCCAAGGCGAAGACCAGCAGCGCAGCGGGCGTCGACATTAATCGTCGAGCAGCTCGGGATGCGCGTCGAGGTAATCCCAGGCGGACGGCGCGTCCGACGCGAGCGCGCCATCGACGATCGCCTCTTCCAGCGCCGATTTGACGCGCTTGATCCACGGCCCGGGTGGCCGCCCGAAGCGGTTCATCAGCTCCTCACCTGTGAGCGGCGAGCGGATGGCGGCGATGGCGCCGGCGTCGAGCCGCCGAATCCGTGCCTCGAGGTCGTCGATTTTCTTGACGTCCGGGTAATGACTCGCGCGCATATCGGCGCGGGCCAGTGCCAGCAGCCGGTCCAGCTGATCACCCGCGTCGCGAACCAGGCGGCGCACCGCCTTGTCCTCCCAACCCTGCGGGTCGTACTGGATGGGACGCATGTGCAGGCGAATCAACACCGTCACGTCATCGACAAGGTCGCCTGGATAACGCAGGTGCCGCAGCGCGGTGCCGGCCATAACGGCGCCGACTTCCTGGTGCCCAATAAAGGTTGGCTTTCCCTCGCGCAGCTCGTGGACGGCTGGCTTGCCGACGTCGTGCAGCAGCGCGGCCAGCCGCGTGGTCAGATCCGGCGGGGCGAGCGTCGCTGCCAGCAGCGCATGACCGAACACATCGTGGCTGTGCCATCCGCCCTGCTGCATGCCCTTGCCCGCTTCAAGCTGGGGCAGGATGCGGACCAGCAGCCGCGTGGCATCGAGCAGCTCCAGTCCGCGCCCCACCTGCTCCCCCACAAGCAGCTTCGAGAATTCGTCGCGGATCCGCTCCATCGAAACCGTCGGAGGCTGGAGCCGGGCCGATTGGCCCCGGATGGCTGCCTCGACCGCGGGATCGAGCGAGAAGTCGAGGGTCGCGGCAAAGCGGACCGCGCGCAGCATCCGCAGCGGATCCTCGTCGAAGGTGGACTGAGGCTCAAGAGGCGTCACGATCCGACGCGACTCGAGGTCGGCAAGTCCGCGCCCGGTCAGGTCGAGCACGCTGCCATCCCAATCCATCAGCAGCGTGTTGACCGTAAAGTCGCGCCGCATGACGTCGTCTTTGAGCGTGCCCGGGCTCACCTGCGGCTTACGGCTCGATGGGTCGTAGGTCTCGACGCGACTGGAAACGAATTCCAGCGCGCGATGATCGAAGTCGAGATGCGCCGTCCCGAATCGCTCGAAGACCACCGGCGGACGGAGCTTCATCGCGCTGGCAACGTCCGCGGCCAGCTGGATCGCGCCCTTCCCATCGACCAGGATGTCGACTTCGCGAATCTGCTTTTCACGGTCGGCACCGAGCAGGCGGTCGCGCACATAGCCGCCGACCACGAGCGCCCGCAACCCGCGATGGTGGGCCTGCTCCCGCACCGCCGCGAACGCCGGCTCCCATCCTGGAAGCGCCGGCGGATCAAGCCGGACGGGCATGCCCCGCGCGGAGTCGCGCGAAGTCGACGGCACCGATCAGTCCGGCGTCGTCGCCGAGTGCCGGCCGGACGATCCGCAGGCCGCGGCGCGCCGCCTTCCACGACGACGCGACCATCGAACGACGCATTGGTGCCAGCAGCGGCGCACCAGCCTTGATGACGCTCCCTCCGAGCACGATCAGCTGCGGGTTGAAGAGGTTGACGAGCGTTCCCATCGCGATCCCAAGGTAGGTGCCGGCCGTGTCCAGGATGCCGATCGCCAGCTGGTCGCCGGCGTGCGCCGCCCGCGCGACCTCCACCGGCGACGGCGCGTCAAGGCGATACAGCAAGCTCGTGGGGGTTCGCGCCCCCAGTTCACGGGCGACCCGGGCGATGCCGGTGCCGCTGGCGATCGCCTCGACGCAGCCGCGATTGCCGCAGGTGCAGAGCGGCCCATCCCGCTGAACGACGATGTGGCCGATCTCGCCCGCACTTCCATGGGCACCGGCGTAAAGCTCGCCGCGAATCAGCAGCCCGGCCCCGATGCCAGTGGATACGGTGACGTAGATCAGTTCGCTGGCGCCACGGCCGGCCCCTCGCCGGTGCTCGGCGAGGGCCGCCAGGTGCGCGTCGTGATGGAGGTAACTCCGGATGCCGGTCGCCCTGGTCAGGATCCGGTTGAGCGGGACGTTGCGGAACCCGGGCAGATTGGCGGGACTGATGACGAGGCCCGCGGACGGATCCACCGGGCCAGGCAAGCCGATTCCCAGCGCCCGCACCCGTCGGGCCGGGGTTCCGTCTTCCGTCAGCGCGTCGCCGACCGCCGCCACGATCCGGTTGATGACATGCTGCCGTCCGCGGGCAGCCTCGGTGGGACGGCGCAAGACCGTGCGCAGGCGACCGCGATCGTCCGCGACCGCCACGCGCAGCTGCGTGCCGCCGAGATCAATGCCGACCACGGCCATGGGTATCGCGGCTCAGAATAGACCGGCTACTGCCAGCGGGGTCGAGCCAGGGGCCGCAAGGTGGCCGCCGCCACCGCGGCGCCGACCAGCAGCGCGATCGCGGTGGCACGGAAGATCAGATGGTACTGGTCGAAAATCGCCTGCTTGACCTTGAGCGTGTACAGAGCGAACTGTGCCGCGAAGTTTGGATTGAGACCCGGCAACGGCGGCAGGAGGTGCGCCGTCGCGCGATGGAATTCCCAGAGCCCGAATCCCGCGACCAGCGAGAAGCCGACCAGCATCCCGACCAGTCGCATGACGATCAGAAACGATGCCCCCGCGCCCCGCTCCGCCTCGCCCACGGCGTCCAGCAGCGCGGCGCTGACCGGCGCAATCTCGATGCCAAGTCCGAGCCCGGTGAGAAACAGCTCGCCGTCCGCCAACGTGAAGGGCCCAATGAAGTGCGGCTTGAGCGATCCCTCGTTCCAGCCCGAGAGCATCACGAATCCGATGGCCGCAAGGACCAGTCCGAGGGCAGCGACAAATCGGTAACTGCGCATCTGGTGCGCGAGCCAGCCACCCAGCAGCGCGCCGACTGGGATTCCCAGCATCAGTCGCACCAACAGCAGCGCCGAGCCGCTGGCATTCATCGAGAAGACGGCATTGGCGAGCACCGGGATGTAGACCAGGGCGACCATCAAACCGGCGCCGGCGATCGCGTTGGTCAGCGCCGACCCGCTGAAGGACGAATCGCGGAAGCGCCGGACGTTGATCAACGGATGCAACGCGCGCCGCTCGTACCAGACGAAGGCGGCAAAACAAATGATGGCTAGCGGTGCCTGCCAGAGGAAGCCTGCGCCCACCGGGCTCTGCTCGGGATTGGCGGCGTACAGCGCCAGCGTCAACAGGGCCAGTCCGGCGGTCGCCAGCGATGCCCCGACCCAATCGAGGTCCGCCGGACGGCGCTCCTCGCGGCGCGACCGAATCTCAGGCCAGAGCGCCCAGATGATCAAGGCGGCGGCGGGGATGTTGAGCCAGAAAATCCAGGTCCAGCCGAACGATGATGCCGTGACCAGGCCACCCCACAGCGGGCCCAGCACGCTGCCGATCTCCTGGAGGGCGCTGACCGCACCCAGCACCGGGCTGCGGTCGCCGGCCGGGTAGAGGTCGGCGGCCAGCGCGAGCACGGCCGGCACCAGCGCGCCCCCGCCAGCGCCCTGCAGCAGCCGGCCGGTGACCAGCTGCGAGAGCGAGGGGGCGCTCGCGGTCAGAAAGGAGCCGAAGGCGAAGAGGGCGAGGCAGGCGGCAAAGATCCGGATGCGCCCGAATCGGTCGCTCAGCCCGCCGGCAATCGGCATCACGGCGAGGTAGCCGAGGAGGAAGCCGGTGATGATCGGTGTCGCCTGTTCGGGCCGGTTGACCGCGATGTGAACCGAGGTCAACATCGGCAGCAGCGCGGTGACCACGACGTAGGCGTCGAGCGAGGCGAGGAACAGCCCGGCTCCCGTCAGTGAGAGCAGCGCCGGGCGGTTAACCGAGCGGAGGCGGAGTGACCGAAACGGAGTGATCATGATTGGAGAAATCGAAGACGATTGTCGCCGCCTGTGCCGCATCGAAGAGATTACCGGTCACGCGCGCGCGCCACAAGTTGTCGCTCGCATTCTCGATCCAGTAGGTGGCGTGGTACGAGCCCTGGTCGCGGATCAGTGGCAGCAATTGATGGACGCGCGACGCTTGTAGCACGCCGTCGACCGGGAACGTGTCGTGTCCGTTCACGGTTTCGCTGCTGCCCCGGTAGGGGGCCGTGGTGTCACGCATCGCCGCGAACAAGCCAGCCTGTTGATCGAAAAGCAGCCGCGCATCGAAGAACTGGGCGACCTGGGCAGCCGTGAGCTCCTGCCAGCCGCCGGTGAACGACTTCAAATAGATCTTGTCGGCCTTGAAGATCACCTCGACCTCCAGCAGGACCGCGCCCTCCTTCAGGATCACCTTCGCATGCAGATCTGGCGGGTGCGCATCACCCTGAGCGCTTTGCACCGGCTCGCCCGCACCGGTGAAGCCGGTGATCTGCATCTGGAAATGAAAGCCTTTCAGCCCGAGCATGCGCTGACTCGACTGCTTGAGCAACGTCGCCCCGTCGGGAGGCTGCGGCCCGCAGGCCGTCATCGCTATCGCGAGCGCCAGACCGGCAGCCACGGCACCAGGCGGCGAACCCCCGCGCATCAGCTCCTCAGGATACGGTCGTCTCCGACCCGGCGCGTGATCTTCTGCGCGTCCATCCATTCGAGCAAGGGAAGAACGTAGCGGCGGCTCGATCCCAGCAAGTCGCGGGCGGCGGCCACCGTGAGCGTCCGATGCTTGGTGAGATGGGCGCGCAGCACCCTGGCAGCCTCGTCGTAGGCGGATCGGGCAAACACGGTGTCCTCGTTGACCCGTATGATCCGTCCGTCCGCGACCAGGTACTGCAGCAGCGCCGGCGCCAACGCGTGCCGGCGGCGCAGGTCCGCGAGCGGCGGCGGGTTGAACGGCTGCGACTCGAGCTCGGCGAGAAAGGCGCCGACGACCCTTTCCTGGTCGCTGCTCAGGAGCTGCTTGTGGGTGGCCACGGCGACCTCGCCGCCGCGTTCCACGATGCGGCCCTCGTCCGCCAACACCCCGAGCACTTCGGCAAAGACATCCGCCGGAATGCTGCTCCGGCTGCGCAGCTCTTCCTTGGGCATCCCGCGCCTGAGCGGTTGCGCCTCGTGGTAGGCCTCGAGCGAGCCGGTGAGGCGCGATTGCAAGCCGTCCCACTGATCTCGCGCCAGCCAGCCGGACGGCAGGCGACGCACGACACCTTTCTCGGCGAGAGGCACTAGGATCTCGACCACCTTTCCGTTGGGGAGGCCGAGGAAGCGAGCCAGCTCACTCTCCCGTAGACCCCAGGGATGCTTTCCGAGTTCGAGGACGGCTGCGGTCGCGGGATCGGCGCGCTCGCGCGCGGCGAGGTTGTCGATCAGCGCGGGGTCGCGCCGGCGATGACGCCGCGGTGCGCGATCGACGATCACGCCGCCGGCGACCGTGGCCGCCGGGGAGGGGACGCGAAGAATGAAACGGTCACCGTCCAATGCCACCAATGGTTCGGCTGCAAATAGCTGCGCCCATCCTGTCGATCCAGGCGCGAGCTCATCGCGCTCGAGCAGACTGATCTCCACCATCACCTCGGCCGTCTCGTGATACATCAGCAGACGCTGCCGATGACGCAGCGGTTGGGCAGCCCCGGGTAGCACGTGCAGGCGCGCGTCGAGGCGCCGGCTCGGCGGCAGGGTCCCGGGTAGCGCCAGCACGTCACCGCGGCGGACCTCCGAATGGTCGAGGCCGCTGAGGTTCACTGCGGTGCGACTCCCTGGGCGGGCCTCTTCGACCGGCTGGTTGTGCTGCTGCAAGCCGCGGATCCGCACCCGCCGTCCGGCAGGGAGCACCGAGATCTCTGTTCCCTGACGGAGCGCCCCGCCCACCAGGGTTCCCGTCACCACCGTGCCGAAGCCCGACATGGCGAAGGACCGGTCGACGGGTAGGCGCGGGCGGCCGAGATCGGGTCGCGCCGCCGTGTTGGCGAGCTCGGCGTCGAGCGCCGTCTGTAGTTCTGTCAACCCCACGCCGGAAACGCTGGAGGCGGCGACGATCGGCGCCCGTTGGAGCGAGGTTCCGGCGATCAGGCCGGCCACCTCCTCGCGAACCAGCGCGAGCCAGGCGCCGTCCACCAGGTCCGCTTTGGTGATGACCACCAGCCCGTGCTCGATGCCGAGCAGATCGATAATGGCGAGGTGCTCGCGCGTCTGCGGCCGCGGACCCTCGTCCGCCGCGATCACCAGTAACACCGCATCCATTCCATGCACGCCGGCAAGCATGTTTTTGAGAAAGCGCTGATGACCGGGCACGTCGATAAACCCCACCCGGCGGCCGCTCGGCAGCGTCATATAGGCGAATCCGAGGTCGATCGTCATGCCACGGCGCTTCTCCTCCTCCAGCCGGTCGGGGTCGATTTGCGTCAATGCCTTGACGAGCGCCGACTTCCCATGATCGATATGGCCGGCAGTCCCGACCACGAAGGATGCGCCGCGGGACTCGGTCATGCGAGCGCGCCAACCACCGCGTCGAGGAGGGCGTCGTCTTCGTCGGGAAGCACGGTTCGCGGGTCGAGCAGCACACGCTCCTGTTCGATCCGGCCGATGACGGGCGGCTCGTGCTCACGCAACCGGCGGAGCAGGTCGGCGGCTCGACCGGGCCGCGGTGTGAGGGCGAGCGCGGTCGTGGGCAGCCGCTCCCCGGGCAGTGAACCGCCCCCGACGGCCGACTCCGCGGGGACGACCTCCACCTCGATGCCGCGTTCTAGCAGGCGGCGCTGCCAGGTCATGGCGCGGGCCGCCAGCGCGTCGGCGGATGCTCCGAGCATGGTCCAGATCGGCAGCGCAGCCACCGATTGGGTCAGGTACAGGTCGAGCGTCGCCGTCAGCGCGGCGAGTGTCAGCTTGTCGACGCGCAGCGCACGAGCGAGCGGATGCTTCATGACTTTGTCGACCAGCTCGGCGCGCCCGAGCAGCAACCCGGCCTGAGGGCCACCCAGCAATTTGTCTCCGCTGCAGGCCAGCAGGTCGGTTCCCGCTCGCAGGCTATCCTGGATCCTCGGTTCGGCGGCCAGGCCGTGGGCCGCGGTGTCGAGCAGCGAACCACTGCCCAGGTCATGCAGCAGAAGCACGCCATGCTGGCGTGCGACTCGAGCCAGTGGCTCGACCTCGACGCTCTCCGTGAAACCGACCACCTGGAAGTTGCTCGCGTGGACCTTCAAGATGGCGGCCGTTTTTGGCGTGATGGCGGCGGCGTAGTCCTCGGGTCGCGTACGGTTGGTGGTGCCCACCTCGACGAGGCGCGCACCCGAGAGGCGCATGACGTCGGGCATTCGGAATCCGCCACCAATCTCGACCAGCTCACCCCGCCCGACGATGACCTCCTTGCCCTTGGCCAGGGCCGTCAACATCAATAGCACCGCGGCGGCGCAGTTGTTGACAACCGCCGCCGCGTCGGCGCCGGTCAGGTAGCGCAGGAGATCGGCCACCAGGTCGTGACGCCGTCCCCGCCGCCCGGTTCGCGGGTCGAACTCCAGCGTCGAGTAACGACCGGCAATCAGGGCTGCGGCCTGTGCCGCCGGGGCCGACAGGGGAGCGCGGCCGAGGTTGGTGTGAAGAACCACCCCGGTGGCATTGATCACAGGACGCAGGCGCGGCTGACGCAGCTCGCGAACGAGCGCCTCAATCCGCGACATCCGGATGGCAGGTTGCGCGATCGTGCCGCCCGCGCGTTCCTCGTCGAGGGCTCGTTGCACCGCGAACAAAACCAGCGCCCGGCCATGGACGTTGACCAGGGCCTGCGCTTCCACCTGCTCGAGGACCTGATGGACGCTCGGCAGGGCGCGTAGCGCATCCATGATCATGACCCTACCGCGAAGGGCGGGAGACGGAGGAGGAATCGTGCCACCGGCAGATAGAGAAATCCGAGGATCCCGGTCAGCAACACAAGAAGAACGAACACCAGCTGGATCAACTGCCGCTGCGCATCGATCCGGGCAAAGAACCTGCCGTAGCGCCGTCGGAGGAGCCGCTCCAGGAAGACGTAGCCGTCCAGCGGGGGAATCGGCAGCAGGCTGATGACGGCGAGCGCAACATTGAAATAGAAGGCCACCAGCAGGACGTGCCAGGGCGGCCATGCGGGGTCGAATGAGCCGGCCCGCAGCGCGAGTTTGATGGGGATGGACAGCACGATGGCGAGCAGCAGGTTGGCGACGGGCCCGGCCAGGGCGACCAGCGCCGGATCCAACCTACTCCGCATGCGATAGGGGTTGATCCGGACCTCCCTGACCCAGCCGAAGTTGATGAAGAAGGCGGCAATCGTGCCCAGCGGGTCGAGATGACGACTGGGGTCCAGGGAGAGGCGACGGTCAAGACGTGGTGTCTGATCACCGCGGGCGTCGGCAAAGGCGGCCTGCGCAAGCCCGTGTCCGACCAGGCCGATGAGGAGGCCTGGCACGAGATAGATCGCGTTGATAACGAACTGAACGGGGTCGCTGAACACCGCTTAAGTATCGGCAAAAAAGAAGGCCCCGATTGCTCGGAACCTTTGAATGAATAAAACCCGTGGCTTAGGCGGCGACGGCCTCGGGGCGCAGACCGACCGAGACGGTGGAAGAGGCCAACTGTTCGCCGTGCATCCCGCTCTTCCCGCGGAGGATGCCGCCCTCATCGATGATCAGCGAGCCGACCACGATGTCGCCGAAGACTTTGCCGGTGGCAAGGATCTCCAGGCGGCCCGTGGTGTTCACGTTGCCCTGGATGTTGCCTCCGACGACGACGTTTCGGCCACTGACGTTGCCCTTGACCCGGCCGCCCTCCCCCACTGAGAGGTCGCCTTCGGTCGTCAGATCGCCGAGCATTTCACCGTCAAATCGGATGTTGGACGTCGATTGCAGCCGACCTTCGAGCTTGATCTGATTGCTGAGCACGGTCTCGGCAACGATTGGACCGGCTGTTTCACGCTTTGATCTCTTATCGAACACGTAAACCTCCTGGCAAGTTGTTGGACCTTTGTGCCAGAACGGTTACGCGATCGGCTTTCTTGCTCGTCCTCTAAAACATCACGCCTGGAGCAAACCGCGCAGCACGATCGACCCCACGATCAGGAGCACGAACATGAGCCCAGCCGTGATCGCGATCCGCCGCAGGTCCGATCGGAAGTAAGGTACCCGGTCGAGCGGGATCGAGGCGTCCTGCGCGGGCAGCGGCCCGGCCGTCTGGCGACCCCGGGCGGCGCGCGGAAGCGGACGAGGGACGGGGGAGGCAGAGGTGGTGGGCTGGGCGCTCGGGCCGACCTGACCACCCTCGATGGGCGTCGCCGGCGGGATACCGGCTGGCCGGGCCGCCCGGCCGCCGCCGGACGATCCCCGCTGGGGCTTTCTGAGCTGGTTGCGTTTGTTCTTTCGCGCCATCGGTATTCCTGGGCGAGTGGAGTTTACAGCGAACGTGGAAAAGCGCTTGACACGTCCAACCGGCTGTGGTACAAACTCACCCGGGTACAACATATAGCGTGTGCCCGAAGCCGCGAGCCAACAAGGGCCAGATCCCTGCAGCCGTCCTGCCATCGCCGCTGCAATGCCCCTCCTCATCTGGTCCTTGTTGTAATTGTGGCCGTAACCGACGGCAGCCGCTCGGTCCAGGCGGCGGCCTGATACTTCGAGTCGACCAGGGCGTGGGCCGCCTTCCTCTCATCAGGTCGTAGGTGACCGGGAACCAGCCTGACGCCGAACTCCTCGGCGAACGCGTCGGCCAGCGTGCCGGCGATCCTCGCTGCGTCAAAGTCGCCCACCTCGGCCAGCCCCGCGACGCCGTCCTGGATCCGCGCGTCGGGACCGTCCGGGAGCCAAAGGCACGCGAGCAGCCGGTCGATCCGGGGCTCGATCAAGATGCTGCCGTGCTGCAGGATAGCCGTCGCCCGTCGTACCTGGGCACTGCCGACCAGCTTGCGGCCGTCGAGCAAGATCTCGTGCGCGGACGGCCGGTCGAAGCAGACCGGACCATGATCGGGGCCGGGTTGCGCAGCGCGTTCCGGCGCCAGCACCACCGGCGCACCAAGCCGGTTGAGTCCCCGTTCCAGCGCGAGGCTCAGCCGGTGATACGACGGCAGGACCGCGCGATCGCCGCCCAGCAGCCTGAGCGGCAGCGTCACGCTATAGGTCAGTTCACGATCGTGCAGGATGGCGCGACCGCCCGTCGGCCTGCGGACTACGTCGACGCCGAGGCGTAGGCAACCCGCCACGTCGACCACGTCGAAGGCTTGAAAGTAGCCCAGCGAAAGACAGGGTGGCGCCCACTCGTAGAAGCGCAATGTGGGTGGCGCACTTCCCGCGGCCGCCCCATCGAGCAGCACCTCGTCGACGGCCATGTTCCAGGCACCCGTCGCCGGCGGGTCGGTCAACAGACGCCAGGCGGCGTCAGACGTTGAAGCGGAAGAGGGAGACATCGCCATCCTTCATCACGTAGTCGCGCCCTTCCAGTCGCACCTTGCCCCGTTCCCGGGCCGCCGCGTAGGATCCGGCCGCGACTAGGTCATCGTAGGCGACGATCTCCGCCTTGATGAAGCCACGCTCGATGTCGCTATGGATCACGCCGGCGGCTTCGGGCGCTTTCGCTCCTTGGCGAACCGTCCAAGCACGTACCTCCGGATCGCCCGCGGTGAGGAATGTCACGAGGTTCAGCAACCGATAGGCGGCGTGGATGAACGTCGGCAGCGCCGCCTCCTTCAACCCCGCGTCTTCGAGGAAGACCGCGGCCTCCTCATCTGGTAGCTCCCGGATCTCGGCCTCCAGCCGCGCCGAGAGGGCGATGACCTCGGCATTCTCGGCCGTGGCTTCGGCCCGCAGCGCCCGCAGCTCTGGGGTCTCTTTGCCGATCTGGTCCTCTCCGATGTTGGCGACGTAGAGGACCGGCTTGGCGGTGAGGAATGAAAAGCTCTTGAGGAGCTTCGCCTGCTCGGGCTCGAAGGTCAGGGTGCGAATCGGCTTTCCCTCGTCGAGGTGAGCCGCCAGCCGATCGAGGAGCTCGAGCTCCTCCTTTTCCTTGGCGCCGGGCTTGAGCCGCGCGGTGGAGCCGATCCTCTCGCGCCGCTTGTTGACCACGTCGAGGTCGGCCAGCGCCAGCTCGAGGTTCACCATTCCCATGTCCCGGCGCGGGTCCAGCTTGCTATCGACGTGCTGCACGTTCGGGTCCTGGAACGAGCGGACCACCATGGCCAGCGCGTCGAGCTCACGGATGTTGGAGAGAAACTGGTTGCCCATTCCCTCGCCGCGGCTGGCTCCAGCGACGAGTCCTGCAACGTCGACAAATTTCATGACCGTCGGGGTGACTTTCTTGGGCTTGTACATTTGCGCCAGCACGTCGAGCCGCTTGTCCGGCACTTCCACCATCGCGGTATTCGGTTCGACCGTGCTGAAGGCGTAGGAGGCGACCCCGGCGCCCGCGCGGGTGAGCGCGTTGAACAATGTGGTCTTGCCGACGTTGGGCAGGCCAACGATGCCGACGCCGAGGGTAATCAGCCACCTCCTGGAACTTGAGCAGAGCCCGGAGCCCCCACCCTGCCCTCCCCAAAAGGGGGAGGGAGTTGAGGCGCGTCCGGTGTGGGGCAAATGCTATCGGGTCGCGAGCGGTGCACCGCGGCGATCAATAGTTGGATGGATCGTCGAGGCTCACGAGGTCGTAAGGGTTGGAGCGGTCCGGGAACAAATAGGCGAGATCATCCGTGGCGTCGTCATAGGTCGGGTCGTCCGGGTCGTAGGGGTTAGGTTCGGGAATCATCGCGTTCTTTCTCCTTATGCGCCGACCGGTTCGGCTACCGGCTGTCCGTTCTCCACTACCGGGCTTTCGGTCTTCGGGCTCAGCATCTTCATCTGGTCCATCACGACCTCGGTCGTGTAGCGTCGCAAGCCGTCTTTGCCATCCCACTCGTGGCTGCGCAGCCTGCCCTCGGCATAGATCAACTTGCCGCGGGTCAGAAATTCCTGACAGATCGAGGCCAAACGGTCGAACGCCACCAGCGAGTGATACTGAACGTCCTCCTGGCGGTTCCCGTCATCGTCCTTCGAGTAGCTGTTGGTTGCCAGCCGGAGCTTCGCGATCGTCAGCCCCTTGGGACTCGTCACGATCTCCGGATCACGTGTCAGGCGACCGACCAAGATAACTCTGTTCACCATGTCGTTCTCCCTTCTGTAAGCCCCCACCCTGCCCTCCCCCGGAGGGGGAGGGGTTTCGTTGGCCCGTCCCCGGAGGGGGAGGGGTTTCGTTGGCCCGTCCCCGGAGGGGGAGGGGTTTTCGTTGGCCCGTCCCCCGGAGGGGGAGGGGTTTCGTTAGCGCCTCCCCGGGGGGAGGGGTTCTTGATGTCGCTAACCACCACCTCCTGCTGCCGAGTGTCGAAGGAGCGGGAGAGGGTCGACCGGGATGCCCGCAATCCGCACCTCAAAATGGAGGTGCGGTCCGGTGCTGTTGCCGGTCGATCCCATCAGCGCGATCGCCTGTCCCGCGGTAACCATGTCGCCCGGTTGGACCAGCGGCCAATCGAGGTGGGCGTAGAGCGTGCTCAACTCTGGGTCGTGCATCACTACGATGTAGAGGCCGTATCCGCCGCGCTCCCGGTGCATCGCGACCAACCCGCCGGTCGCGGCATGGACTGGGGTGTCAAGCGGCGCCGCCAGGTCGATGCCGCTGTGGAAGTGACCACCCGCGCACGCCGCCGACCAGGGCTCGATCTCGAGGGTTGTACATCCGAACGGCTGCGTCAGGACGGCGTGGTTCACGGGCATGAGCAGGGAGCTGACCTGTCCCTGCTGCGCCTGGACCACCATGCCGGCCATCAGCAGGGGTACCCCGAGGAGTGCGGCGCCAGTTGCGAGCAAAGGCCGGCGCCACGACCAGGCGAAGAGCGCGACGCGAGCCGTGGTCAGCACCGCTATGCGCTCGAAGCGCGGGTAGTGGCTCCCATCGCCCCCTTGACGGCCTTCTTGGCGAGCCCCTCGGCCATGTGCTGGGCCTTCGTCTCGAGGTGCGAGGAGGCGCTCATCAGCCCCGGCACCTTGATCAAGAGGTAGAGCACGGCCACCCCATACAGCGCGTCAAGCGGGCGTGCACCCATCTGGTCTGCGAAGAGGCTGGCGAAGCGCAGCACCAGCACCTGTCCAAACTGCATGAACACGGTAAGCAGGAAGAGACGGAGCCATGACTGCGCGTATCGCTTGGTCTCCGGGAGGATCATGCAGATCGATGCCAGTGGCGCCACCGCCAGCAGCACGGCCAGCAGCGCGAAGCGAACCACGTAGGTGAAGGCGACGATCACTAGCATCACGACGATGGCCAAGCGGATCGCGATCTCGAAAAGCGGGAGCCCAAAGCCGTTGTTCAAGGCGAACGCCCAGGGCATCCGTGGGGCCCCTCCTGGGAGTGGCTGGGTCCAGACCGCGTGGACCATCGCATTGTTCAGGTCGATCGCCATCTGGCCGAAGAGGAGTGCGAAATGGCCCATCGCCAGCGCCGCCATCGCCCGCGGCAAGATGACCTTCAAGGTGTAGTGGGCGCGGAAGCTCCTTTCCCACTGGCTCCGTAGAAACGCCCAAGTGAAAATCGCGACCAATAAGAGGTCGGCCATGGCGAGCGTCAGGTGGAACATGGCTTGCAGGGCGGGTTCGCTGGTCAGCGGTTGCGGGGTCAGGCTGGAAAGGTCGTGGGTGCTGAGCAGATAGGTCTCGACACCGCCGGCGATCGAGTCGCGAACGTCGCTGATGAAGTTGTTGAAGAAGCCGGTGAGCAGCCCGGAAAAGATCTCTAGCACCACTCACCATCCCGAGCGCGGCCTTCAACCCGCCTAGTGATTGACCGAATCCACCAGCACGCGCACCAGCAGACCTGCCATCTCGACGCCGATGGTGCCGAAGACAATCCGACCGATCCAGCGCTTGGCCTCCATCACGCTCCGCGGCTCGATCGCGATCATCTTCCAAATAAAGGCACACACAAAGGCGAGCGCCCCGATGCTGCCGGTCAATCCCTGCGCCAATCCGGTCCAGACCTCGATCACGTGCTTCAGCTGGTCCATCAGCGCTTCGTTCCCAACTGCTCGTGGACCCGCGACTCGATGTAAGACTCGATCGCGACGGTGAGTCGCTGCAAAACGGCCCACTGTTCGAGCATCAGGCTCCGGTCCTCGCGCCCAAATTTTTGAAAGAGCTCGGGCCCGAGCCCCGGCTTACCGGATGAGGGTGCCGCGGTCGCGGGCGGTCGAAGCGGCGTCACCAGCGTGGGGATGACGGGCGGTCGCAGGCTCGGCAGCACGAGCGGCGGCGGACGGAAGGCGGTTCGATGGGGCTGGATCGCCAGGTGGACGCCTAGGCCGGTGAAGGCGGCCAGCACGGTGACCTCGCCTCCGATGAGGGCGAGCTTCCAGGATGGGCGCATGGAGGACTCCTCGAGAGGATCGTCGGGCGGCAACGCTGCCATCCTTACACAATTCCGTGTATTTGTCAAGACGAGTATCGCGGAGAATCAGCGGCTTCGGAGCGCTTCCTCCAGGGCTTGTAGGAGCCCGCCGAACTTGAACTGATACCCGGCCGCCTTGGCTTTTTCCGACACCGCTTTTCTGCCGTCGAGCAGTAACTCGGACATAGCACCGAGAGCCAATCGAAGCAGCGGAGCCGGGGCGGGAAACCACGTCGGACGATGCAGAATCCGGCCGATCTCTTTCGCCAGCTCGACCTGCCGGCGGATGTCGGTCGCGACTCCGTTGACCGCTCCACTCAGTCGCGCGTTCTCGAGCCCGAATCGATAGAGTCCCACGATGTCGTCGATATGAATCCAGGTGAACCACTGGCGGCCGCTGCCGAGCGGACCGCCAACGAAAAACCGATGGGGAAGTGTCAGGAGATTGAACGCGGGCGCATCCCGACCAAAGACCATTGACGTTCGCATCCGGACGACGCGGAGACCAATTGGCTCCGCCTTTTGGGCGGCGGCTTCCCATTGCAGGCTGAGCCGGGCGAGAAACGAATCACCAGGCTGACTGTCCTCGGTGATGACCTCGTCGCCGCGATCCCCGTAGTAGTCGATGCCCGAAGCACTGGCGAGTACCGACGGGCGACGTTCAGCAGGCGTGCGCTCGAGCGCCTGAACCAGGGCGGCGGTCGCCGACAGACGGCTGGAAAGCATCTCTGCCATCCGGCGCCGTGTCCATGGCCAGCTGCCGATGGTGGCGCCGGCGAGGTTGACGATCCCCTGCGCACCAGCAAGCTCCTTCATCCAGTCGCCGTTCAGGGTGCGGGCGTCCCAGTTAACGTAGCGCAGGCCCCCACCCTGAACCTCCCCCGCAAGCGGCGGAGGGAACGCGCGTGGCTCGCCACGCGTGAGGCTGACCACTTCGTGTCCGTCCCTGACCAGGCTCGTCGAAAGGCGGCGGCCGATATAGCCCGATCCGCCCGCGATCAGGATCTTCATCCTGTAACTATCGCAAGAAGCCCCCACCCTGCCCTCCCCCAGAGGGGAGGGAAAAGGGCTCCGCCGCGCTCTCCCAAAGGGGAGGGAAAAGGGCTCCGCTGCGCTCTCCCAGAGGGGGAGGGAAAAGGGCTCCGCTGCGCTCTCCCAGAGGGGAAGGGAAAACGGCTCCCTTAGGGGTTGAAGCTGCGCGTTCGCCGTTCGCTGCGGGACTGCCCGAGGCTCTGCATCGCCTTTGCGAGCAAAGCGGCCCGGTCGTCCTTGCCGTGCTCACTGGCAGCGACCCCCGTAGCGACCGCCAGCCGCACGATGTCGCCATTGGACGTCGCCGCGTAGGGGTGCTCCTCGAGCGCGGGTCGTAGGCGATCGGTCTGCCGCACCGCGACCGCCCGGTCGGCTTCCGGGATCACCAGGCAGAATTGCCCGTCGCGGATGCGCGCGAGCGCGTTGACGCGCCGCGTTTTTGCCCGGATGACCGCGACAAATTCGCGCAGGATGCGGCCGATGCCAGCCTCCCCATATTTGCCCCGCAGCACCTCGAAGGCCTCGATCTCGAAGGTGACGACGGCCAGGTCATTGCTGTAGCGCGAGGCGCGGCTGATCTCCTTGTCCAGCAAGTCGTTCAGGTAGCGGCTGCTATAGGCGCCGGACTGGAGGTCGAGGAGGGCGAGCTGCTCCGCCTGCATCAGCTTGCGGCCCATCACCAGAGCGTACAGGCCCTCGGCAACGAAGCTCTCCAGGGCCGCCAGCGGTTCCTCGAGGTCGTCGCGCGTGCGGTCGAAGCCGACGACGATCGCGCCGAACGTCGAACTGTTTTTCTGATCCGGGATCGGCACGCCGACAACGCTCCCCACCTTGACGGTGTCGTCCGTGAGGTAGCGCGACCAGGCACTCTTGGAAATATCCGGAACGGTCACCATGCGGTCAGCGTGTTTGACCCATTCGGCGATGCCCTCCACCAGGCGACGCTTCGCCGCCACCAGCTGATCGGGCGCCGGCTGGTCGTACGCCGAGGCCAGGTCCGACCCACTGTCATCGATCATCAACACCAGCGCGTAATCGGCGCGCGTGAGGTAGAGCAGCGCATCGACGACATGCTGGGTCAGCATCTGCGCGTTCGACTCGGCGATCTCGGCCTGCAAGCGCCGCAGCGCATGACCAACGCGCTCCTTCGCCTGCATTTCAGCCAGCAGGTTCAGACCCACCGAGACCAGCTCCCCCGCGCCGAGTAGGTTCTCGGCGTCGTGCTCCCGGACGGCGTCGGCCGCCTGAATCAAGTCGTCCGGAAAGATCTTGAGTTGGAAGGCGAGCGCGGCAAATTCTTCGACCGAGTTGGGACCGTATCGGACGGCGGGACTGACGACCGCCCCGATCTGCACCTCGTTTTCATTGCGGATCGGAGCGATGAAGTGCCCCACGCCGGACTTGCAGACGCCGATGGTTTCCTCGCCGCGCTTGAGGAAGGCAGGATCGTTGTAGAGCGGGCAGGCCTTGCGCTCCTGCAACAGGCGGCAGTAGCGAGGGTAGTCCTCAACCGCCGTCAACGGATGGGCGTCGAGGTCGAAGACCTGCAACCGCATCCCGGTCGTCGCCGCAAAGCGGTCGACCATCCGGGCAAACTCCGGACTGCTGACCAGGGCGCCGAGCTCCCCTTCCTGCGGTTCTACCTCCATCAGTGCTGTCCGGCCTTCGAAGGCATGGCTCGACCTTCAAGGCAACAACGCTGTAACGGCGGAAAACCTGTCGCGGCGACCGGGCGACCGCCTGAATTCGGGTTGTATTCGCGCTCGACCCCCGCCAAGAGCCCATTCTAGGGCCCGGTTTTGACGCTCCATCGCTACACTGGCAACGGTGCTGTCCACCCGCCTCCTGACCAAGCGCTACGGCAGCCTCACGGCGGTGGAGGACCTGGACCTGGAGGTGGGCGCCGGAGAGCTGTTCGGCTTCCTCGGCCCCAACGGCGCCGGCAAGACGACCACCATCAAGATGCTCGTCGGACTGCTGCGACCGACCAGCGGCAACGCGCGGGTGGCCGGGGTCGACATCACGGCCGAGCCGGAGCAGGCCAAGGCGCTGATCGGCTACGTGCCGGACGCCGCCACCCTGTACGACAAGCTGAGCGCCCGGGAGTTTCTCGAATTCTCCGGCGATCTCTACCACGTCGAGCGTCGGCTTCGCGATCGCCGGATCGCAGCGCTGCTCAAATTGTTCGATCTCCAGGACCGCGGCGACGACTTCCTTTCGGGTTACTCGCGCGGCATGCGACAAAAAGTCTCGCTCGCGTCCGCGCTGCTGCACGACCCGCAGGTCCTTTTCCTCGATGAGCCGACGGTCGGCCTCGACCCCCAGAGCGCCCGACAGATGAAAGACATCCTCCAGGATTTCTGCCGCGAGGGAAAGACCGTTTTCTTTTCCACGCATATCCTGGAAATCGCCGAGCGGATGTGCACGCGACTGGCCATCATCAACCATGGCCGGCTGGTGGCAATGGGGAGCCTGCAAGACCTCCGCCATATGGTCGGGCAGGACGGGCAGTCGCTGGAACAGATCTTCCTCGAGCTGACCGGCAGCCGCGAGGAGGACGTGAGCGGGGTGTTGCGTGGCCTGGAGAGCTAGACCCGGCAGGGGCGGCCTGGAAGGCCTCGAACTTGGCCTGCTGCTCTGGCGCGTCCAGCTGCAGATGTTCATCAACCAGACGGTCCGTAGCCGCCAGGCCGGACGGATCGCGGCGTCCATCACGGGCGCCGCCGTCATCCTGCTCGCCTGGTCGTGGGAAGGGTTCATTACCTGGCTTGGCGTGCAGGCCTCCCACCGCGTACCGGTTCGGGTCGACACCGTCCACGTGCTCAGCGTGGCGTTCCTTGTCTACACTGGCGTGCTGGTCTTCAGCAGCCTCGTCTTTAGCCTCAACGCGCTGCTTCTGAACCCTGACCTCGACATGCTGCTTGCCGCCCCGCGCCCAGTGGAAAGCGTGCTCGCCAGCCGGATGGTGGTACAAATCCTCCGCCTCTTCCTGCTGAGCCTGCTGTTCACGGGACCCGCCCTCATGATGCTCGCGGTCGTCAATCAGAACCCGCTGATCCCATTCGCGTTCGCGATGCTATTTCTGCTGTACCCGGTGTTCGTGGTCGTCATCATCTCGCTGATCAGCCTGCTGCTGGTTCGAATCATCCCGGTCGGACGGGGTCGTGAGGTCCTCACCCTCTTTGGCATCGCGCTGGCCATCGGCATAAACCTGGCCAACTTTCTGCTGAATCCCGCCCTGCGCGATCCGGGATTTGGCCGCCACCCGAGCGTGGCGCCGTCGCTGCCGGATATCCCGGCAGCAAGCTCCTCCTGGATCCCATCGGGCTGGGCCGGCCGCAGCGCCGCGGCCGTTCTGAGCGGCGACTGGGTGACCGCTGGTCAGTGGTTGTTGCTGTTGCTGGCGGCGTCGGCCGCCATCTTCGCCGTGGGTAGCTTGCTCAGCGGTCGCCTCTACATGGCCGGGTGGATCCACGCGGTCCCGCCTCGCCGGCGCCATGCCACACCGAGGGTCCGCCGGTTGAGGGGAGCGGTGCCACTGCTGAGCCCGGTCCTAACGGCGGTGGTGATCAAAGACTGGCGGATGCGCACCCGCGATCTTGCCCAGCTCGTCCGCTTCGTCATGCCCGTCGTGTTCTTGTTCATCATCTTCGGGCTGCGCTTCCCTCGCTTGTTGGACGCAGTGCGAAGCCTCGGCGATGGGCCCCCTGCGGCCATGATCGGATTGATCCCCGCCTGGATCCTGCTCTTCTCGCTGAGCATCTCGCTCGGCCTTTCGGCAGTCAGTCTCGAGGGTAAGAGCATCTGGGTCTACGCGGCATCGCCCAACAGTACGCTGCGCCTCTTGCAGGCGAAGTGCTGGTCCAGCGCGTTGCCGGTCGCCTCGCTCGTCGCCGTGGCCGCGCTCGCGGCAGAAATCATCATCCGCCCTGGATGGCTTTGGGCGGTCACCGCCGTCGTGCTCGCCATCGCCGAGGCAGCCGCGGTGACCACCCTGATGGTCGGGATCGGCGCTGTGTTTGCTCGGTTCGATTGGACCGATGCCCGGCGGATGATGCACCCGGCCGGTATCTTCATCGGGATGGGGCTGTTCTCCATTGTCAGCGGTGTCAGCGCTCTGCTCCTGGGGATTTCGATCGCGCTCGCCGCGGTGACGCGATTCCCGCTCTTTACCACCTGGCTGGCCGCGATGACGATCTCGGTTGGAGGGGCGGTCGCTATCGCCGCGCTGGGGATTCTCTTCGGCAATCAGCGGCTGCGGGGGTTAGAGGTCGGCTGACTCCTCGGCGACGCTGACGGGCTCTGGTTCCGACCTTGCCGGCACCCCGATGCGGTGATGATGCCGGCAGCGCGCCTGGTAGGTCGCCGCTCCGCCGATCACGACTAGCGGACCGTCCACCGGCGCCGGGACTCCGTCGACCAGCCGCTGCGTGCGACTCGCCTGGTGCGATCCGCAGCCAGGATACTGGCAGGATGCCTGGAGCTTAGTCAGCCGGTCCGCATAAGCCGCGAGGAGTGGCATGGGTCCGAAGGGACGCGCGAGGAAATCGAGGTCAAGCCCGGCGACGATTACGTGCCGGCCGCGGTTGGCCAGCTCTTCCGCCAGGGCTACGATCTCGTGCCCGAAGAACTGCGCCTCGTCGATGCCGATGACGCGCGTATCGTCGCGAATCTGTTCGGCCAGGGCCGCCACATCAGGCACCGCAATCGCCGGGAAACGAATCTCTCGGTGCGAGGCAACCGCCGCGATCGCGTAGCGATCGTCGAGCGCGGGCTTGAACGCCTGGATCGTCGACCCAGCGTAATGGGCCTGGTCCAGCCTGCGGATCAGCTCCTGGGTCTTGCCGCTGAACATGCAGCCGCTGATCAGGTCGAGGCCGCCCGCCGGCTCGTCGAACCAGACTTCCTGGAAGGCGTGTGCCCGCGGCTCCGGCGTGTGGTGGCGCCGGCAGACCGGAAGGAAGCGCTCCGGCGTCCCATCGACACGCGGGAAATCCCGCGACCCTGACGACTTGTCATGCGGGAAATCCCGCGACCCTGACGACTTGTCATGCGGGAAATCCGGCGACCCTGACGACAAGAAGCCCTGGGTCCGGCTGGCGAGGTTGCGACAGCCCGGTTGGGCGCAGACGCCGTCGTCGAGCTTGAGAGCGACGTCGGCGGCGCACATCAACTCCGGCATCGGCCCGGCGGGCCGACCGGTGTAGTCCAGCTCCCAACCGGCGACCACCACGTCGACCCGGTGGACCGTCGCCATGTCACTGAGCACGTCGACCAGGCGGTCGTCGTACCGTTGCGCGTCGTCGAGCGTGACCAGTTCGGTCGCCGGGTCGAGCTGATCCATCAAGCGATTGGCGTCCGATGGGGCCGCGAGCCGCTGCATCCGGCGACCTTGCCGCTGGGCACGTTCGGCCTCACCATCGAGCTTCTTGGTCTTGCCCGAATGCGTTGGACCGCAGTAGACCGTCAGGCTGCCGAGCCGCTGGTGCTCGCGATCCTCGCGATACCGCTCGTTGATCATGGCCTCACCCCCGGCGAAACTCGACCTTGGCCTCCTCGACCAGCGCGGGGTCGGCGAGGAGATCGGCTCCGGTCATCGCCAGCGCTTTGGCCGCGTCCACCATCGCCTGGTAGCCGCGCGGGGAGCCCGCGGCTTCCAGAAAGGCTTGCGAGTGACCCGGCACCTCGGCCGATGCAATGCCGATCGTTGGATGAAGCGCGGGGACGACGTGGCTCACGTTGCCCATATCCGTGGACCCAGCCCCTGCCCAGGGCACACCCTCGACAGGGTCCACGCCAACGTGGCGGAGATTCTCCTCGAAGAGCCTGGCGAGCACGGCATTGTTGCGAAGGTCGACATACGGCTCCTCATCGAACGTGAGTCGCACTTCGCAGCCGGTCGCGAGTGCCGCCGCCTGGAAAATGTTTTTGACCTTCTGCAGCAGCTCCTGCATATAGGCGTCGTCCCGCGCGCGGACCAGGAATTCGCCGCTGGTCCGCTCCGGAATGATGTTGGGGGCGGTGCCCCCCTCCTTGAGAAAGCCATGAAGCCGAGCCCCCTCCTTCACCTGCTGTCGCAGCAGGCTGATCCCGTTGTAGGCGAGGACGAAGGCATCGAGCGCGTTTATACCCTTCTCCGGATCCCCCGACGCATGCGCGGCCCGGCCGATGAACGCGAAATGCATGTGGGTGACCGCCAGTGCCCAATGGAGCACCTGGGTGCGCGTATCCGGATGGAACATCATCGCGGCGTCGACTTCCTGGAAGATGCCGGCACGGATCAGGCGGATCTTGCCGCCGCCGCCTTCCTCGGCCGGGGTGCCGATAACGAGCACGCGTCCTGGCAGCCGGTCGAGCGCATCGGCCAGCGCGATCCCCGCGCCAGCGGAGGCAGTCGCGATCAGGTTGTGGCCGCAGCCGTGGCCCAAGCCCCGGAGCGCGTCGTACTCGGACAAGAACGCGATCGTGGGGCCCGTCCCATTCCGCCGGCTGGCAACGAAGGCGGTCGGGGTGTTGGCGACGCCGAGCTCGACGCTGAACCCATGTTTCTTGAGCAGCTCGGCCAGCCAGGCGACCGCCTTGTGCTCTTCGTAGCCGATCTCCGGATTGGCGTGAATCTGACGCCCGACCCGTTCCAGCTCCGGCCTAAGCGCGTCGATTCGGGTGCTGATTTCATCCTTCAGCTGGCTGATCGGCGCCTGGGTGACTGACACGCTGGCCAATAATTGTATGGCGATGGCGGAGCCTTTGAACCTCGAGCAGGCTTCAGATGACGAGCTTGCCCGCCGGGTGCGCGAAATCATGGCCGAGATGACCCCGCTGGAGGAAGCTCTCGGCCGCTTGCGCGCCCAGATCCAGCAGGTGGTCAGCGAGCAGAAGAAGCGCGAGCGCTCCAAGCATCTGAAGGCCCGGATCCAAGTCCGGACCACCGTGGCCCAGGGTCAGATGCCGACACTGCAACAGGTGGCCGAGAGCTCCAACGACCTGGTTCCGCCAGATGCCGCATTGGCCACGTTGCGGTTCTTCCGCGATAGCGGCACGGAGATTGGGCTCGGCTACGCGACCGGACGCGAGCCGACCGTCTGGATGACCAACGGCTCCAGCACGGCCGCGGTCAAGACCGTTGCGGAGATCCGGTCGCGCTTCCTCGAGGGCTGGGACTTCGGAACCGCCGCACATCCCGGCGTGAGGATCCACATCCCCAACAGCCGCACCGAGAAGATTCTGCGAGGCTCGGAAGTTTTTGTTCGGTTGAAGGACGGCGCGACCTGATCCCCCAGCTCGAGACGGTCTTTCGCGATGAAAACCTGTACGAAGGGGACCGAAAGACGAGTTCCGTTCCGGTGATATACACGAGGTGGTGTTAGTTGCTCGTATCACAGGCGTTTTTGCCGCCATCATTTGGTTCATCGGCACACCTCTGATGGCCCTTGCGGGAGTGCCCTTTCCCTCGGACGTGCAGTACTTCGTGGAAGGTGTTATCGCCGTGCTCATGGGGCTAGCTTTAGTGCCCGTGATGCTGGCGATCGGAAACCCGATCCCATCAAGGACGAGAACCTTGGTCCGAGTCAGTGGGGTCACCGTGTGCATCGCGCTGGTCGCCTCGGGGCTGGGATTGATCCTCGCGACAGCAGGGCTGCTCGGTGAGGCGGCGCCACGCCTCATTCCGGATAGCGCGATCGTCGTCCTCGTCGCCTTCTTTGTTTGGCTAACGATGGCGTCGATCGTTTTGCGGGGGCCAACCGCGATCGAGCGCTGGACCTTCTGGCTCGGATTGCTTACCGGCGCTTCCTGCGGTCTGGCCGTGCTGGCGTCGATCCTGATGTTCGATCTCGCTCAAGGCTCCGTCGTAACCAATGCGACGGTGCTACCCCTTTTTCTCGTCGACCTTCTTCTCTGGCTTTCGCTGCCGGCCTGGCTGACCGTCGTCGTCGTTGGCTTATCCCCGAAGTCAGCGGCCTAGAGAGCCGCGCGCGTCGTGCCTTGCTCAGGGAACGAGTCGCAGCGCCGGAACGTGGCGCGGACGGACCACTGTGAAATAGCGATGGTCAAGCGTAGCCAATTTGGGTTCACCGCGCCTCTCGACGATGGCGAGAACTGCTGCGTCAACGAATCCGAGCGCTAGGTCACGGTAGCGGTCGAGCAGTTCCCGGATTCGCTCGTAATCCTGCGCCTCGAGGTTGACGACTTCGATGCGACCCTCCTGCGCATCAGCCAGAAAGCTCAGAAAGGCCCCTGGACCCAGACGTTGGCCTGCAAGCCAGTCGAGCTCGACGACAACAGGAGACGGGACGAGCACTTGCTCGTTGGTGGTCTCGAGAAGACGTGCACAGGCGTCATGGTCCTGGTCTGCGATATCCATAGCCGCAAAGAGGGGCCCGGTGTCGCAGATCAGCGCCACGTTCGTGGCTGATATGGAATATCGCCGGCCCGGCGAGCCGTATCGGATCCAGGCTCGCCCGAATTGCCGGCCGCGACAAACCGAAATCGCGCTGCAGAAGGCCCGGAGCTTGGCTCAGTCTTCGGCGGGACTGGCCGGTGCTCCGCCAGCACCGATCCGATGGTTTTTCGGTCGGTGAACCGGTAGTAGGCGCGCCGTCCGCCTCGTGTTGATTCCCCCGCCTTCTCCAGAAACCCGTAGCTGATCAGCACACGCAGATTTGGAAGCCAGACCGGATGGCCTCTCTGCTGCTTGAGTTCTTCTAACACCCAGGCGCCGGCGAACTCGCCCCCGTACGGCTCGCATCGCTCTGCCACCACCAGGGCGGCTTCCAAAACGGATAGCCACTCCGGCCGCTCCCTCGAAAGGGCCGCGACGGCCCGAGCAACCTGTCGCTTGTCCATGACACGAGCATCTTATAGCATCATAAAGATGCTTGTCAAAAACACCGGCGTGGCCTGCTCGCGCCGCCGACCGGCGCCTTGGGTCGGGGATCAGGGGAGGGCGACGGGTAGACCGAGGTGGCCGGCAAGTGGCTGGCCCTCTGGTCGATGCACGCGAACGTCGGCCCGATAGTCGAGCGGACCACCGTCCAGCTGGACTCGGTCACGTTCGATGGTTAGCCGGAAGCGCAGCTGACGATGGTCGTCGGCAAGCTCCATCTCGGTCACGCCGTCGCTACCCGGAAAGATCTCGAAGCTCAGCGGGTCCCAGGCTCGCTCGCTCGCGTACTGAAGCTCCGGACCCATGGGGATGACGGCACCGGCGCGCACGAAGAGGGGCAACGTCTCGAGCTGGGCGTCGTATTTGATCCAGCGGCCGCCCTCGAATCGCTGATCGGTCCAGAAGTCGTACCAGCCGCGCGCAGGCAGATAGACGTCGCGACGACCACGCGGCTCGAACATCGGGGCGACCAGCAGATCTGGCCCAAAGAGATATTCATCGTCGATGTGCCAGGTCGTCGGGTCTTCCGGATGGTCGTAGACCAGCGGCCGAGCCACCGGCACGCCGTCTGGTACGCGACGCGCGGCTGCATATAAGTAAGGAAGCAGCCGATAGCGGAGCTGGGCATAACGCCGGAAGATCGAGAGCGCGGGCTCGCCGTAGGCCCACGGCTCGCGCGGCGCCGTGTGGCCATGGGCCCGAGCATGGGAGAACAGCAGGCCCATCTGTGACCAGCGGACGTAGAGCTCCGGGCTCGGCGGGTCGGTGAGCGTCGGGATTCCGAAAAAGCCACCCATGTCGAAGCTGGCGAAGGCCGCCCCGGACAGGATCCAGCTCAGAGCACCGCGAAGGCTGGCCGCCATGTCCTCGAATGTGCACCCCGGGTCGCCACCCCAGTGAACCGGATATCGTTGCGAGCCGGCATAGCCGGAGCGGCCCCAGATCAAGCCATAGCCGTGCACATCCTGGGTGGCCTCGAAGACCGCCCGCTGGTAGAGCAGCGGATACAGGTTGTGGAGCTGCTCGGCCGGCGTTCCGTCGTGGGGCACGGAATCATCGGGCATATCCTCGGCAAAGTCGGTCTTCATTACGGCGACTCCCATCTCGAGCAGCTTTCGGTTCTTCGCCTTGAACCACTCGACCGCGTCCGGGTTGGTGAAGTCGACCGCGGCGCTGGGTTTGGCGAAGCCGTGGACGAGGGCTATGCCCCCACCCTGCCCTCCCCCGGAGGGGGAGGGGTTCATCGGCTGCTCTCGCCCAGAGGGGGAGGGGTTCATCGGCTGCTCTTGCCCAGAGATGGAGGGGTTCATCGGCTGCTCTTGCCCAGAGGGGGAGGGAGAAATGGACTTCGTCTTCAGCAGGTAGCCCTTGCGTTCGCCTTCGGCGCACGTCTCGGAGTCGAGCGGCACATAGGGGCTTTCCCAAAGCGACAGCTTGAAGCCGAGCGCTTCGAGCTCCGCGATCATGCCTTTGGGATCGGGAAAGGCCGACTCGTCCCATTCGAGATCTCCATGGTGGCCTTCGTGGTAGCGCATCCAGTAGGGATCGATATGGATGACATCGCAAGGGACCTTTTCGTCTCGCATCCGGCGAGCGACGGTCATCACCTCGTCGCGGTTGCGATAACCCCAACGGCTGATCCAGAACCCGAAGGACCAGTCGGGAGGCACCGCCGGCTTTCCGGTCAGGCGATGGTAGGCCTGGATTATGGGAGCGATGCCGTCGCCCAGGATCAAGTAGGCGCGCAGGTGATCGGCGCGCGCGGTGGCTTGCCAGGCGGCCACCGACGCCTCGCCGAGGTCGTAGTACAGCGGCCCGGTCATGTCGAAAAAGACGCCATAGCCCTCGGAGCTGAGCAGCAGCGGCACATTCTTGTACGCGCGGTCACTGCGCACGCCAAAGGCGTCGACCGTCCACGACGCGAACGCCTGGCCGCGACGATCGAGCGGCCCGAAGTGCTCGCCCAGCCCGAAGAGCGCCTCATCCGGTTTGAGCCTGGCGGTCAGCCAGCGCAACCCACGGGCATGACCGGTCGGAAAGTGGTGGTAGGCGCCGCGAATGTCACGATCGTTTGGCTCATCCGTAAAGCGCACCGAGCCGGTCGCATCCCTAAGGCGCAGGCGAAAAGGAGCACGATCGATCTCGATGCTCAGCGCCGATGTTGAAAAGGACCACCCATCGGCCCTTTCTTCCGTTTTCCAGTCGGTGGCGGCTGGCGCATCGTCGACCAGCAACCGCGATGGCCTGCTGGCCCCAACGCCGAAATGGATCCGCACGATGTTGGGCGCCACCGGTCGAATCTCGATCGGAACTCCGCTGCCGCGGTCGTCCTTCGCGGCCAGCACGACCGCCTTACCATGCGGGCGAATGCTGCGGACGTTCGCGATCGATCGAGGGTCGCGAGGGAGAAAGTCGCTGGCCGGGCGCGCCGGGTTGGCCGCTACCAGCCGCGCTGGATCCACTCTTCCAGGTGGGGCCGCTCCCGGCCGATGGTGGTGGGCTTGCCATGACCAGGGAGCACCTGGGTTTCATCCGGGAGGGTGAAGAGCTTGCCGCGGATGCTCTCGATGATGGTCGAAAAGCTCGCGTAGGGGTTTTTCGTGTCTCCGGGTCCGCCTGGAAAGAGGGTGTCGCCAGAAAACAGGCGCTCTCCCCCGACGAAGCAGACGCTGCCGGGAGTATGCCCCGGCGTATGAATCGCGATCAGCTCGTACTCGCCGAAGCGAAAGCGCTCACCGTCCTGGACGCGGTGATCGGCCTTGATCGGCATCATCGACTCGTCTGCCTGGTGACAGGTGAATCGCGCGTGGGTTTGCGCGCGGACCCGTTTCAGGGCCTGGACATGGTCGCCGTGTCCGTGCGTCGTCAAGATGTGGCTGACTCGCAGGCCGTCGAGCTCTTTGATGATGCGCGGCGCGTCGTTGGCTGCGTCGATCAGGAGCGCCTCTTTGCTTTTTGGATCGCTCAGCACGTAAACGTTGTTGTCGTACGGGCCCACGGAGAAACTGGACAGCAGATACAAGAAGGTCAGTTTAGCCATTCATACAATGAGTAACGTGGCCCAGGAACGGCGAATCGGCATGCACGTGCGCACCGGCCGTGGGCTCGACCATGCCGCCGAGATGATCAAAACGCTGCAGTTGCAGACCGTGCAGATCTTCACCGGGAACCCGAGTGCCTGGCGCTCGGCGCCAGTCGATCCCAAGGCCACCGCCTTGTTCAAAGCGGCACTCGAGCAGATGGACGTGCGTCCAGCCATGTCACACGCGATGTACCTGATCAACCTGGCCTCGCCCAATCCGAACTTCCAAAAGAAGTCGCGCGAGGCGCTGAAGGCGGAGCTGGAGCGCGCCGACGCGTACGGGCTGCAGTACGTCGTCACCCACGTCGGCAGCCACATGGGCGACGGTCCGCAGGCCGGCATCGATCGGGTGGTGGCCCAGCTCGACCTTATCCTGAGCGCGGCCGGTGGATCGGCTACCTGCCTGCTGGAAACCTCTGCCGGGGGCGGCGCCTACGTCGGCGCGAAGTTCGAGGACCTGGCCCAGATCCTTTCGCGATTGGGCCAACACGCGGAGCGGCTTGGCGTCTGCCTCGATACCGCCCACGCCTATGCGTCGGGCTATGACGTGGCCGGCGGGGAGGGCATGACCAGGACGCTGGAGGAGCTCACCGCCATCGTTCCAGCGGAGCGGATCCGCGCCTGCCACTGCAACGACACGACCGTGACATTGGGCGGAAAGGCGGACCGCCACGTCAACATCGGGCAGGGCCACGTCGGGCTCGAGGGCTTCAGGGCCCTGCTCCATTTCGATCCGCTGGCCCACTGCGCGTTCGTACTGGAGACACCGGGCGAAGAAATGCTCGAGGGGCTCGAGAACCTGAACACGCTGCGGGCGCTGCGATGAGCGGGCCGATCGACGCCGTCCTTTTCGACTACGGTCACACGCTGATCTATTTCGATGAGCGGCCGCACTCCGCGCTGCTCGGCGCCTACGAAAACGTCAACCGGTTGCTGGCCGAGACGTTGGAGCGGGAGGTGCCGGCGGCGCAGATCATGATCGAGAAAGTTTCACAACGAGTCGACGAGGAGATCCAGCGCGACTATGCCGCCGGCCGGCCGGAGGAGGTCGAGATCGCGACCATCTACGACGCCGCCCTACGCGGCATCGGGCTGGAGCTCGAACCGGAGCTCATCGAGCGGGTCATGGAGCTCGAACAGGAGGGCTGGCTGAACAGCGTGCACATCGGCCCGGACGTGGTTCGAACGCTGGAGGACCTGCGGCGCCAGGGCCTCCGCCTCGGCGTTGTCTCCAACGCCGCCTACCTGCCCCGCCTGATGAAGGCGCAGCTCGCCTGGCTCGGCCTGGCGAAGTATTTCGCCGGCGTGACGTTCTCCTCGGAGATCGGCGTGCGTAAACCGCACCCCGCGATCTACCGGGACGCGCTGGCCAAAGTCGGCGTCGAGCCCGCAAGGACCGTGTTCGTCGGGGATCGGGTGCGCGAGGACGTACAGGGGCCGAAGTCGCTCGGCATGCGCGCGGTCCTGACGCGGGAATGGCGGCAGGAGGACGACCCTGGTTCCGCGGATTTTGTCATCGAGCGACTCGGCGAGTTACCCGCGGTCCTCAACCGTCTGGCAAGCGGGCAACCTCGAGCCGATACCTATAATGAGGTGACGTCTCGCGAGTAGCGTCGCGGATGGGGTTCTGGAGGTAGGTGGGGCGGTGGACTTCCGCGAGTATCTGAAGCGCAAGTGTCGCGAGCAGAACATTTCTCTGCACCGGCTCGCGGTCCGTTGCGACCTGAACCAGATTTACTTCTACCAGGCCGTCAACAAGAACAAGGAGAACCCGCCACCCTGGGTGCTCCGCCGGGCCGCCCCGCACCTGGGGGTCACCTATGTCGAGCTCTTGATCGCGGCCGGCCACCTGACCGAGGACGACCTGCGCGAATACGCGAAGAACCCAACGGCGCCAGCCTCGAAAGAGGCCGAGAGGGCTCGGGAGAAGGTCTCGGTCTAAGCCGAGGTCGTGCCGCCGCCCGCCACGAAGCTCGAGAAGTGGTAGGTGACGGACCAGGTGAATTGCGTGGTGCTCATATCGATCTTCATCTGGTGCATGTAGCGGTCGCTGGCGGAGATCCACACCTCGACCTGGATGCCGGCGTTGGCGAGGGCGGCTTCGTCCGCGGGGCTCAGGCCGCTCGAAGGATCGGCTTTGAGCTGCTCGAGGTACTTGCCGGGGTCGACGGTCAGGGAGAAGTGGTGGACGTCGATGTTGTCCATGGTGATGTCGCCCAGGTCATCGGAGGCACGGAAGGCGTGAGCGAACTCCAGGTTCGCAATCGGGTCCATACCCGGTGCGATCTGGCCTTTCGAGTTGCCGGTCACGTCCTTCCAGGCCGGCCCCTGTGACGGGATCTGGATGTATTCGTGGCCGTTCTCGATCCGCTCGTTGATGGCCACGAGCTGGTAGCCGGTTGCCGTCGGGACCTCCATTTGGAGACTGAGGTTCTCCTTGTGCGGGTAAATCAGGTCGCCGGAGCCGGTGATCTTGACGCCGGCCAGTCCTCCGAGGACAAGGTTGCCGGCCAGCGTCAGGTGGACGCTCTTCAGGCTCTGCATCGCGTCACCACTTTTGCTAATGACAGGCCCGGCATCGAGGGGGGGAGGGGTTGACTGCTGTCCGGGGAGCACCGAGTTGATGGCGCCGCTCTTCCAGATCAGAAGGCAAGAAACGATGGCCACTCCGATCGTGATGAGCCGGGCCATCGACTTCGCAACGAACGGTCCGACCCATCCTTGCTAGGGAAAGCGCGGCCCGCCGGAAGGAGGGGTTGGCGTTGGATCCGAAGAGGGGAACGGGAATCAGATACGCCGGCGGGCCTAGCCAGCTCGCGGATCATAGCAACGCCATCCCGTCGCGACACGGCATATACCCGCTTGTCACTCAGCTGTTACATGCTGGCAAGATAGTCGCGTGCAGCGGGTGGTCATGCATGTCGACCTCGATGCCTTTTACGCCTCGGTCGAGCAGCTGCGTCGACCGGAACTTCGGGGCAAGCCCGTCATCGTGGGCGGAGCGGGGACGCCGGGCGAGCGGGGTGTGGTGGCCGCGGCCTCCTACGAAGCCCGGCCCTTCGGGGTGCGCTCGGCGATGCCGCTCAGCCGGGCTCGGCGCCTCTGCCCGAACGGGATCTTCGTCCCCTGCGACTTCCGCGCCTACCGCGAAGCTTCGAAATCGGTCTTTGCCATCCTCGTCCGTTACTCGCCGATCATCGAGCCGATTGCGCTCGACGAAGCCTACCTCGACCTCACCGGGCAGGAGGCGCTGATGGGGCCGCCCACCGTCGTCGCACCCCGGCTCCGTGACGAGGTCAAAACGCGCTGTGGGCTCGACCTCAGCATTGGCGTGGCGAGCTGCAAGCTGGTCGCCAAGGTCGCTTCCGAGCTGCGCAAGCCGCGGGGACTGGTCGTGGTTCGGCCCGGCGACGAAGCGTCCTTTCTCGCCCCGCTCCCACTCTCTCGGCTTCCCGGCTGCGGGCCGGCGACCGCGGTCAAGCTGGAACGGGTCGGGGTTCGGACCATCGGCGAGCTGGCCGCCCTCCCCGACCCCTTGCTGGGTGAGCTGTTCGGGCAGTACGGGCGGATGATGGGCGGCCATGCTCGCGGGATCGATGCCAGCCCGGTCAGTCCCCCCGGCGATCCGAAGAGCATCTCGCGCGAGATGACCTTCGACCGCGACGTGAGCGACGCCGGCAAGGTGCGGGAAACCGCATTGGGCCTCTTGCACGACGTCGCACAGAGTCTTCGCGCGCACGGACTGTCGGCGCGGACGGTCGTGCTCAAGATTCGCTACCAGCCCTTCGACACACAGTCGCGGCAGGCCACCCTTCCTTATCCAACTGACCGCGACGACCAGCTGGCGGGTGCCCTGCGACATCTGCTCGAGACCCAGGTCGCGCCTGGCCGCCCGGTCCGACTGATCGGCGCCGGCGTCAGCAGCCTCGAAGCCTGCGCGACACAGCTAAGCCTGCTGGAGAGCCGGTCACCGCGGCTAGCCATGCTCGACGCGCAACTCGACGAGCTCCGCGGCCGTTTTGGCGATCACGTCATCAGCCGTGGCACCGCCGCGCCGTCGCATCAGAAGGACGTGCGACGGGATGACCTCGATGCACTGCGGGGGAACGACGGATGAAGGTGGTCCGAGGGAAGGCCGCGAAGCTCACCCATGTCGGACCCGGCGGGGAAGCCCGCATGGTCGACATCTCCGCCAAACCCGTCACCAGCCGCGAGGCACGCGCGCGCGGCTCGGTAACGATGAGCACGGCGGCGCTCGACGCTATCGTGCGCGGCAACCTGCCGAAAGGCGAGGTGATCGGTACCGCGCGCATCGCCGGCATCCAGGCGGCCAAGCGGACCAGCGAGCTGATCCCCATGTGCCATCCCCTGGCGCTGACCATGGTCGACGTGGTGTGCCGGCCGGACACGGCTCTGCCTGGCATCCAGATCGAGTCCGTGGTCCGCTGCGAGGCGCGCACCGGCGCCGAGATGGAGGCGCTGACAGCGGTAGCGGTGGCGGCCCTGACGATCGTCGACATGGCGAAAAGCGTTGACCGCTGGATGACGATCGGAGCAATCGAGCTGGTGGCGAAGCGTGGGGGAAAGAGCGGCGATCTGCATCGCCCAGGCTAGGCGGGGACCAGCGTCGCCCGGCAAGCCCGTCATGGCTGTCTGCTGACGTCGGCACCCCCTCGAGCGTGCTCGATGGGCCGGTCAGCTAAGTTCAAGTCGGTTCTTGCTCGGCCGGCGTGAACGCCTCTGCGGGTTGTGCCCAGCACCCTCATTCAGAGGGCTCGACAACAACTGGCGATCCCGGCCCGTCTGCGGCGCGCCCGAGGGCGTGCCTCCCCGCAGCCAGCCCTGCGGGCTAGCCGGCGGTCTTGAGGGCCTTCATCGCCGCTTCTGCGGCTTTTGTCCAATACCGTCACGGATAGGCTCGTTCACAACCTTGGCGATCCCGGCCCGTCTGTGGCGCGCCCGAGGGCGTGCCTCCCCGCAGCCAGCCCTGCGGGCTAGCCGGCGGTCTTGATCGCCTTCATCGCGGCGTCGTAGGCCTTCTGCATCGGACCGAACGTTTTGCTTTCGTAGTCCGCCGGTAGGGTTTCCTCGGGGCTCGACATCGCCTTCAAGGCCGCGTTGGTGGCGTCGGTGTATTTCTTGATGCCCGCCGCGTCCTTGGCCTGGATCGCCTGGATCAAGCTCTCGGTGTTGGTCAGGACATCGTTGAAGCTGCTTACCTGTTTTGCGATTTGCGGCGCCAGCCCCGGCGCGCCGGTCAGTGACGTGGCCAGCTCCATCTTCTGCTGGGCATCCGGGTAAGGCGCCCCGGCCCCCACGAGATCGTGCTTGGCCAGCGCCGCGCCCATCTTCGCGTAGTCGAGTAGCGCGTCGAGATACGGCTGGAGCACCTTCGACTCGTTGACCGCTGCGGTCATCGCCTGGTCGGCTTGCTGCAGTCCAGCGAGCGCGGCGGCCAGGCGCTGCCGTTCGCTGCTAATCTGCGCGCCCTTGGACGGCGCGCCCCACTTGATCAAGGAGAGGCGCTGGTCCACGCTCTTGAGCGCGGCCTCGTCGGATTGCACCAGGGTGAGGCCGTCGTTGAACGAGGTGGCGAGCTTGCCGACCTGGGTCTTGAGGGTCGCGGGGTCTGTCGAACTGGTCGACGAGCTGATGATCTGGGCGAACACCGCGTCGACCTTGGCGTGGTGCGAGGCGGCGGTGGTGAGGGTTTGGTTAGCGGCGGAAATCTGGCCAGTGGCGATCGCCGGAATGACACCAAACAGGAGCACCAGCAGCACCACCAGGCCGACGGCGCCGGCGACGACCTGCCGCTGGAGTCGCAGCAAGGAGGGTGGCAGGGCCACGGGCAGGGTGAAGGTCTGGCCGAAGACTCGGAGAGTCGTGCCTGGGGCAGCCGCGGCCTGGGTGGGCGCGTAGCCGCCGTACTCCTGGCCGTAGCCGGCCTGCTGCGGGTATCCGGGGGCCTGGCCGTATCCCGGCGGGGCGTACGAGGGGTACTGCCCCGGTTGCCCGGGTTGGCCCGGGTATTGCGGCTGTTGCGGATAGCCTTGCTGGGGGTAATTCGGCTGGGGAGCGTAGCCGGGCGGCGCATAGCTCGCTTGCGGCGGGGGCAGCTGGTTGCGGCAGTTGGCGCAGGCCTGGGCCCCCGGCTGATTCCAGGTGATGCCGCAGTACGGACAGGGAGGCGATTGGTAGGCCTGCATGGTGGCGCTGCCGCGCTACCCATGCAACTGGCCGCTCGCGGGAACCTTTCGGCGGTTTGGAGCCCCCACCCTGCCCTCCCCCAGAGGGGAGGGATCGACATTAGCGGAGGAGTTGGTTCAGCTCCTCCGCGTTTCGGACGGCGTAATCCGAGTAGCAGTTGTTGAAAATCGCGTGCACGTCGGTTTCGCTCTTCGCCATGTCCTGGAGCTTGGGCGCCCAGGTCTTCAGCTCGCTCGGCTGGTAGAGGTAGCGAAACTTCTCCGCGGTGCTGATGCCCTTCTTCTCCCAGTTCTCCGCGTTGTGGCCATGAAAACGCACCATGCCGAGCGGCGCCGTCGTGGCGACCACCGGTGGCACGCTGGAGGCGAACCCCTGCGGCTCGTCCACCACTACATAGGTATAGTGGCGGTCCTTCAGAAACTCCACGACACGCTCGCGCCGGGACTCCTTCATCCACAGGGCCTGCCGAAACTCGATCGCAATCCCGAAGTGCGGCAACCACTCCCGCAGGTCTTCCATGAATCGATAGGCCGATGGCGAGGGAAGGAACCACTTGGGGAACTGAAAGACGATGGCGCCCAGCTTGCCCGCATCCTGCAGCGGTTGCAGTCCCTCGCGGAAGCGGTCCCACACGCTTTCCTTTTCTTTGGGCCCCAGGTCTTTGAAGTAGAGATTGGTCTTCGAATCGGACACCTTTTCGCGCAGGTCTTTGGGCAGGCGTGCGACCGGCGTCGGATGCTGGGTCAGCAATGCATAGGCTTTGGCATTGAAGGTGAAGTCCTTCGGCGTGCGGGCGACCCAGAGCTCCGCGATCTTCGCGGTGGGGATCGCGTAAAAGGTGCTGTCGACTTCGACCACCGGGAACTTCGTGGCGTAGTAGCGGAGCCGGTCCTCCGCGGTCGTCGCGTCGGCTGGATACCAACCGCTCTTTATCAGCGTGGGCTCCGTCCAGGAGGAGATCCCGACCTTACTGTGGCCCATCAGCTGGGGCGGTGCGCGGCCGGAGCGTCGCTGACCTCGCCACGCAGCGTGCGCAGGCCGTGCGGCAACGCTTCCATCACAGCCTCCAGGCTGTCGGCCACTCCGCGGGGGCTGCCCGGAAGCGCCAGCACCAGCGTCCGTCCGATGACGCCAGCCAGCGAGCGCGACAGCATCGCGTGCGGCGTTTTGCGCAGACCCGCCGCTCGCATGGCTTCGGCGATGCCCGGGACCGGGTAGTCGAACAACGGCTCCACCGCCTGCGGCGTGACGTCGCGCGGGCCGAGCCCCGTGCCTCCCGTCAAGACGATCAGGTCGGGATCGGTGGCGCGCAGCCACTCGCGGATCTGGCGCCGGATGTCGGGCAGCTCATCACTGACGATGGCCCGGCCGACGACATCCGCGGCGATGCGGGCCAGGGCCTCGCTGATCTTTTCGCCACTCTCGTCGACCCGTTCACCACGCGCACCCTTGGTGCTCACCGTGAGAACGCAGGCACGAAAGCTCATGCCAGCAGTCTAGAGGCGCCGCCACCTGCCCTCCGAATGTCTCAAACGCTCGCCTGGCACTAACGTCTCAAACGCTCGTATTGCACTAAAGCGCAACTCGCGTGGGGCGACGCCCCGAGCGCCGCTCGCGTGGGCCGACGGGCCCGGCGAGCGGGGATGGGAGTAACCCGGAGGTTAGCCCTCGGCGCGGTAGGCGGCGTGCACGGCAATCGTGCGGCAGAAGTCGGTTACGGCGCCGCCGACCTCCATCAGGTCCTGATAGCCGAAGGGGACGCAGTGGTCGAAGGGTGGAAAGCGCACTACCGCCGAGGCGGGCGGCATATCCGCGTCATACAGCGCCAACACCGGACGCCCCCGACCGAGCAGCCAGCCGGCTTCGAAGCCGACCCCAGTGCTGCGCCCGGTCATTTCCATGCAGCCAGCATCCGCCTCCAGCAACTCGCGGTGCATCATCTCGGCGATCAGCTCCGGCCGATCGAATCCGGGCCGGTAATCGGGATCCGCTACTCGCTCGGCGAGAATGGCGGCTCCATACTCCTTCAGCGCCCGGTGGGCGAGCTGAATGGCCTCGAGGCTGCGGGGACCCAGCTCGCCGCTCACCGCCCGGCCCAGGTAGACCTTCACGGCAACACTTTGGGGGCAGGGTTCCGCCTGGGTCGCCAGAGCCCAACCATCAACATCACCATGCCGAGCACAGGGTCGAACGGCAGGACGATGCCCCCGAGTAGCGCAGCGAGCCAGCGCTGCCGAAAGCGCCGCATGGGCGGATTATCCGCCATCGCCGCTCAGTGTGCTTGTCTCTTTGGAGGTCAGCGCCTCGCTGGGCTCGTCTTCAACGTCCAGGCCGACGTCGTCGTCGTGGTGGAGCTCGTCCGTGCCCGGATCACCCTTCTTGCGCCGGGCGGGGCGTTCGGCCGACAGGGAGCGTACGTCCAAGCCCTGGCGAAGCAAGTGAATACTTTCGAGCAATGAGAGACGCTCGACCAGCCAGCCGACCCGGTAGTGCACGGCAAACCAGGTCTCATTCGCCGGCGGATGACGATGACGGCGCCGCCAGCGGCCGACCGCCTCCTTGAAGGTCGGCGCGAAACCACCTTCTCCGCCGCCGCGACGGTCAACCCCCGCATTCGCCGGCACGGACGGATTCTAATTCGGATCGGCGGTGACGTTATCCAGCGGCCGCCAATCGCGATAATGCCGGAGTGCGGCTGACCGAGATCATGTCGCTGGCCAACGGCCTCGCCGGCTGCGCCGAGACCCCGCCCGACTCGGAGGTGTACCTCGACGGTGAGGTGCGTCGTGTCTACGTCGGGATCGACGTCGACGTCGCCGAACTGCTGCTGGCGAGAACGCTTGGGGTGGACGGCGTCATCGCCCACCACCCGGTCGGTTCGCGGGCGCGCCTCGGCATCCGGGGCGTAATCGAACGGCACGAGGCTCAGATGAGGGCGGAGGGCATCGCGGCGGACACCGCCCACAAGATGATGCTCGCGCGTCGCGACCCGGTGGGGCACGCGCTGCACACGAGCAATTACAACCGCGTGGTCGATGCCGCCAAGCAACTCCAGATGCCGCTGATGAACATCCACCTGGCCGCGGATATCATCGGGCGTCAGTTCTTCATCGATTTCGTCGGACGGACCGTCGACGGCCAGGGAACCACCGCTGGCAACCTGGTCGACGAGCTCAAGACGATCCCGGAGATGGAGGCCTCACTGGTCCAGCCCGAGGTCTGGCTCGGCAGCGTCGAAAACCCGGTCGGACGCTGGCTGGTCCAGATGGCCGCCGGCACCAATGGTGGCGCGGCCATCTATCGCACGTATTATGAGCACGGCATCAATACCATCCTGGCGATGCACATCGACGACCGGGACCTGCGGGAACTCGAGCAGCTTCGGCTGCCCCAGGCGAACCTCCTGATCACCGGCCACATGCCGAGCGACTCGATCGGGATGAACCGGATCATCGCGGCCCTCGAACAGCGAGGAATCGAAGTTATCGCAGGTTCCGGAGTTATAAGGGTATAGACGACCATCGAGGAGGACCGGTTGGACGCATCACCTCGCGCATACGGCAATGAAGCGGAGCGTCGCTATCACCTCCGACGGCTCGACGACCTGTTGGAGGCGCTCGAGCGGCTGAACCTCGCCGAGGCCAAGAGCCTACCGGTGGCGGTCAAAGAACGCATCGAAAAAGAAGGGATCACGGTCGAGGAAGACACCAACTTCAGCAAGCTGATCGAGCTGGTCTGGGCTCAGCAGGAGAAATACCTGATCGACCTCAAGGCGGACCGGCGCAAAGGCTCGCGGCGCGTCGCGGACGGCGTCGTCGCCTCGCACCGCGTGCTCGACGCCTTCATCCTCGGCCGGCTCAACCTCGCCGGCAAGCGCCGCCGGCGCACCAGCGGCTAGCGCCGCCGCACGAGCGGTTAGTGCTCCGTTACGCGAGCTCATCACGGCTGCGCCGAGCACAGTTAATTCAGTGACTTTAAACGCGCCGATGCGCCGTCCAGCCGCTCGCGGCGCACTCGCGCAAAACGGTAGATGCGCTCGTGTGCTCGCACGAGCGGCATGCGACGCCGGCGCTTACGCGCGAAAGCGCGGCTCGCCCTGCGGGCTCGCTATGCCGCTTTGTAACGGCTGAGTTCTGTTTCGAGCTGCTGGATGCGGAACAGCAGCTGGTTGATGTAGCGTTCGCGTCCCATCAAGCGCGTGTTCATCGACGCGGTCGCCTGCAGCTGTTCTTTGACGCGGTCCCAGCGGCGGACGTTGCGGATCGCGACCGAGGCCTGCTCGGCAAAGGCCTTCAACTGCTCGAGGTCACCGGCCGGAATCGGATCGAGCTTGTCGCGATAGACGTTGAGCACGCCGCTCACCTCGTCTGAAACTTCGACTTCGGACCGGCTCAGTAGCGCGCCATCATCCGTAGTGTCCTGCTCTCGCAGCGTGCCGCAGAGTACCGAGGCGATCATCGTCAGACCGCCCTGCTCGACCATCTCGACCAGGTTCGGCGGCAGCATTTCCCGCATCGGCGAGACCCAGGGCTTGCCGGTTCGCATCACGTCACCGGCGGCAGGCGCACCCCAGGCGATCCGCTCGCCGATGATCACCTCCGCCACACCCTGCGAGCCCGCGACCTCTAGCTCGAGCGTCTTTGGGTTGCGCAGCGCCAGCAAGGCCGCCTTGCCGCCAATCAGCTCTTTCGCGCTGGAGAGCACGAACTCCACCAGCTGCTTGCTGTCATTCGCAACCGAAAGCTCGCGAGCCTTGCGGACGAGGGTCGTGAGCCGGTCCTCCCGTTGCTTGAGCAGGTCGACCAGCCGGGCGTTGATCAAGGCATTGGCGGCGTCGGTGGCGACTCGCGCCAGGTTGCGCAGGTCATGCTCGGTGAACGGATCACTGGCGGGGCGCGCCAGCGTCAGAACTCCCAGCCCTTCCTTGTCGGCGAGCAGCGGCACGGCGATGAACGATCTCGGCTGATGCTTGGGGTCGGAGGCTTTGAAACGTGCGTCGGACCGGCTGTCGCGGACCAGCACGGGTTCGCGATGCGACAGCGCCCAGCCGGCGATGCCTTCGCCCACCTTGAAGCGTGACATCTCGCTGATCGCGATCGGGCTGTTGCGCGCCGCCTCGACCTTGAGCTCTTCCTGCAGATGATCAACCAGCGCGAGCGTCCCGCGCTCGAAACGGACCAGCTCGGAGGCGGCATCGAGCACGCCGTCGAGGACGCTGCGCCATTCCACCGATGACGACAGCCGCTGGGCCGCCTTGATGGTGGCCTGGGAGCTTCTCAACGCCTGCTCGGCCTCGGCTAGCTGCGCGCGCGCCACATCCCAGCGTGCCGACAGCGCCGCGAACTCCAGTTGGACGCGATGATGGGTGGCTTTATCCTCAAGGGCGCGATCGAGGTCGGCCTTAAGCCCCTCGCCGGCCCGCTTGAGGGCCTCGGTTTCGGCGCGCAGCCCGTTGGAGCGTGCCTCGACGGTTTCCTGCTCCACCTTGAGGCCGGCAATTTCGGCATCGCGCGCCGCCATCGTGGCATGGGCACTGGCGAGCTCACCGGCAAGGCGGTCACGCTCGGTCTGGGCCGTCGCGTAGCCTCCAGTGATTTCCGACAGACGGGCGGTCAAGTCCTGCCGCTCGCGATCGAGTGTCTCGTAGGCGGTCTCCAGGGTGGCGTGCTTGGCCACCACCTGCTCCAGTTCCTGCACCCGGTGCGCATGCTGCTCGGCGAGCTTCCGTTGTTCGCCGACCTCAGTCTCGAGCGAGGTCGCACGCGTGCGATTCCGGCTCAACTCCTGCTCGGTCTGCTCGAGTACTTTCTGATTCCGCTCCAGCACCCGCCCCTGTTGCCGGTGCGCCTTGAGTAGCTCGGCGAGATCCAAGCGCAGTCGGGCCTGGGTGGTGTCAGCCTCCTCCAGCTGGGCTTCCAGCGTGCGACCCGAGGTCTCCGCATCCGCCGACCGCCGCGTCGGTGTGGATGGTGTTTTTGCGGCGCTTGACGGGGTCACGCGCGGGGCCGGCGCTTGGGGCGCTGCTGGCTGGGCGGGCTCCGCCGGTTTATCGGCGGGCGGCTGCCGTCGAGAGAAAGACCACTTTGGCATCCGTCACTCCGCCGTGTCGCGTAGCGCCGCGTCGCCGGCGGCCGCCGACTGCCCCTCGATCACTTGCAGCCCGGTCTTGCCGAAGACCTCGATCGGGAAGTCCTCACCGTTGGCTTTCAAACGGGGCAGCAGCTTGGGCATGACACCGGTCCAGCGGAAGGCGCCGAGGACGTTGCCCTCTTCGTCGATGCCGGTCTGGTCGAAGACACAGATGTCCTGAAGCTGGATAACGTTGGCGGCGATCCCCGTGATCTCGGAGATGTGGGTGACGACGCGACGCCCATCACGAAGGCGGGCCTGCTGCACGAACAGTGTGATGCCGCCGACGATCTGCTCGCGGATCGCCTGGAAGGGCAGGTCAGACCCGCCCATGATGACCATGGTCTCGATCCGGTTGAGGGCGTCCTTCGGGCTGTTGGCGTGGACCGTGGTCATGCTGCCATCGTGGCCCGTGTTCATCGCCTGGAGCATGTCCAGGGTTTCAGCCGCGCGGCATTCACCGACGACGATGCGGTCGGGGCGCATGCGCAGGGCGTTAACGACGAGGTCGCGGATTGCGATCGCGCCACGGCCCTCGACGTTGGCGCTGCGTGCCTCGAGAGTGACCAAGTTGCGCTGCCGCAGTTGCAGCTCCGCCGTGTCCTCGACGGTGACGACGCGTTCGGTGTCGGGGATGAAGTTTGAAAGCACGTTCAGGGTGGTCGTCTTGCCCGAGCCGGTGCCGCCGCTGACGACCATTGAGATGCGGGAGCGCACGCATGCCCGGATAAAGTCCGCCATTTCTTTGTTCATCGTGCCGAAGTTGACAAGATCGGAAACCTTGTAGGGGACGCGCGAGAACTTTCGGATCGTAATGCTCGAGCCCTGCACCGCCAGCGGTGGGATCACGATGTTGACGCGCGAGCCATCGGGGAGGCGGGCGTCGACCATCGGCGACGATTCGTCGACCCGGCGACCGATGCGCGCGACGATCCGGTCGATGACACGACGAAGCTGACGTTCGTCCTCGAAGACCAGCTCCGACTGCGTCAGGCGGCCGCGGCGCTCGGCAAAAATCGTCTTCGGTCCGTTGACCATGATTTCGCTGACCTCCGGGTCTCCAAGCAGCGACTCCAGTGGGCCTAGACCCAGGGTGTCGTGCATGATCAGCTCGGCCAGCTCGTCGCGGTCGTGCTTGGTGAGCTTGAGGTTGGTCTCCTGGCAGTACTCATCGACCAACTCGGCGATGCGCCGCTGCACCATGTCGGCGCTCGCGGTATCGGAGTTGCCCCCGAGCGCGGTGATCAGGCGCTCGTGGACGGCCTTCTTGACGCGATCGATATTGGGGACGCGCGCCGCGATGTTCTGGGGCTTGACGGTCAGGCTGGACAAGCCCGGCACCACGCCCGGTTCCCCGTCCTGGGGCTTCTCGGGAAGCTTGCCTTTGTTGAGCTTGTCAACGAGCAGCATGCAGTCCTCCTGGATTCATAAACGCAGCGACAGCGACGTATCGGGAGCGTAGCCTGCGCCGGCCCCCCGGCTTATCTGCCAGTCAGCCCAGCTTTGGGCCGAACGGCGGATACCGGGCGCAAGCGGCTCCGTAAGGGAAACGTGAGTTCACGGCGATTCCGGCATGAGCCCCCACCCTGCCCTCCCCCAGAGGGGGAGGGACTTTAAAGGCCGCCCCAGGAGGGGGTATTGAGGCCCTTAACTCGCCTTGCGTTCCGGAAACTCATCGAGGAGGCCGTGCTGGGTCGCCCAGACGGCGGCCTGGGCGCGGGAGCTCAGGTTCAGCTTGCTGAGGATATTCGAGATGTGGTGCTTGACCGTCTTGTCCGAGAGAAAGAGGTCGGCGGCGATCTGCTTGTTCGTCTTCCCCTGGGCGGCCAGCCGCAGCACGCGCTTTTCCTGGTCGGAGAGCGCGGCGCGAACGACTTCGTCCGAGCTGGCGGCCATCTTTCGGATCCGGTCGAGGACCTTGCGCGTCACCTCCGGGTCGAGCAGCGAGCGACCCTCCGCCACGGAGATGACCGCGTCGATCAGCGCTCCCTTGTTGATTTCCTTGAGGAGGTAACCCGAGGCGCCGGCCATGATCGACTCATAAACGGCATCTTCGTCGGCAAAGGAGGTCAGCATGATGACTTTGCTGCCGAGGTTGCGCCCGAGGATCTCGCGGCAGGCGTCGATGCCGCTGCCGCCCGGCATCCGGACGTCGAGCAGCACCACGTCGGGGCGCAGCAGCGCGGCCTGGTAGACCGCATCCTGTGGCGAGGCCGCTTCACCCACGACCCGGATCCGGGGATCCGACTCGAGGATGGTGCGAAGCCCGAGCCGGATCATCTCGTGATCGTCGGCGATCAGCAGGCGAACCGTCCTGGTGCTCATCGGCGGTATGGGAACACCGCCTCCAACCGAGTGCCAACGCCGGGCGCGCTCTTCAACGTCAGCGTGGCGCCGAGCTCGTGAACGCGCTCCTCGATGTTCGGAAGCCCCCGGCCATGTTCGATCCCGGGCGCGGGCCGGGCGTCGACGTCGAAGCCCTTGCCGTCATCCTCGATCACCAGCGTGGCTGTCTCATCGTCAAAGTTGAGCGACAGACTGGCATGGGTTGCTTCCGCGTGCTTGTAGACGTTGGCGAGCGTCTCCTGGACGATGCGAAAGAGGGCGATCGAAATCTCCGGCGACAGTTCCTCGCTGGGCGAGGCCCCAATCTCGACCTTGACCGGGATGCCAGTCGCCTCCTGGAAGTGGGTGCAGAGGTCGGCCACCCACTGCCCGATCTCCTTCTCTTTCATGATGATCGGGCGCAGCTGGTAGATGAACGTCCGCATCTCGGAGAGGACGTAATTCAACTGCTGGATCGAGCCGCTCAGCACCGGCGGTACGGCGTCGGGCTGGCTGCCCGCCAGGTCACGCGCATGCTCGAGCTGGAGGCCGAGCGCGTAGACGTACTGGACGAGTCCATCGTGCATGTCACGGGCGATCCGGTTGCGCTCGGAGACCACGGCCATCTCGTTCTGCTGGTCCTGGACGCGCCCCTGGAGACGAAGCCGCTCCATCCCTAACGCGACCTGGCGGCCGATCTCATCGAGGAGCTCGAGCTCGGCCGGCGTCAGCCGCTCGGCATCGGCAAAACCCACCAGCAGGGCGGCGGTCATCCGCCCCTGCCACCGAACCGGAACCGCGGCAACGGCCTGTGCCTCGCTGTGCGACCAGAACGCATCGTCAAGCACTGACGGCCGAGCCGTGCGCAGCAGCACGAGGGGCCGCACCGACTCACCCAGGGCGGCCATCAGCGGCAGCGCACCAACCGGCTGGCTGCGGAGCGACTCGAGACCGAAGGCCGGCGGATCCGAGGCATCGAAGGCCGCCTCGATGATCTCGCCTTCCTCGTCGGGCAGGATGACGGCGGCGGCAGTGGCACGCATGGCAAAAGCCACCTGTTTAACGGCCCGCTGCAGCAATTCCGGCGTGGTGACGGCCTCGCTGCCCGCCTGGGCGGTCGCCAGTAGCGCTTCCGCTCGGCGGCGCGAGGCACGCTCGGTTTCGAAGAGCCGGGCATGATCGATCGCTACCGCGGCCTGGGTCGCAATCGCCTCGACCAGCTTCTGGTGCTCGGGGCCGAAGGGCTCGCGGGCGGCGCGTACCAGCACCAGCGCCCCCAGCAGGTTCTCCTGCGCGCGCAGCGGGGCGGCCAGCACGGTCTTCGACCGGCGCTCCGCACCGGTCACCTTGTAGCGGGCGTCCTTGGATGAGTCCTGGATCAGGGCACTGGCGCCGTGGCGCACGACCCAGCCGACGACGCCCTCGCCTACCTTGAAACTCTTGACCTCTTTGAGCGCCACTGGTACCCCGAGGGCAGCCTTGACATGGAGCTCGGTCCGGGAATCGTCGAGCAGGAAGATGGTGGCGGCATCGAAGGCCACCAGCGCGTTCATGCGCTCGAGCACCTCCTTGAGCGTGCGATCGAGATTCAATGAACTGCTGAGCGCAGCGCTCACCTGGGTGAGCAGCCGATAGGATGGTGCCGGCGTCGGACTGCCGCCGGAAATCACCTTGAGCCGGCTTGCGTCCAGCTTGCGAGCGCGCTCGGTCATGCGAGTGAGACGTATCGCAGCCCTCTTTCCAGCGGACCGGCGTCACCGGATCGTCACCAGTTCGACCCTTACGAGGCTTTAAGAAGCGCCCGATAGACTGACCGCGTGAGGCGGCGGGGCGGCGCGATCCTACTTCTTGCTGTTCTGCTGGCCGCTTGCGATCCGGTCGCACCCAAGACCTCGGGGCCGAGCGCGGACTCCGCGCTCGCTCTCATGTTCCAGAACAAATACGCGGCAGCGACCACGCAGCTGCAGGAGCTGATCAAGGCGCATCCGCAGGACGCCAAAGACCACGCGGCCTACGCCCTCGTCCTCAACTACGAGACCAAACAGAAGGAAGCGCTCGACCATGCCAAGAAAGCCCAGAGCATTGCTCCCCACGACGGCTTCGTGCTCACCGTTCTGACCCGGGTCGAGGATTGGAACGACGATATCCAGTCGGCGGCGCGAGACGGAGCCGCGGCCATCAAAGCGGCACCCGACTCGACCCTGGCCCACGCGTTCTATGCCGAAGCGCTCGCTGACGTCGGCCAATACAGCAACGCCCAGACCCAACTAGCGAAAGGCGCCGATCTCGCGAAGAAGGGATCCGACTACGACAAGGCGGAGGTCGAGCGGAACTGGGCCAACTACTACCGCGACAAGAAGGACTATCCGCAGGCGCTCGCGCACCTCAAGCTCGCGGCGGGGGCTCAGCCGAAGTGGGTGGAGCGGCTGCTCGAGCTGGCGCGATTCTCCATCGCCCGCCAGGACCTGAGCGGCGCGACCCAGTTCTTAGAACGAGCCGCAACCCTCTCACCCGATGACGCAGGGCTGAGGGAGCAATTGGGCGAGGTCGCGCTCTTCGCCCAGGACTACGACGTCGCCAAGAGCGCCTACCAGGCGGCCCTGCAGCTCCAGCCGCGCAGCGCGCTCGACCTCAAGTTGCTGGGCGACATCGCCGTCGCCAGGGACAAGGATCCGACCACGGCGCTCAAGGACGAGCGCGCCGCCATCGCGGCGCAACCGACCGACCAGGAGGCGGGTGCCTACCTGGTTGCCGTACTTCGCTATCTGAACAAGGACGAAACCGCGGCGGCGACGGCGGCCAAGGCGACCGTCGCCCCAAGCGGCGCGGGGGCGGCACCGGCAGCAACCTACGTCGACCTCGATCAGGCGGCGATCGACCGGCAGGCGCTCGCGCTGGCGACCGTCAACCGCTACCGCCGGCTGGCCGGATTAGGTCCGGTCACCAGCTCGCCGGTCATCCACCAGTCGGCGCTGGCCCACGCGTTCTACACCTTCTTCAACGGCGCGCTCGCCAGCATCCGCGACCTCGGCATCCACAAAGAAGACGCGAACGGCCAGGGGTTTGTCGGGGACAACGTGCTGACCCGGGCGCAGCATTTTGGCTACCCGCAGCGGTCGATGGCAGAAGTCATCACCCACCGCGCAGACCCGGCGGACGCAGTGAGCGACTGGATCGATTCCGTCTACCACCGTTTCCCCCTGCTTCGCGCCGACCTGTTGGAGCTCGGCTATGGCGACGCCTACCTCGGGCCTATGACGGTCCAGGTGATGGACCTGTCTTACCGAGAGACGGCCAGTGGGCGCGTCATCCTCTATCCCGCTGACAACCAGGTCAACGTGCCGGCCGCTTTCAACGGCAACGAAATCCCGGATCCCGCGCCCAACGCCAGCTACCCGATCGGCTATCCGGTCTCCGCCACCTTCGACCGCAATGCCAGGGTCACCATCACCGGCTTTCATCTGCGCGATCCCTCCGGCACGGATCTGCCGGGCATCTCGGTGCCGCCGTCAAACGAAACCGAGAATTCGTTCGCCTTCCTCGCCAACGTGGCGCTGCAGGCGGGCACCACCTATAGCGCCGAGTTGACCTACACGCTCAACGGCGTCGCCGGCCGAAAGCTCTGGCACTTCTCGACCGCAGCCGGTCCCAGCCCGACCCCCCAATCGCAGACGGCTGCCGCGCGTGTGAGCCCCGCTGGCAGCTGAGGTCGGCACGCCCTCGAGCGTGCTCGACGGACCGGTCAGCTAAATTCAAATCGGTTCTTGCTTAGCCGGCGTGAACGCCTCCTCGGCTTGTGTCCATTACCCTCACCCAGAGGCTCAACGGCAAGCTGGCGATAGCGGCCCGTCTGCGGCGCGCCCGAGGGCGTGCCTTCCCGCAGCCAGCTGGGCTCACGGTCGCAGTCTCACCGCCAGCTGATGCTTTCCCCGATCGCTTCCACGCGGGCGTAGCCCTCATCACCACGGACCTGGTATGACCCGGTGCTTGCAGCGACGGCTTTCAGGACCTGACCGTCGCGGCCGATGAAGTGAAGGCTTGAGCCGGGCGCGCCTTCGACCGTGATTGTCGTCCCAGTGAGGCTTAATCGAGTGAAGTCGGCGCCGGTGGACGCGAAGAAGGCCCCCTGGCGAAGCGAGCTCAGCAGCGAGTTGACGGCTGGGGTGAGCGCGAGCACCTCGATCCAGGCGCGACCGAGCGCGGGATCCTGCAGGCTCGTCGCGTCATCGCCGGCAAAGGCGTAGACACGATTCCCGGCGGATAGCAGCTGGTCCGACATCGGGTCGGGTCCGCTTGAGCCGGGTTGCACCGGCAAGCCGCCGTCGTGCGCGATCCAGTCGATCGCTCCCTGGAGGTCATTGGCGGGCCGCCAGTGATCCATGCCGACCGCGAGCACCTCGGCAAAGGGATAGGTCGCGTCGACCGTGGGAATCGCGGGGTTACCCCCAGTGCCGTACTCCGATGCCCAGGTATACGTGTTCATGTCGCTGATCCCGAGGAAGGCATAGCCATGCGTCAGATACCAGACACCGATCGCGTTGGGCAGGTCTTTCCCCACGCCTCGCACCGAGGCGACGTGGAGGCTGCCTTTGAACCAGTTGCCGCCGGCCGCGTACGGATCAGCGATAACGAGCCGTTTCGCGGTGGGCGTCGATCGCCACGACCAGGACGGCGATTAGCGCGGGCTGGCTGGCGCGAAGACGCTGACTCCAAGCGATTCGAGTTCCTGTCGGATCCGACTGGCCAGCGTCGTGGCGCCAGGGGTGTCGCCATGTACGCACAGGGTTCCAAACGATACGGCAACCCGGCTGCCGTCGCCGGCCAAAACTTCACCCTCAGTCACCAGTCCGCGAACCTGCCGTGCCACTTCCTCCGGATCTGTGAGGACCGCGCCCGGCTCGGACCGCGGCAGTAACGTGCCGTCCGCACGGTAGCGCCGATCGGCAAAGGCTTCGGCCGTAAAGGGATGGCCGGTCGATCGGGCCGCTTGCTCCATCACCGACCCGGCCCGACCAACCAGTCGCAATGTTGGATCGAATGCTCGGATGGCGGCAATGATGGCGGCCGCCAGCGCGCCGTCCGTCTCCGACTGGTTGTACAGCGCACCGTGCGGCTTGACGTGGTACAGCATCGTGCCCTCTGCCCGGGCAATTGCATCAAGCGCGGCTAGTTGAGGTAAGAGGAGCTCTCGAATTTCGCTCGCGTGCAGTTGCTGCGGGCGCCGGCCGAATCCCTCGCGATCGTTGAATCCTGGGTGGGCACCGACCGCAACGCCGTTGCGCATCGCCAGCGTCACGGTCGCTCGCATCGTGTGCGCGTCGCCCGCGTGAGCTCCGCATGCGACGTTTGCCGACGTCACCAGCGGAAGCAGCGCCTCGTCGGTTTCCGGATCTCCTTCGCCGACGTCAGCGTTCAGATCAAGCTGTCGCACCCGCCGAAATTTTCTCAGGCCTTCGACAGGTCAAACGATGCGGCCTGGTCTTCCGAAGACTCCTTGCCGGCCTCGAAGATGCTCCACCGAAGTGCGAGGGAGCCGGCCATACTGCACAACGCGGCCGCGGTCGAGAGCGATCGCAGGGTGCGGCCGTGGCGGCGTCGTGTGAGTCGATGGAGGAGCAGGGGTAGCAACGTGCCGGCACCGATCGCACCGATCCAAAACGGCGGGGCGAATCGACCGGTCGTCAGCGGGCGGGCCGCCCTGCCGGACTGCAAGAGGTAACCGGTAATGACGGCCATCTCTCCGAGCGATGCGGCGGATTCGACGGCGGCGAGTCGATGCAGTGTCGCCTCCGGCGCGCCGCGATTCGCGGCTTGAAGCGTGACGGCGGCCGACCCGCTCGACAACGCCGAAGCCATGAACACGCCGCCCAGCAACTTGCTCTTCGCCCACAGGGGGACATTGGTCGCGCCGAGCAGGACACCGCTGTAGCCCGCGAGCACCAGGCCCAGAACACTGCCGGTCACTTCGAGTAGCCGCCGCGGCGCTAGCCGTGCCAGCGCGCGAAGAGCCCCACGCAGCAGACCTGTATCGGCGGCATGTGACGCTGCCCTGGCGAAGGCCACCGGCGTCAACCCGGTCAAGGTCCACGCACCGAGGTTCATCGGCGAGAGGGGCTTGAAGATGCGCAGCATGTGATGAAAGCGATCCGGCCGGCCCAGGTCCGCAATCAGCAATGGCGCACAGGGAGCTAGAGCGGCGGCCGCGACATAGAAGCCCTCAGCGGCGACGCGGCGATCGTCGGCCGACCCGAACGTTTGCGCGAGCGACGCGGTGACAAAGGCGCCGGCCCCCAGCCCACCGAGCCAGAAGTAGGCGGGCACCTCCCAGGTCCACACGGGCCGGCGCACGACCGGATGGTCGTAATAGCCCTGGGTGCCCCCGGTACCCCCACCCTGCCCTCCCCCAGAGGGGGAGGGAAATTTCGGCTCCCGGTCTTTCCCAGAGGGGGAGGGAAATTTCGGCTCCTGGTCTTCGCCGGATGTGGAGGGAGTCCGTCGCATCATCGGCGGCCACCGCGAAACACTAGAGCCGCCGCCATCGCGAAGGCAATGCCGACGGCGGCGCTCCAGCCGTAGCGCTCGGCCATCGTCTTGCGCGGCAAGCGCGGGACCTCTGGCAGGTTGTATGCCTGCGGTCTGTCGAGCAGCAAGAAGAATGCGTGCAGCGGTCCGACTTCCACCGCCTCCTTCCCTTCGGCCACTCCGTAGAGACGGGCCGTCGACTCGCCGCGTGCCTTCAGCTCGCCGAGCCGTTCACGAGCCCGCTGTTGAAGCTCCTCGACATCGCCGAATTGGATCGACGCGGTCGGACACGACTTGGCGCAGGCGGGAGTCATGTCATCCTTCAACCGGTCGTAGCACAGCGTGCATTTGTGCGCTGTCCCCACCTCGAACGTGCTTTCCTTGGGCACGCGATCGATGACGCCGAAGGGGCAGGCCGGCACACAGAAGCCACAGCCGTTGCAGATGTCTTGCTGGACGTAGACGGTGTCGAATTCGGTGCGCACCAGCGCGCCCGTGGGGCAGGCCTCGAGGCACGCCGCGTTGGCGCAGTGCTTGCAGACGTCCGACATCATCAGCCAGCGCTGCTCCTGCCGGCCATTGGCCCTCGCCTGCTCGATGAATTGCACGTGGCGCCAGGTCGTCGCACCCAGGTGACCGGTGTTGTCATAACTGTTTCCGGTGATGGCAAATCCGTCGGCGGGCAGCTGGTTCCACTGCTTGCAGGCGACTTCGCAGGCCTTGCAACCGATACAGAGGCTGGTATCGGTGAAGAAGCCCTTCGCCTTCTTCGGTGGCAGCGGATCCTCGAGATTCATCAACCGCTTGTAGCCGTCGATCATCGCAATCGGCCCTTTCGGAGGTTGCAGGTAAGCGCCTTGTCCTCCTGGATGTAGACGTTCGGTTCCTCCGACAAAGCAATCAGGTCATTTGCCATGGCGCCCGTGACCAGCCCTTTGTAGCCCCAGTGATAAGGCAGTCCAATCTCGTGAATGATCTTTCCGTTGTGGCGGAACGGGCGCATCCGCCGGGTGACCAGCGCCTTGCATTCGATTTGATTCCGCGGTGTCGACACCACGACCCAATCCAGATTTTCAATGCCCTTCTCGGCGGCCAGCTCGGGACTGATCTCCGCGAACATCTCGGGCATCAGCTCGCTGAGCCAGCTGTTCCAGCGCGACATCGATCCGGAGGTGTACTGCTCGGTCACTCGATAGGTCGTCACGACGTAGGGATACTTCTGGTCGCCGGGTTGACTGATGGGGTTGTCCTTGCGACCGAAGCGCCTGGCTACCGGGCTGTCCTGACGCGGATACAAATCGTTCGCGATCGGTGATTCGAGCGGTTCGTAATGGGTGGGCAGTGGGCCGTCCTTGAGGCCGTTCGGAGCGAATAACCAGCCGCGACCATCGGCCTTGAGCGTGAAGGGATCAGAGCCCGAATGCAGCTCCATCCCGCTGCCTTCCTCCTTCGCCGGGGTATCGGGTGCCTTCTTGAGCGGGAAATCGGGAACGTCGAGCCCGGTCCAGGTCCTGGCGCCGGCGTCCCACCAGACATACTTTTTTCGGTCCGACCAGGGCTTGCCGTCCGGGTCCGCCGAGGCGCGGTTATAGAGGATGCGCCGGTTCGCCGGCCAGGCGAAGCCCCACTCGGGGTCGACATAGTTCCCTGGCGTGCGATTTCGGCGGCGCGCCATGTTCTGTCCCGGCACGGGGAAGACGCCGGAATAGATCCAGACGCCGCATGCCGTCGTGCCGTCGTCCTTGAGGCGCTCGAAGTCCTGAACCTGCCCGCGGTCGGCGACCGTGTAGCCGTTGACCTCCATCAGAACCTTCTCCGCTGACGGCTCGTCTTTAATTCGATACTCGGGATCGGGTCGCTCCGGAAGATAGTCCCAGGTGAGATTGCGCAATCCCTCGTCGCGCGGATTGGTCGACTCGCGGTAGAGTTCTTTCAGCCGCCGGCCCAGGTGATAGACAAACCACAGGTCGGATCGGGTGTCGCCCGGCGGGTCGACGGCTTTGTCGTGATACTGCAGAAGCCGCTGCGTGTTGGTGAAGGTCCCTTCCTTCTCGCCAGGGCCGGCCGTGGGCATTAGAAAGACCTCGGTCCGGATGTCGGCCGGCTTCCATCCCTCGGGCGCGGCGTACCAGAAGGCTGCGGTCTCGGTCTCGTAGAGGTCGAGCACGACTATCCAGTCGAGCTGGGTGAGCGCCTTGCGCTGGAGGCCAGCGTGTGGACTGCCGTTGGCGGGATTCTGCCCGAAGACGATGAACCCTTTGACCTTGCCGTCCGCCATCGCGGCCGAGGTCGAGATATGGGAGTGATCGCCGGTCAGCTTGGGAATCCACTGATAGCCGTACTCGTTGGCTTTGGTCGCCGCGTCCCCGTACCACGCCTTCAGCAGCGAGACCATGAATTTCGGTAGGTTCGACCAGTAGCCGCCCCTTACGCCCGACTCACGCATGTATCGCTCGAGGGTGTCATCGCCCCTGGCCACGGCCGGCTGTGGAAGATAGCCGGGCAGCAGGTCGAACAGGGTGGGCACGTCGGTCGACCCCTGGATCGATGCGTGGCCACGCAACGCCATGATGCCGCCGCCCGGGCGACCGATGTTGCCGAGCAGCAACTGTAGGATGGCGGCGGCTCGGATGATCTGAGCGCCGTAACTCTGTTGGGTCCAGCCCACCGCATAGGCGATCGCGCTCGTCCGCTCGCGTCCGGAGTTCTCAGCGAGGACCTCGGCCACCTGGAGAAAGAGCTCCTTTGGCGAACCGCACACCCGCTCGACCATCTCGGGCGTGTAGCGGGCGTAGTGGCGCTTCAGGATCTGGAAGACACAGCGCGAGTCCTGCAAGGTTTCGTCGCGGGGCCCTGCGTACGCCCAGCTGGCGTTGTCGTAACTGCCGGCTTGCGGATCGTATCCGGAAAACAGGCCGCCGTTGTCCTCAGCATCGACGTAATCGTCGCGCACGATCGTCGATGCGTTCGTGTAGGCGAGCACGTATTCCTTAAACCATTTGTCGTGCGTCAGCACGTAATTGATGAGCCCGCCGAGAAAGGCGATATCACTGCCCGACCGGATCGGCACGTAAATGTTGGCAGCGGCCGAGGTGCGCGTGAAGCGGGGATCGACATGGATAATGGTCGCCCCTTTCTCACGGGCCTTCATCGGCCAGCGAAAGCCGACCGGATGGTTCTCGGCCATATTGCTGCCCATGATCAGGATGGCGTCGGCGTTGGCGAGGTCCTGCTGGAAGGTGGTCGCCCCGCCCCGTCCGAAGCTTGTCCCCAGACCGGGGACGGTTGAGCTATGTCATATCCGGGCCTGGTTTTCGATCGAGACGACGCCCAGGCCGCCGCTGAAGAGCTTCTTGATCAGGTAGTTCTCTTCGATGTCCATCGTGGCCCCACCCAGGGTCGCAATCGCCGTCGTTTGGTTGACCAGCTTGCCCTCTGCGGTGCGCTCGACGAAGGTGGAGTCGCGCGTCTGCTTGACGAGGGTGGCTATGCGGTCCATCGCCCACACGAGTGGCCGGTCTTCCCAGTGGTCCGAGTGGGGCGGACGATACCGCACCGTGGTCACCCGGTTAGGGTTGATCAGATATTGATAGGTTGATGCACCCTTCGGGCAAAGGGTGCCTTCGTTGATGGGCGAGGCCGGGTTGCCCTCGATGTCGATGATGCGCTGATCCTTGACGTAGATCAACTGGCTGCACCCGACCGCGCAATAGGGACAGACGGAGGCGACCGCTTTGTCAGCACGGCGAGTGCGGGGTGCCTTTTCGATCGATTCGCGCGATACCGGCTGGGCCAAACCCTTGACTCAAGCGTAACCTTCCGCCGTAGGCTAGGGCGATGAAACGCATGGTCGTGTTCGTGGTCAGCCTGATGCTGCTGGCCGGCGGTATCGCCGGCTGCGGCTCGGCGAACGGCTCCGGCTCGGGTGGCACCTCGAGCAGCTCGCGCCCCGGCTACTAGGCTAGCTTCACGCTCCGTCCTAATCGAAAGGCGTGGCCGCCGCAACCGTTCAAAGGGTGATGCGCCTTCCGACTTACCTTCGCGTGCTGTCGCTGGCCGGCGTTGCCTGCGTGCTCAGCTCATTGCTCCACCATGAGGGGTGCGGCCTGATTGAGGGAGGGTCGCAACCTTCGGTGACCACCGGGGCACGGCCTGGCTCGCTCGCCCGCTAAGGGCCAGTATGAGTATCGCCGGCCTCGGTGGGCCGAGGACCTGAGACCGGCATTAGGGACAAGCCGCCGTGACGGCCGACCAATGAGCCTCCGGCTTCGGCCCTCAGCACCGAGGCGATCTTCATTGTCCCTCGCAGACATGGAGGTGTGCTCATGTACGTGGGTTGGGACTGGGGCGGAAAGACGCACGATGTCAGCGTGCTTGACGAGCAGGGCCGCGTCGTCGAGCACCTCGCGATCGGCCACCATGAGGCGGGCTTCAAGCACGCCTTGGAGCGGCTGAGACGCCACGGTCGACCTGAGGAATTGCCGGTCGCGATCGAACGCCCGAGCGGCCTGGTGGTGGAACGGCTGCTGGCGGCTGGCCATCCCGTAATTCCGATCCATCCCAACGCCTTTAATGCGGCCCGCTCGCGCTGGGGCGCGTCGCGGGCGAAGTCCGACCCCGGGGACAGCTATCGCCTGGCGGACTATCTGCGCACCGACGGCCACCGCCTGCGTCGGCTGCAGCCCATGGATGAGGCGACTCGCAAGCTGCAGGCCTTGGTCCGGATGCGCGACGATCATCTCGAAGCTCGCATCGCCGCCAGCAACCAGCTCGAGGCGTTGCTCAACGCGCACTGGCCCGGAGCAGTCCGTATTTTCGAGACCGTCGCCTCCGACATCGCTCTGTACTTCCTGGACCGCTACCCGACGCCCGACGCCGCAGCCCGGCTTGGGCAGGCTCGGCTGGCCGCCTTCTTGAAGCGGTACTCCTACTCCGGCCGGCGCAGCCCGGCCCAGCTGCTCGACCGCCTGCGGCAGGCGCCCACCGCACCCAGTGGTCTCGACCCCGAGGTGCTGGCGGAGTTGGTCCGGCATCAGGTTGGCGTCCTGCGCACCCTTCTCCACACGTGCAAAGAACTCGAACACGCCATTGAGGCGGTCCTGCCGGATCACGCCAAGGCCCGCCTCCTCGCCCACCTGCCTCGCATCGGCGACGGCATCAACCTGGCCCAAGTCCTCAGCGAGGTGGGCCCCATCCTGGATGCCAGCCTCGACGTCGATCACGCCGCCGCCCAGTGCGGCGCCTCCCCCGTCACCAAGGCGTCCGGCCAAAGCCGCGGGGTCCACTTTCGCTGGGCCGCCAACAACCATGCTCGCCAAGCACTGCAGATCTTTGCCGACAACTCTCGCCATGCCTCGCCCTGGGCCGCGCGCCTCTACGCCAAGCACCTCGCCGCCGGCAAGCGCCACCCCCACGCCATCCGCATCCTCATGCGGTCGTGGCTGCGCGTGATCTGGCGCTGCTGGCATTCCGACATCCCCTACGATCCCGCCCGTCACGGCAACGAGCTCCGGCTCGCTGGCGCCTAACCACGCAGCCGACCGATGTTGCTTGGCCGAGTTGCTGTTACGAAATTCCGAAGCCAGGTCGTCACCGCTGTCGGCTTCCGGCCCTGCCCCGTCTGTCGCCGCGAAATCTGGTTCCACCCACCTGGTCCAGGACGCCCTCGCACCTACTGCTCGGATGCGTGCAAGCAAATCGCCTACCGACGTCGACGACGAAAGGGGTTGACTTAGGGAACTCATGCCTCTTCCTGGGCAATACCGCTACCCCCGATAGCGGGATCCACAAGATCAAGCACGTGATCGTGATCATGCAGGAGAACCGGACCTTCGACAGCTACTTCGGGACCTTCCCCGGCGCCAACGGTCTGCCGAAGAACGTCTGCATCCCTGATCCGGCGAGTGGCGGTTGCACCAAACCCTACCACGACGCGAACGACCTCAACGGCGGCGGCCCCCATGGGCAGCTAGACGCGATCGCCGACATCAACGGCGGCAAAATGGATGGCTTCGTCGCGCAAGCCTTGAAGGGAAAGAAGGGCTGCTCGCAAACGAACAACCCGGCGTGCGGCGGCGACCAGACGGACGTGATGGGTTTTCACGACGCGCGCGAGATTCCAAACTACTGGTACTACGCGCAGCAGTATGTGCTGCAGGACCGGATGTTCGAACCCAACGCCTCGTGGAGCCTGCCGGAGCACCTCTTCATGGTCTCGGAGTGGTCGGCGCACTGCACCGTCAACGGCGACCCCAAGAGCTGCGTCAATGCGCTGCAGAACCCGGGCACTCCACCGGACGCCAAGAAGCACGCCGGGAAACCGGTCCAACCCCCGGACTATGCGTGGACCGACCTCACCTACCTCCTGCACAAAAACAAAGTCAGCTGGAACTACTACGTCGAGGGCGGCACGGAGCCGGACTGCGCCGACGACGCGATGGCGTGCGCCCCGGTCTTGCAGCGGGCCAAGACACCGGGGATCTGGAACCCTCTCCCCTATTTCGACACCGTCCAGAAGGACGGCGAACTGCAGAACGTCACTGACGTGTCGAACTATTTTGCGGCCGCCAAGAAGGGCACACTGCCGGCCGTGGCCTGGATCGCACCCAGCGGACCCGACAGTGAGCATCCACCGGCGCTGGTCAGCCGCGGCCAGGCCTGGGTCACCGGGCTCACCAACGCCGCCATGGCCGGACCGGAGTGGGACAGCACCGCAATCTTCCTCGCCTGGGACGACTGGGGCGGCTTCTACGATCACGTCAAGCCGCCGGTCGTCGACCAGAACGGTTACGGACTTCGCGTGCCGGGGCTCGTCATCAGCCCCTACGCCCGCCAGGGCTATATCGACCACCAGACCCTGAGTTTCGACGCCTACGTGAAATTCATCGAGGACGATTTCCTTGGCGGCCGGCGTCTCGATCCCAAGACGGACGGCCGGCCGGACCCCCGACCAGGCGTTCGGGAGAACGCGGCGCAGTTGGGCAACCTGATCAACGACTTCGACTTCAGCCAATCCCCCCGTGCCGGGCAGCAGCTGCCCACAAATCCGGCACCAGGGCCGGCGTCAGCGAGCTCATATAGCTAATACGCTCGGGGCTCGCTGTTCTAAGGGGCCTCTCAGGCCGGGTTCACCCTGCCGCCATAGGCTTACCAATGAATATGGATGACGTCGCGCCGGCTGCCTCGCCTGCGACGAGATCAGCGCCGCCCTGGCGGCGGCCGGTATCGCGGCGGGCGGTGCTGGCGACCGGGGCGGCCGGTGCCGGCGCGGCCGCGCTGGCTGTCCTCTGGAAAGGCAACGACCTGTCGCAGATCCTCAACCGCGTGCAGGATCTCACGCGTGCCAACCAGGGAGCGCTGAGCGACCCACGCGTCCGGGCCGGTCACCTGTTGCGTCGGGCCGGATTCGGCGGGACCGCCGCAGAGATCGATCGGTTCGCCGCGATGACGACCAGGGCGATGACGCAGGCGGCGCTGGACTACCAGCAGACCTCGAATGCGGCACTCGACGGACAACTTCCGACGCTCGACCTCACCTCAGCCAAAGGTCCGAACGCGGGCGCGATCCAGGCCTGGTGGTTGCAACGCATGGTGCAGACGGCCCGGCCCCTCGAGGAGAAGATGACCCTTTTCTGGCACGGCCTGTTGACCAGCGGGCTGGACAAAGCCGGCCCTGCCCAGATGTACGTCCAGAACGAGCTGTATCGGAAGATGGCGCTGGCCAACTTCGACGATCTGCTCAAGGCCGTTTCGAAAGACCCGGCGATGATGGTCTACCTCGACACTGAGACCAACCGCAAGGGCAAGCCGAACGAGAACTACGCCCGCGAACTGATGGAGCTCTTCACGACGGGCATCGGGCATTACACCGAGGACGACGTCCGCGAGTCCGCGCGCAGCTTTACGGGGTGGACGCTGCAAGGCGGCCCGCAGCTGCGCTACACGACGCAGTCGGCCTTCATCCCACGCTTCTTCGACAGCGGGCAGAAGACCTTCATGGGCAAAACCGGCAACTTCACCGGCGACGACATCGTGGAGATGCTGGTGCCGTTGCGCGCCACCGCCGAGCGTCTCACCGGCCGGCTCTTCAGCTTCTTCGCTTACCCGAATCCCGAGCCGGAGATCGTTCGACAGCTTGCCGACACCTTCCAGCAGTCCCACTACAACGTCGGCGCGGTCGTCCGCGAAATCTTCAGCCTGGATGCCTTCTATTCCGCGAAGGCGTACCGCGCGTTGGTCAAGAGTCCGGCCGAACTGACGGCACAGACCCTGCGCGCGACCGGCGGCGACGCCCGGGGCTACCTGGCGGCGGCCAACGCCATGGCGCCGATGGGCCAGTTGCTCTTCTATCCGCCGAACGTCGCCGGCTGGCCGGCTGGTACCTCATGGATCAATAGCTCGACGCTGCTGAACCGGATCAACTTTGCCAACGCTGCGGCACGGCGCGGCGCCGCCTCCGCGCCGGCGCAGACCGTCGACCAGCTGACGGCCAACCTGATTGACGGGAAGGTGACGAGCGAGACGCGCGACGGCTTACACGCGTTTGCGACCGCCCACCCGGATGACCATGCCGGCCTTCTGTTCATGGTGCTGTCGACGCCGGAGTTTCAACTGAACTAATGGAGATGAGCACGCATGTTTAGCCGCCGCGATTTCATGAAGCAGGGGCTGGTGCCGGTGTTTGCCGGGTCTTCGGTGCCAAGCATCTTCGCCAACGGCGTCGCCGCCGCCGCGGCGGACTCACCGCAGGCGACCCCCAACGGCCGGATCCTCGTGCTGGTCCAGCTGGCCGGCGGCAACGATGGCCTCAATACGCTGATCCCCTTCCAGGACGGTGCCTATCACGACGCCCGGCCGACCTTGCGCCAGGACAGCGGAGTGCTGACGCTCAATAACCAGCTCGGCCTGCATCCGAACCTCAAGGGGTTGAAGGCCAGCTGGGACGCGGGCCAGCTCGCGATCGTGCAGGGGGTGGGGTATCCGAGCCCCAACCTGTCGCACTTCGCCTCGATGTCGATCTGGGAGACCGCCAGCGTGCAAGGCGGCATCGGCGACGGCTGGCTGGGACGCTACCTCAATTACCTCGACCAGGTGGGTGAGAGCCCGAACCACGCCCTCGAAGGTGTGAGTGCGGGCTCACTGGTGCCGCCGGAACTGCGGTCGAAGACGCCGGTCACGGCGCTCCAATCGCTGAGTACCTTCCGCCTGCAGCCGGTCAACGAGCATGGCACCCAGGTCGACGTGGAGAACCCGATCATGAAGTTCTACGGCGGCTTCAAGACGGCCGAACCCGCGCCATTCGGAGCCCTGCTCGACACCACGATGCAAGAAGCGCTGCAAGCGTCGCACGCGTTGCAGGCGACCGATGCGACCTATCAGGCAAAGGCCACGTATCCGGCGAAGAGCCCGATCGCGAGCTCGCTGAAGCTGGTGGCGAAGACGATCGTGTCGGGATTGGGCGTGCGCGTCGCGCACGTCACCCTGGGCGGATTCGACAACCACGCGCGGGAGAAACCGGTTCACGACAAGCTGCTGCTCGACCTGGACCAGGCGCTGGCCGCCTTCATGCAGGACCTGGCGGGCCATGGCTATAGCGACAAGGTGCTGGTGATGACCTGGTCTGAATTCGGGCGACGCGTCAAAGAAAATGGCAGCGCGGGGACCGACCACGGCACCGCCGCCCCGATGTTCCTGTTGGGCGCGCCGGTGAAGGGCGGGCTCTACGGCCAGCAGCCGAGCCTCAACGCCCTCGATAACGGCAACCTGAAATTCACGACGGACTTCCGCTCGGTCTACGCGTCCGTGCTGCAGGGTTACCTCAACGCGCCCGCGTCGGAGCTGCTGGGGGGCAGCTACGAGATCCTCCCGCTGCTGAAAGCCTAGAGCCCCCACCCTGCCCTCCCCCGCGAGCGGGGGAGGGGAATACGCCCCCTGCCCCGCCCCAGAGGGGGAGGGAAATAACGACCCTTCCCCGGAGGGGAGGAAATGCCAGGTAGGATCACGCCGTGCTCGCGCCTGAGGCGATCGTGCGGCTCGATCTCGGACATCTGTGGTTGCCGGGGCTGAAGTTCACGATTCCGGTCCATGGCTTCTTGATCAAGCACCGCGGCGGCGCCGGCATCGTCGACACCGGCTACGGCAGCAACACCGAGCTGATCAAGGACTACCGCGCCGTCAATACCCCGGTGGCCGAGGCGCTACGCCGGCACGACGTCGATCCCTCCGACATCAGCTGGATCATCAACTCGCACCTGCACTTCGATCACAGCGGCCAGAACGCGGTCTTTCCGCAGGCGCCGGTCTACGTCCAGCGCGCCGAGTACGAGCGCCGCAACGATCCCGATTACACCGTCGTCGAATGGCTGAACTACGCCGGCGCCCGCTGGGAGCTGTTGGACGGCGAGCGGGAAATCGTCCCGGGCGTGCGAGTGCTGACCACGCCCGGGCATACACCCGGCCACCAGAGCATCGAGGTCGACACGACAGCCGGGCCGGCGCTGCTGACCGGCGATGCCTGCTGGACGGTAAAGATGTTCGAAGGCGAGGCGCCTCGCGAGGGCATGATGGAAGACGTCCCGGCGTTTGTCCGATCGCTGGACAAGATCCGGCAACTCAAGCCAGCCTCCCTGCATTTCTGCCACGACAACCGAACCTGGCACCGAAAGCCCCCATCCTGACCGTCCGCCGCCGCGAGCGGGGGAAAACTTAACTGGGCTTTACCCGATGTTGACGCGGGGCGTGGCCCGCGCTACGCTGCAGCGGGCGAAGTCGGCAACGTTCTCGGGAACACGGGAGGGAAAGAACTTGAGCCAGACGTACGAGTATCGGCATTCGCGCAGGCTGCGGATTTTGACCATTGCTGGACTCGGCGCGATTGTCGCGGGAGTAGTCGCCACGAGCGGTCCCGGTCAGCTCGGCGCTGTCCTCGGGGCGCGTCACCTGGGCCGGCCCCAGGCCATTTCCTTCAACCGCGATCCGGACAAGCAGGGCGGCGAAGGCCCGGTCGCGACGGCGGCGCAGGAGCAGTACGACAACCGCGCCTACCCGAATACCACCATCGACTTCGCGCAGGTGATCGCCAGCCAGCAGGCTTTTCAGGCGGTCAAGCAGCACACTAAGGGATCCGGAAAAGCGGTCGCGTCATCGAGCACGGGCGCAGCGGCAGCCGGGAGCGCGAATTCGTCACCCTGGACGCTGATCGGTCCATCCTCGGATCGGGTCGACAGCTTTCTCAGCTACACGCCCGGCGCCGGCGCTGGTGTCGTCAGTTCGGGACGAGTCTCGGCGATCGCGGTTGCGCCTGACTGCAGCGCGAGCAATTGCCGTGTCTGGGTTGGCGCGGCCGGTGGCGGCATCTGGATGACCAGCAATGGACTGGCAGCCTCACCCAGCTGGCACTCCTCCTCGGAGGGCCTGACCTCGAACTCGATCGGGTCGATCGTGGTCGACCCCAACGACGCCAGCGGCAACACCCTCTATGTTGGCACCGGCGAGCCCAACGGCTCGTCCGACTCCGAAGCCGGGGTCGGCCTCTTCAAGTCGACTAACGGCGGAGCCAGCTGGAGTCTCGTCAGCGGTAGCGTGCCGGTCAGCAAGAACCGCTCGATCGGGGCGATCCTCGTCGATCCCACCAACGCCAGCCACCTCTACATCGGCACCGACGTTGCCCGCCACGGACTCTCGGCGGTGGCCGGCGGCCGGTTCACACCGCCGGGCGCGCCCTCGCTCGGGGTCTATGAGTCGAGCGACGGCGGCACCACCTGGGTGCACGCCCTGAACCCGCAGCCGCAGGATGTCGTCGTGCCCGGCACCGCCAACGGCGCTGACTTCTTCCGCGGCGGCGTGCCCGTGCTGGCGTTCGATCCGACGGATCCCACGACGGTCTACGCCGCGACCTTCGGGTTCGGCGTCTGGCGCCGTGCTCCCAATCTCGAGAGCGGCGACGCCAGCTTCATGCAGATCCTCACGCCAAGCAACCTCTCGGACTCCACGGGCGAGCGCAATAGCCTGGCCGTGGCAAGCCATACGCGCGTCTACGTGGGGCAGGGCGGTGACAAAGCTGCCCACCTGTGGCGGACCGACAGCGCCGATCAACCTGCGGCGACCTTGACCGGGACGACCGGGCGTGCCGGATGGCAGGATCTATCGAGCTCCACGAAGGGAACGCCAGGGTACGGTTCCTTCAACTTCTGCACCGGCCAGTGCTGGTACGACCAACCGATCGCGTCGCCCGCCGGCCATCCTGACACGCTCTGGATCGGCGGGTCGATGCACTACGGCGAGCTCGTGCCCAACTCGCCCTCGAATGGCCGTGCCGTCATGCGGTCGACGGACGGCGGCGTCAACTTCACCGACATGACAGACGATGCCCAGTCACCGCCGGACTGGTTGCACCCCGACCAGCATGTCCTGGCGTTCGCTCCCAACAATCCAGATATTGCCTTCATCGGCAACGACGGTGGGGTGTTCCGGACCGGCGGGACGTTCACGGATAGCTCCGGCGTCTGCGCCGGACGCGGCGTGACCGGCGCCGACCTGGCCGACTGCCAGCAATGGCTCTCCGCCATTCCAACCAGTCTGACTGCGATCAATGGCGGGCTGGCCACGCTGCAGTTCCAGAGTTTGTCCGTCAACCCACAGAATGCGAACGACCTGCTTGGTGGGACCCAGGACAACGGGACGTTGTCGTTCATGGGGAGTGACGCCAGCTGGTTCGAGACCATCAACGGCGATGGCGGCCTCTCCGGCACCGACGTGGAGAACAGCAACATTCGCGTCCATAGCTACTTCGCCCCGCAGCTCGACGTCAACTTCCATGGCGTCGACACGATTGGATGGGACTGGGTCTCTGACAAGCTGCTCGGGTCGCGCGAGGCGGCGGGGTTCTACGTCCCGCTGCTGGCCGACCCCGTGCGGTCCGGCACGATCTTCGTCGGCCTGCAGCACGTCTGGCGGACCCAGGACAGTGGCGGCCCGCAGGCGTTCCTCGATGCCCACTGCAACGAGTTCGGCATTCCACCGTTCGGCAGCGACCAGGTGTTCACCGGCAACTGCGGTGACTGGCAGCCGATCGGTGCCGATCTCACCTCGTCGGCGTTCGGTCTTGACAAGGGCGGCGGCTGGGTGGCGGCCATCGCGCGGCCGGCGCACGGCAATGCGCTCTGGGCCGGGACGCGCCGCGGGCGGTTGTTCATCTCGACCAATGGGAACTTCCCGCAGGCGGGCGCCGTCACCTTTACCCGGATCGACAGCGCGGCCCAGCCCAAGCGCTTCGTGAGCGGGATCGCGGTTGATCCAAAGAACCCATTCCACGCCTTCGTGTCGTTCTCCGGCTACAACGCCTACACGCCAACCACGCCAGGGCACGTCTTCGATGTCAGCTTCGATACCAAGACGGGGACGGCCACCTGGATCGACCTGAGCCATGACCTTGGCGACCAGCCAATCACCGGCGTGGCGCTCGATTCGAACACCGGCGACCTCTACGCCTCAACCGACTTCGGCGTCGTCGAGCTCCCCAGTGGGTCAACCAGCTGGGTGACCGCCGGGTCGGGCCTGCCACCCGTGACGGTCTATGGTCTCACGATCAGTTCACAAGCGCGGGTGCTCTACGCCGCGACGCACGGACGCAGCGCCTACCGTTTGAGCTTGCCTTAGACGGGCAATCTCGTTCGGACGGGCCGCGCGAAAAGCGCGGCCCTTTCTTTTTATTGGGCGCCACGCATCAATTGGACGCCTCAGCCTTGTGCAATCCGGCTCAGACAGCGCACACAAATGGATGCTGGAATCTTCGTGCACGTGCGACATTATCGAAACCCACCTCGCTTCGCTACGCTTCCCAACTTGAAGGTGCGGGTTAACACGGGCGTGGAAACGAACTCAGGAGGGAAACCTTGGCGAACTGGAGACTCGCGACATGAAAATCGATAGCGGCGATACCGCATGGGTACTGGCGTCGGCAGCGCTCGTCATGCTGATGACGCCGGCCCTCGGATTCTTCTATGGCGGGCTCGTTCGCCGCAAGAACGTGTTGTCGACCATCATGCACAGTTTTTTCATCCTGTGCCTCATCAGCGTCCAGTGGGTCCTGTGGGGCTATAGCCTCGCGTTCGGACCGGACAAGTTCCACCTGATCGGCGGCCTGGAGTGGGTCGGCCTGAACAACGTGGGCTTCACGCCCAACGCCGATTACGCGCCCACCATCCCTCATCAGGCCTACATGGTCTTCCAGATGATGTTCGCCGTGATCACGCCGGCGCTGATCAGCGGTGCCTTCGCGGAACGCCAGCGCTTCAAGGCCTTCGTGCTCTTCTCCTTGCTCTGGGCAACCTTCGTCTATGACCCGATCGCGCACTGGGTCTGGGGGGCGGGCGGATGGCTGCACCAGCTCGGCGCGCTCGACTTCGCCGGCGGGACGGTCGTGCATATCAGCTCGGGCGTCTCGGCCCTGGTCGCGGCCCTCGTCCTCGGACGGCGGCTGGGCTTTGGCAAGGAGAAAGTCGAGCCACACGACGCCACCATGACCATCCTCGGCGCCTGTCTGCTCTGGTTCGGCTGGTTCGGCTTCAACGCCGGTAGTGCGGTCACCGCGGGCAGCCTCGCGACCAGCGCCTTCGTCGTGACCAATACCGCGACCGCGATGGCTGCCTTGACCTGGATGACGGTCAGCTGGTGGCACAAGCGGCAGCCGAGCGTGCTGGGCGCCGCGGCCGGGGCCGTTGCCGGTCTGGTTGCGATCACCCCAGCTTCCGGGTACGTCAACGTGATGGGCGCGATCGTGATCGGGTTCGGCGCCGGCGTGGTCTGTTACGCGGCGATTCAGCTGCGCGAGCGGATCCATGTCGACGATGCTCTCGACGTCTGGGCGGTGCATGGCATCGGCGGCACCTGGGGCGCGCTTGCCACCGGCCTGTTCGCCACCGTAGCGATCAACTCGGGCGCGGCCAATGGGCTCTTTTACGGCAACCCCAAGCAGGTCCTGGTTCAGCTGGCGGCGATCGGCGCCGCGTGGGGCTGGGCAGCCGTCGGCACCTTCGCGATCCTCAAGTTCGTCAACCTGTTCGTTCCGCTCCGCGTTCAGGAAGAGGAAGAACTTCTCGGCCTCGACATCTCGCAACACGGCGAACCCGCGTACGCCCTTTAAAGAAGGAGGACAAGAAGACGATGGATGCGACAACTGTCATCGCGGTGATCTCGTGCGCGATCGTCCTTTGCGGCTGGCTGGTGCTACCGAGCTCAAAGACGACCGTGAAGCCGCTCGTCGTCAGTGAGGAGCCGGAGCCCGTCTCGGTTTCCGCTTAACAGAACGAACGACCGATAGCTTGGAGGCGGTCTCAGTGCTGAGCGTCAGCCGGCGGGCCGCCCGAAGCTGTATCGTGCGGCCGACCTCGTCGACCTCTTCAACTGTGATCCGCGTCCCGGGGTGCAGGCCCCGCTCGTGAAGGTATTGCAGCAGGGGCGGAGCTTCTCGCTGCGCCACCTCTGAGATTCGCGTGATCGTCCCGGTGTCTCCCGGCCGAAGCGCCGACAGTCGAAGCTCGTTCGCCCGCATGGTCGAGTGTCCTGGGATGGGGTTGCCGTGCGGGCAGGTTTTCGGTCGTCCCAAGCTCCGGTAGAGCGTCTCCTCGACCACCTCCGACACGGCGTGCTCCAGGCGTTCGGCTTCGGTGTCGGCCGTCACCCAATCGAGCCCTAACACGTCGGTCAGCCAGCGCTCCATGATGCGGTGCCGCCGCACGATGGCGGCCGCGGCCCCGTCACCGCGCGCCGTCAACTCGATCTCCTTGTGGGCGTTGAGCCGCACCATGCCATCCCGGGTCATCCGTCGCAGCGCCACCGTCACCGTCGGCCGGCTGACCGACAGCCAGTCCGCGAGTCGCGCGCTACGCACGGGTTCCCCCTCCGCCCGGATGTAGTAAATGGCCTCCAGGTAGTGGGCGATCACCTCCGAGGGCGGACGTGTCCGTGTGTTAGCGTTAACTAATCCTGAGCTTCGCACGTACTAACAATATACGTCCCAAACGCTCGCATCGCACTCGAACGTCTCAAACGCTCGTGTGGCACGTCCCGCGCCACTCGCGTCGGGCGACGCCCCGAGCGCGGCTCGCGTGGGGCGACGCCCCGTCGTGAGTCACGCCGCCGCCGCCGCGCTGGGCGCGATTGCCGGCGCCACCATCTTTATCGGTCTTCCGGTCGGACGGATTCGCGGCATCTCCAAGACGGTCCAGGGCGTGCTGAACGCCGTCGCCACCGGCGTACTCCTCTTTCTGCTCTGGGACATTCTGAGCCACGCCGCCGCCCCGGTCGAGACCAGCCTGGCTGCCATGCGACATGGCGATCGCGGCTTCCTGTGGCTGGTTCTCATCTTCGCCGCCGGCATCGGGATC
>Ga0070699_100000067_pt1 | contig 98717 bp, 83 predicted proteins | sample KBSK1503metaG_FD_65473 | JGI IMG/M metagenome (GOLD analysis project Ga0070699, IMG submission 65473) | Corn, switchgrass and miscanthus rhizosphere microbial communities from Kellogg Biological Station, Michigan, USA - KBS K1-50-3 metaG | ecosystem: Host-associated > Plants > Roots >... | reverse complement strand
TCACGATCAGGTCAAGTTTCGGGTCGAGAGTTTATGCTGATGGCATTCGCTGACCCGCTCCGGTTCGCCATGGCGACCATCCACCGCGGTGTGGACTACGCCAACTCAAACGAGTTGGCCTCATTTGATGGAGCAGGGTCCAGGTGGCCGGCGAACGGGCCGCCAGCTCGGCAGGCCGTCCTGCCGAGCCGATTTGTTGTGCCTTCTCGGCGGTATGAGGTGGCTCGCTACCGCTAGATCTTGGCGGCGAGCGCTACCAGTTGAAGATTCGTGACGGGCGAGGTGATCAGCTGTGTCCGCGTCCAGACATTCTCAGGTGAGTACGACATCAAGACCTCCGCCCTGCGGAAGCCTGGGAGAAGCTGCTCAGCCGGGTACCGCCTGCGGGCTACCACAACGGCGGCAGGTCACCGGCGGCAGCATCCGGCTCGAGCTACGCGAGCTGCGAGGGCTGGCCCCACACCGGATCGCCAACCTCGTGGTCGCGACCATTCCTGAACGCCGAAAGGTCTTTCCCTCGCTAACGATCCGCGAGAACCTCGAGCTGGCCAGAGCTCGGTGGGAGGTGCTCGAGATCCACCAAAGCTTCCGGCAGATTCTCGAGATGGCCGACCGCAAGGCCGGCCAGCTGAGCGGCGGCCAGCGCCAGCTCCTGGCACTCATGACGGCCCTGGGCCGCACACCCAAAGTGCTCGTGATTGACGAGTTCACGCTGGGTTTGGCATCTGGGGCCGATGCCCAGGTCGCCGAGGCCGTCACCGCAGCCGCGCAAGGCAGCAGGCTGGGGATCATCCTTATCGAGCAGAACGTGGCGGTCGCCCAGAAGCTCTGCAGCCGCGTCTACATAATGCAGTCCGGGCGCATGGTCTGGAGCGGTGGAGCCTCATCGCTTGATGAGACGGTCTTGGAGCGAGGCTATTTCGAGTGAGCACTGAGGGCTTGCCAGTCGAGGCGAAGGGAATCGGCGTTCGCTTCGGGGGCGTCCGCGCCCTCCACGAGGTGAGCCTCGACGTTCAGCCCTCACGCATCGCGGGATTGATCGGCCCCAATGGTGCCGGCAAGACGACCCTGCTGAACGTCATCTCCGGCATTCAGCGAGCCAATGTGGGCACGGTCCTCCTGGGTGCCATAGATGTACGGAGCAGGCGGCCGTTCGAGTTGGTCGAGGTGGGCGTGAGCCGGACTTTCCAGCTCGCGGACCAGTGTGGGCAGCTGACGGTCGAGGAGTTCATGCTGCTCGGCTCAGCTCCCCGAGGCCGCGCCTCGCGACTGGCGTGTGCTATCGGCACACCTCGCGCCCGCGGACAGGAACGCGAGGCGCGTGAGTCGGTCATTGAAACGCTCACATTCTTCGGGCTGGATCCGCAGCGGCTGCTCCCGCTGCGGATGGATGTGCTGCCTTACGGGCTGCGTAAGCGCATAGACGTGGCGCGTGCTTGCGTCCAGAGGCCGCGTCTGCTGCTGCTGGATGAACCCACCTCGGGTCTCAACCACACCGAGACGCTCGAGTTCGCCGAAGGCATCTGAGCCATCGCCGAGCGCGACCGCTGCACCAAGCTCGTGGTGGATCACCGTGTGGGATTCGTACGCGACGCGTGTTTGGAAATCGTCGCCCTCGACTTCGGCATCGTCATCGCAAGCGGCAGCCCGGAATCGGTGCTGGAGGATCCGGCCGTTCGTACAGCATTCTTCGGTCAACCGGCCTAGCTGGAGCTCATCGCCTACCCCGGCCAGCCGCCCACCCGCGTGGCCCGAGCATGAGATAACAGTCGCCAAGAATCGTCATGCCCCCGAGGAACTCGGTTGAGGGCTGGGCATTGCGACGCTCGACGTGCGCCTGCACTGAGTCCATGACGTCCGGCCTCGTCGTTTCGTAGAGCGCCAGGAACAATCGACCGGCATTGCTGTCCTCCACGGCCGCGTAACGGTCACCGATCTGGCAGTATGCCCGCTTGATCTCGCGCGGCACCTGTTCCCCGGTTGTACCAGCGGTTGAACCTGTGCTCGTAGCGGTCATCGGCTCGCGAATAGGTCTGCAGGTCCGTGCTGACCTGGCCGTTCGAGATGGCGACCAGCAGAAGTGATCCAGTCCGGTGCCATCCTCAACCTCGGCACCCTGCTGCCATTCAACCTCGAACTGCTGACAAGCTGGCGCCGAACATCGCTTAGCGGGGCTGGCGCACACTGCCGTGACAATGCAAGACTTCTTAATCCCAAGGTCATTCCGCCTGTGCTTCAACCCGAGCTCCGGAGGATTCTCGAGCAGCGCGACCTCCAACTCCACGCGATGCGTCGCCATCTGGCGGTTTCACAACATGGGTACGTCCGCTGAAAGCCAGCTTTCAAGGTCTTGACTGCGGTGCGAATTCCGACGGAATCCGGGCATCCGTTCCGATTGAATCCGGGCACCCGTTCCGACAAATCCGGGCACCCCTGGAAGGAGGCTTCTGCGTAGCCCCGGCGTGAGGTAGCCGGGCTCGGCAAGCTCCCCGTCAACGTCCCAGCCCACGTTGAAGGAGCGATGTCGATGCCCCGTCCCCGCGTCGTCATGCGGAAGATCCGAGAAGTCCTGCGCTTGACCCTTGGCGAGCGCCTGAGCCAGCGCCGGGTGAGGCAGATCACCGGCGTCCCCGAGTCGACCATTTACGACTACCTGAAGCGGGCAACCGCCGCCGGCCTGGCGGTCTGGCCGCTGCCGGAGGAGCTCGACGACCGCGAGCTCGAGCGCCGGATGTTCGTGTCGGCGGGACTGCCGCCGGTCACTCGCCCGCTGCCGGACTGGACCCGCGTCAAGAACGAGCTGCGGCGCAAGGGCGTGACTCTCCAGCTGCTGCACCTCGAGTACCTCGAGGAGCACTCCGATGGCTACCAGTACAGCCAGTTCTGCCGCCACTACCACGCCTGGCGTCGGCGCCTCGATGTCGTGCTCCGTCAGGACTACGTGGCCGGCCAGAAGATGTTCGTCGACTTCCGCGGCGAGACCGTGTCCATCTACGACCGCGAGACCGAGACGGTGGTGATGGAGGCGCAGATCTTCGTCAGCGTGCTCGGCGCCAGCAACTACATCTACACGGAGGCACTGCCCTCCCAGCAGTTGGTGCCCTGGGTGAATGCGCACGCGCATGCCTTCGCCTTCTATGGCGGATGACCAGAGATCGCGGTCGTCGACAACCTGCCCGCCGGCGTCTCCAAAGCGCACCGCTACGAACCCATCGTCAACGAGTCCTACCTCGACATGGCCGCCCATTTCGGCGTGGCCGTGATTCCGGCCCGGCCCTACAAGCCGCGCGACAAGGCCAAGGCGGAGTCAGCAGTGTTGGTGGTGGAACGCTGGATTCTCGCTCGCTTGCGCAACCACCGCTTCTACTCGCTCGGCGAGCTCAACGTCGAGATTCGCCGACTGGTCGCTGCCGCCAACCTGAAACCGTTCAAGAAGATGCCGGGCTCCCGGCAAAGCGTGTTCGACGAGATCGAGAAGCCGGCCTTGCGACCCGTGCCGACGCGGCCGTACGAGTTCGCCGTCTTCCAGCGTGGGAAGAAGGTGCACATCGACTACCACGTCGAGGTCGACGGCCACTACTACTCGGTCCCCTACCAGCACACCGGGGAGCGCGTCGACATCCGCCTCACCGCGTCAGTGGTCGAGATCTTCGTGCGCGGCCGCCGGGTCGCCAGCCACTTGCGCAGCTACGTCCGCGGCAGGCACACCACCGACCCCGCCCACCGGCCCGAATCGCACCGCCGCCATCTCGAATGGCCGCCCGAGCGCATCGTCAGCTGGGCGGAGAAGACAGGGCCCGAGACTGCCGCCCTGGTCAAGGGCGTGCTGGAGTCGCGACCTCATCCCGAGCAGGGCTACCGCGCCTGTCTCGGCATCATCCGGCTCGGCAAGCGCTACGGCGAGCGACGGCTGGAGGCCGCCTGCCGTCGCGCTATGAGCGTGCGTGCGCTGAGCTACCGCAGCGTCGAGTCGATCTTGAAGAACGGCCTCGACCAGAAGCCGCTGCCCGAGCGCGACGGGAGACCCGCCGACCGTCGTCACCACGAGAACCTGCGCGGTCCCGACTACTACCAGTGAGGAGAACAGGATGTTGACCAGCCCGACCCTCGATAAGTTGCGCGACCTCAACCTGCTCGGCATGTCTCGCGCCTACAAAGAGCAGATCGAGCGCGCCGACTATCAAGCGCTCGGTTTTGACGACCGCCTCGGGATGCTCGTCGACGTGGAGCTGCAGGAACGCGAGAACCGGCGCCTGCACCGCTACCTCAAGGCGGCGCGGCTGCGCGACCAGGCTTGCGTGGAGGACATTGACTTCCACGCCCCGCGCGGTCTGAATCGCGCTCAGATCCTCGAGCTCGCGGAGTCGCGGTGGGTCGACGCCCACCAGAACGTCCTGGTCGTCGGCGCCACCGGCCTCGGCAAGACCTACATCGCCTGCGCACTCGCCGAAGCCGCCATCCGCAAGGGTCACACGGCGCTGTACATGCGCTTCCCGCGGATGGTCGACGAGCTCGCGGTAGCGCGCGTCGACGGGCGCATGCCGCGGCTGCTCGCAACCTGGGCCCGCGTCGGCGTCCTGGTCTTGGACGACTTCGCCATGCAATCGCTGTCCAGCCAGCAAGCGGCAGACTTGCTCGAGGTGGTCGACGACCGCAGTCAGCGCCGCTCGACCATCCTCACCAGCCAGATGCCGGTCAAGCAGTGGCACGAGGCGCTCGGCGACGCCACTGTCGCCGATGCGATTCTCGACCGGCTCGTCCACAATGCGCATCGCGTCGAGCTGCGCGGCCACGAGTCGCTGAGAGGCTCGAGAACGGCGGTTACCTCGAGCGCGAATGCCCCCGACGAGGACCAAAACGCCCCGAATCGCGCCTCCGCTCCGGCTACCCCTCGAAACCGTGCCGACAGGAAGCCCGTAGAGGCCCGATGAGCGGCGACCGCCACCCGCAGGACCTTCCCGCGAAGGTCGTGCGAGACTACCCAGAGACCAACGAGGAGGAGGTGATCATCAAGGGGTAACAGCCCATGCGTCGGTCGCTGACGCGACCTCCGACCAGGGGCCGCCCGGGTTCAGCGGAACGCCCGCCCGGATTCGCCGGAATACGCAACTGCGGACCGCTTCGGCGTACATGTGGCCGCTGGCGCCGATCACCGCGCAGAAGACCTGGGCCTGGTCGATCTCACTGGTCGTCGGCTAAATGAGGTCCGTGGTGTCGCCGCAGAAGTCGATGAAGGCGCGCTCACCGTCGGTGTACTCGAAGCGCATTACGAGGTCCTGGGCCACCTGCTCGCCCGGAACTTGACGCAGACCTGAGTGTAGCCGTGGCTGTGCGGATAGTCCTGGCTGTGCTCCAGCCAGCGCAGGGAGAGGGGGTGACCTGGTGGCGACGGCTGGACAGCACTCGCCGTACCTGCAGCCAGTCCAGTTCGGCCTTCTTGGCGACCTCGGTTCAACCCGGCTAGAGCTTGGCCTCCAAGGCGGCATCGTCCAGTTCGCGCGGCAAGGGCAGCTCAGGCCGGCCGTCCGACCGCGCTCCAGGCACGCCCGGACAGTGGTCTTGCCCATATTCAGGCTGATTGCGATCTCGCCCAGGCTCCGTCCTTCGGCTTGCAGCTTGAGCACCTCACCTGTTCGACGCATCGACAATCTCCTTCGGGGGATCTGGTCCTGCCTTCCCCGAAATGGATACTTCGCAGTGGAGGCTAGGTATCCCAGTGATCTCGATGATGTCCCTGCGGCCCCTCCTCGGGGCTTCTCATCAGGCTTCCCTGCTGGTCAGTTCAACCCGTGCGCTTTCGAGCGAAATGACCGTGCGCTTCCACCGAAACGGTCGTGCGCTTTCCGCCGAAATCACCGTGCGCTTTCGCCCGTACTAGACAGGTGCGTATTCTGGGGGATGCTCGTTGACCGCGAGCTCCATGACCGCGAGAACCGACGCCTCCACCGGTACCTGAAAGTAGCTCGCCTGCGCAGTTCGGCCAGTGTCGAGGACCTCGATTTCCGGCGTCCCCGCGGCTTTGAACGGGCCGTCATCCTGAGCCCGGCCGAGTCGCAGTGGGTCGAGGCCCAGCGCAACTTGCCGATCGTTGGTCCCACCGGCGTCGGCAAGACCTTCCTCGCCTGTGCGCTGGCCCAGGCGGCCATCCGCAAGGGCCACACCGCGCTCTACCTGCGTGCGCCGCACATGCTCGGCGATCTTGCCCTGGCCCGTGCCGATGGCCGGCTGCCGCGTCTGATGACCGCTTGGGCCAAGGTCGGTGTGTTCGTTATCGACGACCTCGCTCCTGCGCACGCTCATCGCCGAACAGGCGGCCGACCTGCTGGAGGTCATCGAGGACCGCTACCAGCTTCGCTTCACCCTGACCACTCAGCTGCCGGTGACGCATTGGCACGACGCTCTCTGCGAACCCACCCAGCTCAGCGGGGAGAACAATGCGAACACGATCGTGCACGACTAGAGTTCCAGCTGACCGGCGTTTGTGGGAAGTGAGCGACTTGTGGGCCATATGACGACTGCCCCACCTCTCAGTATGGGTCGGGGCAGCGCGTTCGGGTCCTTGAAACGAGCAACATCTGCGACCAGCCTCCCGGGTCCCCGCGCCGATAACAGCCCAGCCGATGCCGGAGGACTTCCCTACCTCCACCACGGACACCTCCGGAACATCCGGCCCTCCCAATGGTCGTTCGAAGGTCGCTTACACCGATTCCGGAGGGCGCTCAGGTGACCCATTTCCTCGTCGCTAAGGACAGGTGGTGCAAACGATTGATCAAATCTTGAGCGCACACGGTTTAGGGCTCCAGCAGTGACTTCTTTGCAGTCTTGTGCTATTTCTGAGTTTGAGATGCACGCTAGAAACGTTCAAATATGCAGCACCAGATTGTGGATCTGGGTGTCGTGGGTTCGAATCCCACTAGCCACCCCAACTTGCGATTTTCGAACTGCGTCGTCTCGTCGGCGCACGCCGCGTTGCCATGGCCGACACCCGGGCCAGGATGTCGAATGGCTGCCGGTAAGCGGGAGTGAGCCTTCCAGCCTGCATGGTGCACTCCGTCAGCACGAAGCCGAGCAGGCGGCGCATATTGCCAGCGTCCTGCTTGAGATACAGCTCATGGGCACGTTCGGCCAGCTCCAGCATCTGCATCCCGGGGGCGCCCGGCCGTGCACTGCGAGGACGCCGCGGTTCTGCGCGCGTTCCTGCCTCCGCTCCACACGTACGGTGACCTGCTGGCGCACGGCGCTGGCCGAGGCGGTCGCGATCGCGGCGCTCGGCGTGATCTCGCAGCGGACCGGCCTGGAGGTCCACTCCGTCCATCTCTCCAGCGCCCTCACCCTCCCCGCCGCCCACGACGCCGGCCGCGACGGCGCCCGGCCATCGCTGGAGACCTGCCCGCAGTACCTGTGGCTCACGGACGAGGACGCCGCCCGGCTGGGTCCATGTATCCCCGGCCGTCCGGACGCTCTCGCCGGCAGACGTCCACAGCGTTCCCGCTGCAGAATCCTTTCTCCGCCAGGACGTGCGCATCAACTGCGCGACGCCGGCTTACCCTAGGCCCGATGCGGGCCGGAGGAACACTTCGAGGCTCCGTGATTCTCCTCCCCCGGTCATGGGCAGGCGCCTGGCCGGTCAGTGTGCCGCCGAGGCGTGCCACGTGCGGGTCCCAGACTCGGCGCACCGACAGTTCCGCCGAACCTGGCGCGCAAAGGCCCTTGACAAGCAATAGATGTTGAGTATGCTTAGCCGCAATGCATAGTCGAAAAGCATGCTTCCGGGATGTCGCTTAGGTTCGCGGTCTTGAGCCTGCTTGCGGAACAGCCGCTCCACGGCTACCAGGTTACGCGGGGCTTTGAGGATCTCCTTCGCTGCACGCGGAAGCTCAACATCGGTCCGGTCTACCAGACCAGCCAGCGTCTAGACCTGGACGGCTTGGTCCAGGCAACTGGCGACCATCGCGAGCGCGGCCGCCAAGCCCGCGGCGTCACCGACGCCGGCCGCGACACCTTGGTGGAATGGCTAGGCGACCCGGAGCAGCCAACCACAGGTCCTGCACGAGGAGATCTACATCAAGCTCGCGCTGCTCGCTCACCACGCATCGTGGTTCGAACGAAGAGTGATTGCCGCAGTCCCCAGCATCGACCGGCTCCCGGACCACGCTGGCCCGGTCGATCGGGGTCGATGGCAGCGTTACCTGGTCGCCATCCGTGGCGAGACACAGCGGGCACTCCTGAGAGGGTACGTCTGGACCTGCTCTTGAACAGCGCGTCGACTTCGTGATGGACAGGAAGCCGCAGTCGGGATGATGGAGCGCCTTTTCCCCCGAGCGACAAGGAGGTTCCTCGAATGATCAGTCAGCAGCAGTCGACGGAGTCCAATGGCCCAGTGCTGGGTCACGCAGGGGGCGGCGTCAAGGACGGACCGGCCGCCTTGTGGCGGGTCGCCGTCGCACGGCACGCGTATGTTGTCGGGATCTATCTGCTGGGTTTGGCAGTGGTGGTGCAGTTCCTGCTGGCAGGCCTCGGGATCTTCTGGGACGCCCAGTTCCTCCAGGTCTGGCACGCTGAGGTCGGTGCCGGCGTCATCTTTGGCCTCTCGCTGCTCCTCGTCCCCGTCGGATTGTTGGGTCGCGTGCCCGGCAGCACTCTGTGGCTGACCGCCGCTGTCGCCGGGCTCGTGGTCGTGCAGTCACTGCTGCTGGCGCCCTACCATCTGAATGCCACCGGCTTGCTCCGTGCAGTGTCCGGCCTGCACGTGGTGAACGCGCTGCTGATCTTCTGGGTCGTCCTCAGATTGGTGACGCGGGCATCCAACTTCCGGACCGCAGGCAATGCATAGCCGACACATATGCGTCCGGGATGTCGCTTAGGTTCGCGGTCCTGGGCCTGCTTGCGGAACAACCGCTCCACGGCTACCAGGTCAAGCAGAGCTTTGAAGATCTCCTTGGCGGCACCTGGGAGGTCAACATCGGTCAGGTCTACCAGACCATCCAGCGTCTGGAGCGGGACGGCCTGGTCCGGGCCACCGGCGACCGTGGCGACCGCGGCCGCCAGGCCTACGACGTCACCGACGCCGGCCGAGACGCCCTCGCTGAATGGCTCGGCGACCCGGAGCAGCAACCACAGGTCCTGCGCGAGGAGATCTACATCAAGCTCGCACTGCTCGGTCGCCATGCCGACGGACGGCTCGGCCAGGTGCTCGACAGCCAGCGGCGCGTCTACCTGCAGCGCTTGCGCGACCTGGCGGATCAGGTGCGGGCGGCCCAGGCGGCCGGGCGAACGGAGCTGGCGCTGCTGTTTAGGGGCGCCCTACTGCACACAGAAGCGGACCTCAAGTGGCTGGACGTGTGCGCCGAAGAGATCGGCAGGAGGAAGTGATGGGCTGGCTGGTTGATCTGACCGACGTTAGCCGCTTCTACGACGGCAGCGCCAGGACGGTTGCCCTCGACAGCGTGACGTTCCAGGTCGAACGGGGCGAGTTCACGTCCGTCATGGGTCCTTCGGGCAGTGGCAAGTCGACTCTCCTGAACATCGTTGCCGGCCTTGACCGCCCCACCTCAGGGCGCGTCATTGTCGACAGCCAGGACCTGACCGGGGCGAGCGAGAGCGAGCTGGCCCGCTTCCGGCGCTCTCGTATCGGCTTTGTCTTCCAGTTCTTCAACCTGCTCTCCAACCTGACGGTCTTGGAGAATGTGAAGGTCCCGGCCGAGCTGGCCAGGGTCCGCCCGGCTGAGGCCTCCAGCCGCGCCCACTCGCTGTTGGAGGAGCTCGGAATCGCGTCAGTTGCGAAGTCGTTTCCCGCCAACCTCAGCGGCGGCCAGCGCCAGCGGGTGGCGATCGCCCGCGCGCTGGTCAACCGGCCGGCGCTGATCCTCGCCGACGAGCCGACCGGCGCCCTCGACACCAACGCCGGATCCCAGGTCATGGATCTCCTGGCTGGGCTGAACGAGCGCGGCCAGACCATCCTCCTGGTCACCCATGACCCCAAGCTGGCGACCGGCCACGGCCGCCGCGTGGTGACCCTGCGTGACGGCCGCATGGCCGACGACACCCGCCTGCAGCCCTGGCGGGAGACGCGTGCGGTGGACCTGGTCCAGGTCCGGAGGGAGGCTTAGGCATGCGCGCGGTACTGACCCAGATCCGTGCCGCGGTTCTCCGGCGGCGGGCTCAGACGGCGACTGTTCTGCTCATCAGCCTGCTCGCCGGGAGCGTCTCCACGATGGCGCTGACCCTGCTAGTCCGCTCGACGGCGCCCTGGGATGACGCCTTCGCGCACTACCAGGGCGCGCACTTGATATTCCACTTCGACGCCTCCCGAGTGACGGCGGAGCAGCTGCAGGCCACCGCCTCTCTTCCAGGAGTGATCGCCGCGGGCGCTCCCCGCCAAACAGTCGAAGTACCTTTCGCTCGCAAGGACCAGAAAGGAGTCATCCGACTCATCGGTCGCGACGATCCCAGTGGCCGCGTTGACCGGCTCCCCATCGTGGCCGGGCGCTGGCCGCACGCGTCCGGTGAGATTGCGGTGACCCGCACCGGCGACAGCAGCATCCCGATCCGGCCTCGCCTGGGCGAGACGATCCTGGCGCTCACCAACAGGGGAACTGTCCAGTTCAAGGTAGTGGGCGAGGTGACCGACTTCGGAGGCCACGGTGATGAAGTCGACTTCTCAAGCGGCGTGCCTGGGGCGTGGGTGCTACCTGACGAGATCGCTCGTTTGGCCGACGGTGAGCAGTCGCGGCTCGGCTACGAGATGGCCTATCGCTTTCAGCACGCAGCAAATACGGGCGAGCTGGATGCCGACCGCAAGCTCATAGAAAACGCGCTCCCGACAGGAGCCGAGACTTCACCGGTAGCCGACTGGCAACTGATGCGGGCCGGGTCGATCTGGTTCGTAACCCTGATGTCCAGCCTGATCGCCTCCTTCACTGTCTTCGCCCTCATCGCTGTTACCGTGATCGTCGCCAGCGTGGTCGCCGGCTCGGTGCTTTCTGGCTATCGCGACATCGGCGTCACCAAGGCCCTGGGCTTCACTCCAATTCAGGTGGTCGGCGTGCACATAGGCCAGATGCTGGTTCCAGCGGTCGTTGGGGCTCTGCTGGGAGTGCCACTTGGCACTGCGGCCAGCGACCCCTTCCTCAACAACTCCGCTATAGCTCTTCAGTTACCACAGGGTCGGGCCTTCGACCCGGTCGTCGCGGCCGCCGTGCCGGCAGCCCTGGCGCTGCTGGTCGTGGTGGCGGCGCTGGTCCCAGGGCTCCGTGCAGCGGCGACCGACTCGGCGCGGGCGATGGTTCTCGGCAGCGCGCCGTCGCCAGGCCGGCGATCCCTCCTGAGCACGGCCCTGGTCCGGCTGCGCGCTCCGCGTCCGCTCAGCCTCGGTGCCGGTGACGCCTTTGCGCGCCCGGTGCGAGGTCTGCTGACACTGACAGTGCTGGTCATCGGCATTGCCACGGCGACTTTCGCGATCGGCCTTCAGGATCGGTTCAGCACCGTCCTCCGAACTGAAGCAGCGTCCTACGGGTATGGGCAGGATGTTGTCGTCCACCGCTACCCCGGTCTTGCTGACAACACCCTCTCCGCTCAGCTCGCGCAGCAGCCGGAGACGCGGCGGGTGCTGGGGGTGGAAACTTTGACGATCCGCGTTTCGGGACTGAAGGATTCAATCCCGATCTACGCCCTTCGGGGAGAGGCGGGCGCGTTCGGCTATCGGGCACAGCGGGGACGATGGTTGGTGGGGCCGGGGGAGGCCGTGGTCTCTCCCGCCTTCGCCAACGGTGCTCATCTCGGAGTCGGCGACTCCTTTTCGGGCACGCTGATCGGTGGCCCACCTCTGACCCTGAGGGTGGTTGGAATGCAAAACGACTTCAACTCGGTTGGCGGGAGCATCCGCATCAGTTGGGCCACCCTGACAGCACTTTTACCCGGCGCCGTCCCCGACCAGTACCAGGTCAAGCTCGCTCCGGGGAGCGACGCCAAGGCCTACGCGCAGCGGGTTGGGGCGCTCTACCCTGACTCGGTGACCGCCGTGGCGACTCAAATCGCGGATGTCGATGTGGTCACGAACCTGATCACGGGGTCGGTGGGATTTCTAGCGCTGGTCCTGCTGGCCATAGCCGCGGCGGGTGTCTTCAACGCGACCCTGCTGACGACGCGGGAGCGCGTTCGCGAGATCTCCGTCCTCAAGACGGTCGGCATGACGTCGCGGCAGATCGCGATGATGGCGGTCGGGTCGACGCTGGTGCTCCTGGTCCTGGCGTCGGGGGTCGGCGTGCCGTTCGGTATCTGGCTCGAAGGGGTGATCTGGAACAGCATGCTCAGCATTTTCGATGTGCTGGTCCTCCCCGGTCCGAGCCTGGCGGCTCTGCCTCTCGCGTTGGCTCTTGTCGCCGCCTTCGTGTTCGCGCTGCTGGGAGCTGCGCTGCCTGCCCGCTGGGCCGCAGCGACTCCGGTGGCGCAGGTGTTGCGATCGGAATAGCGTCACGCCGCGACGCTGATGTCTCACTCTGACCACGCGACATGATTGCGGCCACGGCGCTTGGTGCACGCGATCTTCATGCGATCGTTGCCACAGCGCTTAGCGCCGTCGGCGGAGCTCGGCGTCAGCAACGGAAATGAGGTCAGGCAGGTCCCTCTCGATGTAACCCCAGATACGGGCGAGGTGGAGCTGTCCACAATGCTCCTCCAGGAAGGCTGAACCCGGGTCGCCTCGGCGGCCAAGGGGTGCGGCGTCCCGCGCCGCGGCGGAATGGGCGACGCGCCGGGGCGATGGGCTGAGCTTCAAGGGATCTCCAGTCCGGCCGAAGCCTTGACACAGTGTTGGTGCCAGAAGCACTCCAAGTCGATCGGGGCGGCCCCGACCAGAGCGGCCGGGTCCTTAGTGTGTGACCCGCGTTCCATCTCGGGGGACTCGAACAGTCGAAGCGGCGCCACGCTGCCGAGGCGGCCATCGACGGCGGGGTCGAGCTGGCCGAGTTCTTCCGCCATCTCGGGAGCTCGACCGACGCTTCCGAGGGCTTCCGCGCGGACCAGGAGAGAAGAGCTCCAAGCTGGCGAACATGAATCAGCCGGTGCGGAAGGCCAGGGTCGCCCTGGCCTCGATAACCGTCTCGCCGCGCTGATTGAGGCAGGTCCAGCCGAACGTCAGGAAGCCCCGACGGCCCGAGCTCGAGAGCTCTTTGGCCACTGCCTCCATCTCCAGCCGGAAGGTGTCGCCGGCGTGGCAGGGCGTCCGGAAGCGCACCGCGTCTAGACCCGTGAGCGCCAGCGTCGTCTCGTCAAAGACGCCGGTCTGCTCGGCCAGGCCGCCCATCAGCAGGAGGACCAGCTCGCCCGGCACTGGGATGGCGTTGAAGCCGCCCCGACGCGCGAACGATTCGTCGTGGAAGAGCGGGAAGACGTAGCCTGCCCAGGCGGTCACCTCGCTGCAGCGCTCGTCCAGCGTCAGCTCGGGCGATGTCCAGCGGTCGCCAACGGCGGCTCTTTCAAACGTGCCGCTCAGTCGCCACCACCTCCAGGCGCAGCCTGAAAGGGCCGCTGAGGGCCCAGGCTGAGGCGCCCCAGTAGGGCGGCTCGGCTCGGACCGGCAGTGGCCGCAGCGAGCCAGCTTCCGGCCGACTGCCTGCGAGTGTGACCGAGGTGATCCCGGTCGAGCCGGGCGGGCGGATACCCGCAGCGCTTGGGTACTCGTCGATCTCGATCACCGTGCTCCCCGCTAGCTGCACGGTGCTGATCCGGTGGAGAGTGTCCGCGGGCAGCTCGTAGGCCTGGTTCAGCACCCTGACCGGGAGCCCGTGATCGGTGACCATCGGAGCTCCAAAGCCCGACTCGAAGAAGCCGCGCGTCGCCTCCACGTCGTGGGTCCCGACCACCACGACGTAGACCCGATGCTCACCGGCGGCCAGCGATGGAAGGTCGAAGCGCTCCGATGGCGTGACCACCTGGGTGAGGTAGATCCCCTCGCCGCCCGGCCCGGCCACCTGCAGCGCGCGGAGCGCGCCGCCTCCGCCCACGCCGGCCGGGCGCTGCAGCACCTGGAAGCCCTCGACCGCCAGGCATCGCTCGTAGGTGGCGTCGGCGTCGGCGACCAGGATCTCCAGAGCGGTCCAACCGAGGGTCGAGAAGGTCGCCGGGCGCGCCGCGCCGGCTCGCTCGACCAGTCGCACGAGTCCCCAGCGTGCGCCGGGCGGCCCCATCACCAGCCACCGACCGCCTTGGTCGGTGCCGGCTGCGAGCTCCTCGTGGCCGAGGAGCGCACGGTAGGCGCCGGCGGCGCGGTCGAGGTCGCGGACCGCGACCGTGGCCGCCAGGATCGGGCCGAGATCAATGCCCAACAGTGGCCGCCAGCAGGGCGCCCAGACTGGGCGCCAGCTCGAGCTCGGCGCAGGCGGCCGCCAGTCCCGCCGCCAGCGGTCCGGCGTTGTCCTCCAGCTTGGCCCGCAGCTCGGAGCGGCTCAGGACACGGTTTCGCATCACCCTCTCCTCCAGCTCCGCGCCGTCCTGGGTTCGCACGCACACGACGGCCGGAAACTGGTTGGGAAAGATCCGTGTGCACTCCTCGTCCACCACCACCTCGCAGGCTCCCGCCAGGCGGAGCCGCTCGGCGTCGGCCAGCGCGGCGTCGCTGAAGTCGCGCGTGGTGATGCCGAGCCCGCTCCCTCCCACGAGCGCGGTGGCGAACACGAAGGGCGCGCTGAACGCCGCGTGGTGGGGCGTCCGGGGCCGGCGCTTCTCGGCGATCGGGTCGCCAATCGTCCGCCAGGCCGCGGCCGCGGTCCCGATAGTCACCCGCTCCACCGACTCCGGCCGCAGGCCGCGCGCCTTCAGAGACAGAGCGGCGTCTACGACGGCATGCGTGAAGTGGTTGCACGGGTAGGGCTTGTAAAGGATCGCCGTGGTGTCCCACCGCTCGCCGAGCATCTCCGTCAGCGCCCCGGGTCGCCAGCGCTCGCCGCAGAAGGCCGGGAACAGGCCGAAGCGGCCCTCCAGCGCAGTCGGTGGGCCCGTAAGACCGTGGGCCGCCATCCCGGCCGCACTCACCGCGCAGTGCGCGGCCCAGCCGCCGTGGAACTTCTTGACCGAGCCGCCGGTCCGGTTGGCCTCGACGATCCCGGCCCCCATAGAGCAGGCGATGGCAACAGCGCTGGCGATGCCCTCGCTGTCCAGCCCGCGGAGCCGGGCACAGCCGGCGGCCCCGGCCACCGCGCCCAGGATCGAGGTCGCGTGCAGCCCATGCTCGAAGAAGACCGAGTTGCCGAGCTCGGGATCGTACTGGGCCATGGCCAGCCGGGTGTCCAGCTCGTACGCGACGACGAGCGCGGTCAGCGCCTCGCGGCCCCCGGCGCCGGCGGCCTGGGCCGCGGCCAGGATTGCCGGGACGATGGGAGCACTGGGATGCACAACAGAGGGCAGGTGCGTGTCGTCGAAGTCGAGCGCGTGCGCGTAGGTGCCGTTGACCATCGCCGCCAGGGCGGCGGGACCCCTGGCAAGCTCGCCGGCGAAGCCTGCCTCCGGCCGGCCCGGCCCCCACTCGTCCCGCAGCCCGCGCACGGCTACCCCGGCGTCCGAGTCACGGCCGGCCAGGCTGACGCCGAGCAGGTCCAGGACCCGGTCCTTGGCGCTCTCCACGACCTCGGCCGGGATCGCCTCGAAGCTGACGCCGGCGGCCCATTCCGCGAGCTGAAGGGCGAGCGGCTTCACGCTACCACCGCCAGCGGGCGAACCGGTGAGCCGGTGGCACCGACCAGTCGAAGCGGCGCCACCATGAAGAGGAACTCGTACGCGGCGTCGCGGGCCAGCTCCTCGAGCGCCATCACCTCGATGATGTGAATGCCGCTGTCGACGAGCAGGATCGTGTGCACCGGAAGGCGCGAGTGGCCGGTGCCGGGCGCCAGCCACTCGTAGGCGATGGTGTCAGCGCCGGTGACATGGATTCTCCGTTCGGCCAGCCAGCGAGCCGCCGACTCGTCGGGCCCCGGCACCCCGGTCTCCCGGCCCACGTAGGCGGTGCTGTCGTGGTAGCGGCCGACCGGCCAGCCGGAGCGGACCAGCACCGCGTCGCCCGCGCCGACATCCACGCTCTCCGCGCGGCAGGTGCGCTCCAGCTCGCCGGCCGTGATCGGGTGCGCCGCCTCGAGCGCCTCCACGTCCAGCGCCCGCGCCACGTCCAGCAGCACCCCGCGACAGACCATCGGCGCGACCGTGTCCACGCCGAGCTGCTGGAAGCGCCCGCCCCTGGAGGCCTCACCGGCGTCCAGCCCACCGTGCAGCTTCATGCCCTGCGAGACGTGGCAGAGGGCGTCGAGATGGGTGCCCGTGTGGCCGCCCATCGTGAACATTTCGTTCGCGCCCGAGCCACCGTCGGGCCGGACCACGTCGCCGTGCCGGCGGAGCAGCGCCATGCGGAAGGGCGGGTGGTTGGGGCTCGTGGGCGTGGCGGCCTCCAGCGGCTGGGCCAGGTCGTAGACCCGGGCGCCCTCGAGCTGTTCCCAGAGCGCCTTCATCTCACCGAGTCCAGGATCCGCCGCGCCCGCTGGGCGACGGGCACATCTACGAACCCGCCGTCATCCAGACGGGTGGCGGCGCCGCCCGCCCGTTCGAACGCGTCCAAAACTCGGCGCGCCCAGCTCACCTCAGCGGCGGTCGGCTGGAAGACCTCGTTGATAACCGGCACCTGGCTGGGATGGATGGCGGACTTGCCGAAGTAGCCCAGCCGGCGGACGGCTTCCGCCTGCCGGCGCAGCCCCTCGAGGTCGTCGAGGCGCGTATACACGCCGTCGATGGGGGCTGGCTTTCGAGCCGCCCGCGAGGCGATGACCAGGGCGGAGCGGGCATGGAGCGTCTCCTCCCAGCCGTCCTCGATGCCGAGGTCCAGGCTCAGGTCCACCCCTCCATAAGTAAGATCGCTCGCACGCGCCCAAGAGGCGATCTCGAAGGCCCGCACCACGCCGAGCGCTGTCTCCACCGTGCACGTCAGCGGCAGGTCGCCGGCACGAACCGACACCCACTCCACGTCTGCCGCGGACTCGACCTTGGGGATGCGGATGCCGGCGCAGCGGCCGGCCACTGCGGCCAGGTCGGCCACCGCCAGCTCACCCTGCGGCTTGTTGATCCGCACCCACGCCTCGGGATGGTCGGCCAGCGCCTCCCGCACCTGCTCGCGGGCGCGCACCTTCATATCAGCGGGCACCGCGTCCTCGAGGTCGAGCAGCACGGCGTCCGCCCCGGCATCGAAGACCCGCGCCAAGATGCGCTCGCTGTGACCAGGCCCGAAGAGCCAGCTGCGGATGGCGGCCACCGTCAGATGACGCCTTCGGCGCGGAGCCGCGCCAGCTCCTCGGCGCCGTGACCGAGCTCGCCGAAGACCACCTCGTTGTCCTGGCCCAGGCGGCGGCCGGGCCAGCGCACCCGGCCAGGGGTGTCGGAAAGGCGGGCGATCACGTTCTGGACCAGGACGCTGCCGAGCTCCTCGTCGGGCAGCCTGAGGAAGGTGCCCAACGCCTGGAACTGGCGGTCGGCGACGACCTGGGCGATGTCGTAGATCGGCGCTACGGCCGCGCCCGCCGCCTCGAACTCCCGCATCACGGTCTCTATCTCGCGCTCGGCGATCCAGCCGCCCACCATCTGATCGAGCATCTCAGCTCGGTCGGCCCGCTCGGCCTGGTTGCCGAACCAGGGCTCTTCGATCACGTCGGGGTGACCGACCAGCCGCATGACGCGGGCGGCCACGGTATTGGCGGAGGTGGAGACGGCGACCCAGTGGCCGTCGCGGGTGCGATAAGCGTTGCGCGGGGCGTTGTTGGGCGACCGGTTGCCGGTTCGCTCCGGGACCAGGCCCAGCGCGTCGTAGGCGGTTGCCTGGGCACCCAGCACCATGAGGATGGGCTCGATGATGGCGAGGTCGATAACCTGGCCCCGACCGCCGTTGGTGTCCCGGTAGTGGAGAGCGCTCAGAACGCTGAATGCGCCGGTGAGGCCCGCGATGCCGTCCGCCAGGCCGAAGGGGGGAAGCGTCGGCGGACCATCCGGCCAGCCGGTCATTGCGGCGAAGCCGCTCATCGACTCCGCCAGCGTGCCGAAGCCGGGTCGAGACGCATAGGGCCCGAACTGGCCGAAGCCGGTCGTGCGCAGCATTATGAGGCCGCTGTTCTGGGCCGCGAGCCGGGCGTAGGCGAGGCCCCAGCGCTCCATCACGCCCGGACGGAAGTTCTCGACCAGCACGTCCGCGCTGGCGGCCAGCTCCAGAAGGAGCTCCTGGCCCCGGGGACGGCTCAGGTCCAGCGTGACGCAGCGCTTGTTGCGAGAGAGCTGCTTCCACCAGAGGCCGACTCCGTCCTTCTGGGCGCCGTGCGTCCGTAGCGGGTCGCCTCCCGGGTGCTCGACCTTTATCACCTCGGCCCCGAAGTCGCCCAGCAGCGTGGTGGCGAACGGCCCGGCGTAGATGGTGGCCAGGTCGAGAACGGTCAGTCCGGCCAGGGGGCCAGGACCCGCGCCGGCCATCCGGTGTCAGGCCCTGGCCACGGCCTGGCGGCGGCCGCTGAGCGGGCGCTGCAGGAACTCGCCAGCCGGCGGGCCCTGCACCTCCCCGTCACGGAACACCACCCTGCCCCGAAGCATTGTCAGCCGGGGCCATCCCCTGAGCTTCACGCCCCGGAACGGCGTGTGGTCCTGAGCGGAATGCAGGAGCTCGCGGCTCACGACGTGTTCGCGCTCGAGGTCGAGGAGGGCGAGGTCGGCGTCGGACCCGACGGCGATCGCGCCCTTCGCTGGGTAGAGGCCGTACGCCTGGGCCGGATTCGAGCTGACCAGGTGCGCCACTTGGGCCAGGCTCAGGCCCCGCCTGTGGTAGCCCTCGGAGATCAGCACCGGGTAGATCAGGGCAGTGCCGCCGAATCCCGGCTGCGCTGGCCAGAGCTCGTCTTGCTTGAGCTCCTCCAGGCAGCAGGCGTGGTCGGAGGCGATCCACTGGATACTGCCGTCGAGCACCGCCTGCCAGAGGGCGTCGACGTCCTCGCGGGTCCGGATCGGCGGGTTCACCTTGCCGCCCAGGCCCTGGCCCTCGAGCATGTCGTAGGTCAGGCACAGGTGATGCAGCGTGGTCTCGGCCCGGATGTCGAGCTCGGGATAGAGACCGCGGACCTCGCGCACCGAGCGCACCGCATCCCCGCTTGAGAGATGGAGCAGGTTGACGCGGACCCTTGCCTCGCTGGCAAGCACCCCCGCCTCATGGATGGAGAGCCGCTCCGAGAGCGGCGGCCGGGCCTTGCTGTACGTCTCCAGCGGCGGCAGTCCAAGATCCTTGACGCGCTCGATGAACAGCTTTATCAGCTCTGCGCTCTCGCAGTGAATGGACAGCGAGACCCGGCCCCGATCGCCGTAGCGGGCGCCGGCCTCGGCGATCCTCTCCATTATGGCGAAGAGGTGGCCCAAGTCGTAGGAGTCGGACATCGTGTAAGCGGCGGCGTCCGTCGAGGAGGCGGCCAGGTTCAAGCCTTTGTAGAACATGTAGTACTTGAAGCTGGGCACGCCGGCCTCGCCGACCATCCAGTCGATCTCGTCGAGCTGGGATGTGGTCATGGGCGCGATGTGGAAGCCGTAGTCCGCGTAGGCGCGGCCGCGGGCCTTGCCGAGCACCTCGGGCAGGATGTCGCGGTATGAGCCGGTCTTGTTCAGGTAGTGGCTGCCGGTACGGAAGTAGCTGATGACGCTGGTCGCCCCACCCACCAGCGAGGACTCCGTCTCCGAGGAGGCGTCCTCCTCGATGGGGCGGTAGATGCCGATGTGGAAGTGAGAGTCCACGGCGCCGGGCAGGACGGCCAGGCCGTCGGCGTCGACCAGCTCGTCGGCTTCGCTGCTCGCGATTTCCTCCGCGATGGCGGCGATGCGGCCGTCACGGATGCCTATTGCGACCTCGGCCGGCGCTTCCAGCCCGGGCAGCACCACCCGGCCGTTGGTGACCACGGTGTCGTAGCGCCTCATGCTTCCTCCCTCGAGCTGGCGGCGGTCGTTGCGCTTATCCGCAGCGTATCACTCCCAACGCAGTGACCGGAACAGATGACGCCTGCTGTTCCGTGTGGCGATACAATCATCCGACCTGGCCGGAGAGCCGGGCGGCGGCCAGCGCGACCTCCCGGCCGTACCTCTCCACCTCGGCATTGCCGAAGCGCTGGCGAGGGCCGCAGACGCTCATGCTGCCGATGACCCTGCCCCGGGCGGTCACCAGGGGCGCCGCCACCGCCGCCGCCCAGGGGTCGCGCTCGCCGGCGCTGGCGGCGTAGCCGGCTTGGCCTACCCGCCGGATCTCCCTCTCCTGAAGCTGACGTGAGGTGATGGTGTCCGGCGTCAGCGCCTCAAGCGCGACTGAGTCCAGGTAGGCGGTGCGCTCGGCCTGGGGCAGCGCGCTCAGGATGGCCCGACCCGAGGCGCCGGCGTAGAGCGGGAAGCGCGCGCCGACCTTGACGGTCATGCGCACCGTCCTCGGGCCCTCGACCTGGCTCACGTAGACCCGCTCGCGGCCGATCAGCATGCTCAATGTCACCGTCTCCTGGGTCTGACGGCTCAGCTCCTGCATGATGGGCAGAGCCATGGCGCGGACGTCAGGCGTGCCGATGGCGACCATACCCAGGTCGATGGCCCGCGGACCCAGGCGGTAGCGCGCGGCCGGCTCTTCCCTCTCCACGAAACCGGTCTTGACCAGCGAGCCAAGTATCCGGTGGACCGCGCTTTTGGGCAGGTCCAGGCTCCGCGCAATCTCGCTCACACCGAGCGCCCGATCGCCCTCCGTGAAGGCGAGAAGGATGCCCATCGCGCGCTCGACCGCCTGCACCTTCTCAGACCGGGCCTCCGCTGCGAACGTAGACCATGCGTGTGTCGGGCTCGTCGGGGCTTATCGCCACGTCCAGCAGCAGCGGTCTCTCCAGCTGGCCCAGCCCGCTCAGCGCGGCGCGCAGGTCGTCCGCGCTGCGGACGTTGAGCCCGTCGCCGCCGAGCGCCCTGGCCACCGCCGCGAAGTCGGGGTTGGCGAAGTTGGCCAGGCCCGGGTCCTCGCCGCGGTTCTTCATGCTGCGCCGCTCGGAGCCGTGGCCCTGGTCGTTCTCGACGATCACGAGCAGCGGGATGCGATTGCGAGCGGCCGTCTCCAGATCCTGCATGGTCATCATGAAACCGCCGTCGCCGATGAAGAGGACGGTCAGCCGGTTGGGCCGGCCACAAGCCGCGCCGATGGCGGCGGGCAGCGCCGAGCCGATGGCGCCCAGGCGCCAGGGCAAGACCATGTCTTGTGGCGCGGGCACCGAGATATGGGCGGTGGGCATGCCCATGAAATGGCCGATGTCGACCGCCAGCAGGCGCTCGCGAGGCAGCATCTCCTCGCAGATCCGGACCAGCTCATGGCGGTTCAGGTAGCCGGGCCTCTCTGTGAAGTCGCAGTCGGCCCAGGGGTCGATGGCCTCGATCCGCGCCGCCAGCTCGGAAGAGCGCCAGCCGTCGCGAGGCTCGGGACCGAGCCGTTCCAGGAGAGCCTCCGCCGCCGCCCTGGCGTCGGCCACGACGGCGTCGGCGACGGGTGCGATGAGGCCGATCCGGGCCCGGTTGACGTCGACCTGAACCAGCGCCGCATCCGGATAGAGGCGGCCGTGGTCGACCGTATAGAAGTTGAGGCCGGCGCCGAAGGCCACCACCAGGTCGGCCTGATTCAGGATTTCCCGGGCCTGGCTGGGCGCGAAGCCCCCGCTCATGCCGACGTTGAAGGGATGACCGCGGAAGAGGCCACTCGCCGCCAGGCTGGTCGTGAGCACGCCGCCCACCTGGTCCGAGAGCGCGGCCAGGGCCTCCCGGGCCCCGGTGCGTACGGCCCCGCGCCCGGCCAGGATGACGGGCCGCCGGCTCCGTTCCAGCAGCTGCGTGACGGCTGCCACCCGGGCCGGGTCGGGCGCCGGCGCCTGCGGCGCGGCCACCGCCCCCTCCGATGGCGCGTACTGCCAGCCGCCGGGCATCTCCGAGTCAGAGAAGCTGGTTGGCACGTTCAGCACCATCGGGCCCAGGCCCAGGCGGACGTGGCGAAAGGCGGCCCGCACCTCGTCCGCCATCGAGGCCGGGGTGTTCACCTGCTGGAGCGCGCCGGCCGTGGCCTGGATGACGGGTGGCTGTTCGATGTCCATGTTCCCGAAGCGGCTGCCGGCCACCTTGTCGCCGGCGATCAGAAGCACGGCCGAGCCGGACAGTCGGGCCGCAGTCATTGCGGTGGCAGTGTTGGTCAGGCCGGGCCCTTTCTCACAGGTCGACACCCCGATGCGGCCGGTGGCCCGGCTGTAGCCGTCGGCCATGCCGACCGCGCCCTGCTCGTGCCGGGCGGCGACGAAGCGCACGCCGTGTCGGTGCACCAGCGCGTGGACCATGCGGTCGTTGCTGCCACCGAGCACGCCGAACACGACTTCGACACCTTCCGCCGCCACCGCGGCGGCCATCGCCTCGAAACCGCGCAATTCAACCCTCCCCGGTCTTCATGAGCTCCCGCCTGATTACCTTGCCGGACGCCGTGCGGGGCAGTGTCTCCACGAAGGTGAACGATTTGGGTATCTTGGCCGGCGCCAGGCCGCGCCGGCAGTGGTCGCGCAGCTCCTCCTGCGACGGGCGGGGTGCTCCCGGCTGCGCCACCAGGTAGGCGTGCACCGCGTCGCCCCAGTGGGGGTCGGGCAGCCCGATCACCGCGGCCTCGCGCACGCCGGGCAGCTCCGCGAGGTACTCCTCGACCTCACGCGGGTAGACGTTGACGCCACCCGTGATGATCACGTCCGAGGCCCGGCCGGCGATGTAGACGTAGCCCTCATCGTCCCGCCGGGCCAGGTCGCCCGAAGTGAGAAAGCCGTCCAGCATCACCTCGGCCGTGGCGGTGGGGTCGCCCTTGTAGCCCTCGAACTGGAAGGGGCTGCGCGAGTAGAGCCTGCCCACCTCTCCAGTCGCGACGTCCCTGCCAGCCTCGCCGACGATCCGGACCTCGGTCAGGGGCAGGGGCAGCCCGACGCAGCGCCGCTTGCGCAGCTGGTCTTCAGGCCGCAGCGAGGTGACGGTGCCGGCCTCCGTCGAGCCGTAGATCTCGAAGAGGCGTACCTCCGGCCACTGCTCGAGTATGCGCAGCTTCAGGTGCTCGGGCAGCGCAGAGGCGTTGGAGAGCACGGTGCGGAGGTGGCCGCGGCCGAGGTCGAGCAGCCTGGGTGGCAGGTCGAAGATGGCGGCGAACATGGTCGGCACCATGTATGTCGCTGTGGCGCCGCCCGACCCAATCGCGCACACGACCCGCTCCGGGTCGAAGCGCTCGTGGAGCTCGATCGCCGAGCCCAAGAGGAGGGGCGACAGGGCCCGGCTCAGGCCGGCCCCGTGATACATCGGGGTCGTGATCAGGTGGGTGTCGGCCGGCGTGTAGCAGCCGTACTCCTGACCGTAGAGGAGAGCGAGCAGGGTCCGGGCCCGGTGGCTCACCACCGCGCCCTTTGGCCGGCCGGTGGTGCCGGACGTGTAGCCGATGAAGAAGGCGTCGGTCTCCTTCGCTTCGTCCTCGACGCAGCCGGAGGCCCCCGTCAGCAGACCGTTCAGCTCGGTCTCGGAGAGCACGACTCGCAGCCCACTGTCTTCCACGTAGTGGGCGACCTCGCGCGGCGTGGAGCCGGTGGGGATCGGCACCGCCACCAGGCCGGCCCGGGCGATCGCCAGCAGGGCGACCAGGAACTCCGGCCGGTTGGACAGCATGATGCCAACCCGGTCGCCCGGCTCGCAGCGGGCCCGCAGCGCGGCGCCCGCCCGGCCGGACTCGTGGACGAGTTCGGCATAGGTGATCTCGCGCCCCTCGAAGCGGATCGCCGGCCGGGCGGGCACTCGGGCTGCCGCGGCCAGGAAGGCGGAGCCGATTGTCAGGCCAGGCACGTCAACCGTCCAGCCGGAACACCTTCTCCGCGTTGAGGCCGAGCAGCTTGGCCCTGGCCTCGGGCCGCATACCGAGCTCGTCGATCTCCCGCCGGGCACGGCGGGGGTCGATGATCGGGAAGTCGGTGCCGAAGAGGACCTTTTCCTGGCCCCAGGAGTCGGCGAAGCGGCGGAACTCGGCAGGCCAGTGCCTGGGGGCGTAGGCGTCGGAGCCGATGTACACATTGCGGTGCTTGTACGCCACCGAGATCATCTCCTCGGTCCAGGGGTAGCCGAGGTGGATCCCGACCAGCTTCAGCTCCGGGAAGTCGCATGCAACGGTGTCCAGCGTGCCGGGGCGGCCGACGTTGGGGAAGGTGCGGGAGGTGCCGTAGCTGAGGCAGTGGCCGACCTGCATCAGAACCGGGATGTCAAGCTCGCAGCACTTGGCGTAGATCGGGTAGTAGCGAGCGTGGTCGGGGGCCAGCTCGAACCAGTGCGGGTAGAGGTGGGCGCCCACGAAGCCGAACTCGCGAACGCCTCGCTCCAGCTCCCTGAGCCCGGCCATGCCCAGCGTGGGATCCACCCCGGCCAGACCCCGGAAGCGGTCAGGGTGCTGCTCGCAGACCTCCGCGATGCGCTCGTAAGGCACCGCCCAGGAGTCGCGCAGCCGGGTGTCCCCCGCTTTGATGGCTGGCAGCAGCGCCAGGTCAACGCCTGCCTCGTCCATGATCGCCAGCTGCTCCTCGACGGTGAGGCCCCGCTGCAACCGGTCGTCGACCCTGACCTTGGTCAGGAAGGTGCCGCCGACCGACCGGCCGCGGATCGCTACCTCGTTGGGCGTGTACAGGTTGAAGACGATGTCGATGACGCGCGCGGGAACGTCCATCAGAGGATGGCGACGGGATTGATCGGGCTGCCCGCCGCGCCGGTGATCTTGAGCGGGCTGGCGACGAAGAGGAACTCATACTCCCGCAGCGTCGAGAGCTCCTCGAGGTCAAGGTACTCGATGAGGTAGCCGCCCTGCTGGTTGATGATGCGAGGGTGCAGGCCGTAGGGGTGGACGCCCGGCTCGCCGGGCAGCACGTCGACCGCGCACTGGTCGGCGCCGAGCGCGACCAGGCCTCGCTCGTGGAACCATTGCGCGCAGTGGTAGGAGAGGCCCGGCTCGCCATCGTCGAAGCGGGCCCGGTCGTGGCTGAAGATCCGGTACCAGCCTGTGCGGACGAGGACGGCGTCACCCCCTTTCAACTCCACGCCGTGGTGGCGGGCGCAGGCGTCGAGGTCCTCGGGCATGATGACCTCGCCCAGCTCCATGTGGTCGACGCCCCGGAACTCCGCCATGTCGAGCAGCACGCCCCGGGCCACGATGGCGCCCACCGCCGTGACCGCGTTGCGGGTGATGCCGACGGAGGAGACGTGCTCGTCGATCGAAAAGCCGTTGTACATCCGGCGCCGGAGCAGGGCGTGGGAGAGCGCGTCGAGGTGGGTGCCGGCGTGGGAGCTCAGCGTGAGCACGTCCTCCGCCACTCCAAAGAGAGGGCCGTGGCGGTGCCTCACCGTGTGCCACGTGCGGGCGCGCTGGGGCGCGATGGGACCGTCCGGCGAGAGCGGGGCGCCCAGCGCCACGACCAAGCCGCGGCGTACCAACCGGGCGGCCGCGAGGATGTGCTCGGGGCGGATGAGATTCAGGGTTCCGCGCTCATCCTCGGCGCCCCAACGGCCCCAGTTGCTGGGGCCATAGTCCTCGGCCGGCGCAGGCTCCGCCACGCTTGACATGCCCGAACTGTAGCGCATAGCCTCCCGCTAGGCGTAACGATTTCATGCAGATGTTCTCAGGAGCGGAACGCTTGAGGCTCTCGATTTGCTGCGTGTAGCGATCGGATCCGTCGTCCACGAGGCCAACACCTTCTCGCCCCGGCGCATCAACTGGGCGGACATCCAGGCTAATCCCTTTCTGACCGGCGACGACGTCGTGGCCAGGGCCGCCACGCTGGACACGGCGGTGCCGGGCCTGATGCGGATTGCCGAATGGGCGGACGTGGAGCTGGTGCCGCTGCTTTCGGCGGTGCCCGGCGGCGCCGGCCGATTGACAGTCGCCGCCTTCGAGCGGTTGCGCGACGAGTTGACCTCACGCCTGGATGCGGCCGGGCGCCTCGACGCCTGCCTGCTCTCACTCGGGGGTGGCATGGTGGCCGACCGGGAGGACCTGGAGGACGCCGACGGCGAGCTGCTGACAGCGGTGCGGGCAGTGCTCCCCGCAGGCTGCCGGCTGGGCGTGGCGCTGGACATGCACGCCAACGTCACCGAGAAGATGCTCGCCGCAGCCGACGTGATGCTGGCCTACCAGACCTTTCCGCCGCACTGGGACAAGGTCGAGATCGGAGGCCGGATCGCCGAGCTCGTGCTGAGCGCCGTCCGCGAAGAGATCGAACCGGTGATGGCGCTGGCCCGGCCACCGATGCTGCTGCAGCCCGAGACCCAGGACACGCTGCGCTCGCCTATGAAGGACGCCCTGGAGCTGGCCCGGCACTCCTGCGAGCGGCCAGGCGTGCTGGCCGCCTCCATGGTGGCAGGGTTCGCCTGGTGTGACGTGCCCGAGGCGGGCACGTCGGTGATCGTCGTCGCCGACCGCAATCGGGACCTGGCCCAGCGTGTGGCCGGCGAGCTCTCGCGCGGCTGGTTCGAGCTGCGGGATGCGTTCCGCTTCAACTTGACGCCTGTCGAGGACGCGGTGGAGCGCGCGCTGGGCCACACCTCACCGCCGGCCCTCATGCTCTGCGACCCGGCTGACAACCCCGGCGCGGGCGGCGCCGGCGACTCCACGGTGCTGCTGGAGCGGCTTCTCGCGCGCGGCGTGCGCGGCGCCTGCTTCGCAACGCTTTGCGACCCGGCTGCGGTGGCGGCGTGCGTCGCGGCCGGGTTGGGCGGCGACGTGGAGCTCCCGCTGGGCGGCAAGCTCGACCCGGAGCACAGCCCGCCTCTTAAGGTGTGCGGCCGGGTGGAGAGCCTTTCCGACGGTCGGTACGTGAACACGGGGGCCTTATGGACCGGGGCTCGCGGCAACCTGGGACGGACCGCAGTCCTGGTCGTGGAGGGGGTGGAGATCGTGCTCACCGAGCGCCCCAACGGCGCCTTCGACCCGGCGGTCTTCACGAGCAACGGCGTCGATCCCTCGCGCAGGGCGGTGATCGCGGTCAAGTCGCAGATCTTTGCGCCCAGGGCCTTTGCGGAGCTGATCGCTGAGTCGGTAGTGGTGGACACGCCGGGTTGGGCGACCACCGACTTCACGCGCCTGCCCTACCGCAAGCTCAGACGTCCGATCTTCCCACTCGACCCCGAGGTGTCGTTCGCCTAGGCGGGTTCAGGCCGACCCCTCCCGCCGCCGACGTGCCGGCGGCTGGGCGACGAGAGACGTCCTTAAGCACGTCCTCCAGTTGCGCGACACGCCCCACCAGCAGCTCCACCATCCGCAGCGCTGCTTGACCGAGCTCTGGGTACCACCCGGACACGCATTCCCGAGCGATCACGACGTCGAAGTCGCGGCAGAATGCGTCGAACGCGGTGTGGAGCACGCAGGCGTGGTCGATCGCGCCGCCCAGCAGCAGCGTTCGCACTCCACTCCGCCGGAGATGCGCTTCGAGGCCCGTCTGATAGAAGGCCGAGTAGTCGGCCTTGTTGAACACCACCTCATCGTCGAGCGGCCGCAGCTCATCGACGATCTCCGCGCCCCAGGTCCCGGGCACCAGTCGCGGCTCGTCGGCGACCCAGCCGGCCGGCAGGAGTCGGTGGCGCCGCATCACGTCGGCCACCCGCGGGTCATGGACCATCCGGGTGAAGATGACGGTGCCCCGCCGCGCCCGCACCGTCGCAAGCAGCCTCGCAAGCCCAGGTAACGCGGTGCGGACCGGCTGGATCGGCAGTCCCTTGCTGCCGTAATAGCCCCGCTCGTCGCAGAAGTCGTTCTGCATGTCGACCACGACCAGCGCCGTCTCGGCCAGGTCGATCACTCGCTCCGAGGGCGGACGCCCAGGTACTCGTCCATGAGGTCCGTCCGCGCCGCCAGCTCGTCGCGCTTCCCCCAGAAGACCAGCCGGCCGGTGTCGATCAAGCCCACCTGGTCGGCCATCGAGAGGGCCAGGGCGGTGTTCTGCTCGGTCAGCAGAATGCTTGTCTGCAGTTCCCTGTGCACCCGGCGCAGGATCGCCGCCAGCTCCTGCACGATCTTGGGGGCGAGTCCCTCCGACGGCTCGTCCAGCAGCATGAGCCTGGGGCTGCCGATCAGGCAGCGCGCGATCGTCAGCATCTGCTGTTCGCCGCCGCTCAGGTAGCCCCCCTTCCGATCCAGGATGCGGCCCAGCAGCGGGAAGAACGAGAGGATCTCCTCGAGCGGCGCCGCCGGCCGCTCCGACGAGGCGATGTAGCGGCCCAGCTCCAGGTTCTCGCGCACGGTCATGTCGGGCAGGATCCGGCGGTCTCCGGGCACGTAGCCGACGCCGGCGCGAGCGATCTGGTCTGTACGCAGCCGTGACAGGTCGCGGCCGTCGAAGCCGACAGTGCCGCCAGGCCGCGCCTCGATCCGCATGATGCTCTTGAGCGTGGTCGACTTCCCGGCCCCGTTGCGACCCAAGAGCGCGACGATCCCGCCCCGGCGCACCTCCAGTGAGAGTCCGAACAGGATCTGCGCCGTCCCGTAGTGGGCTGTGAGGCCCTCCAGCTTCAGGAGCGGCTCGTTCATCCCACCACCGGCTCGCCGAGGTAGGCGTCGATCACCCCCTGGTCCCGGCTGATGGCGTCGGGCGGCCCCTCGGCGATGATCTGCCCCATGTTGAGCACGGTCACGTGCTCGGCCAGGTTGAACACCACCGCCATGTCATGCTCGGTCAGCAGGACCGTGCACTCCTGCTCCTTCCAGAGCCAGCGGATCAGGTCGATGGTGCTCGCCGTCTCCTGGGGCGACATGCCGGCCGTGGGCTCGTCCAGGAGCAGCAGCTTGGGCCGCATGGAGGTGGCCATGGTCAGCTCCAGGCGCTTGCGATCGCCCTGGGAGAGGTGCGCGGCCGGCGTGTCGCGGAGGCGGGACAGGTGGGCGACCTCCAGCCTGGCCTCCACGCCGGCCGCGACCTCAGACGGGTTCTCGCTTCGATAGAACTGCCAGGACATGCCACGCTGAGCGAGAACCGCGCCCCGGATGTTCTCAGCCACTGTGAAGGTGGGGAAGAAGCGGGCCACCTGGAAGGCGCGGGACATGCCCATCCGGGCACGCCGCCAGGCAGGGCGGCCGGTGATGTCCTGGCCGTCGAAGATCACGCGGCCGCCGGTGGGCCGAACAGAGCCGGCGATGATGCCGAAGAGCGTCGACTTGCCCGCCCCGTTGGGGCCGATCAGGGCGCAGATGCTGCCTCGCGGCACGGCCAGCGTGGCGTCTTTCAGGGCCAGGAAGCCGCTGAAGCTCTTGGTTACCGACTCCGCCAGCAACAGCGGCCCGGCACCGTTGGCCCCGCTCACGTCTGGATCCGGCGCCGGCGCCGGCGGAGGTGCCACAGGCGCTGGAGGCCGCCAACGATGCCGTCGGGGGCCAGCAGCACGACCACCAGGAAGCCGACCCCGACGTAGAAGATCCAGGCCGGCGTCATCTGGGAGAGCGTGTTGGTGGCGTAGACGTAGACGATCGCCCCTACCGCCGGCCCGAAGAAGAACCCGGTGCCGCCCAACAGCGACACGATCACCGGTGTCCCTGAGGTCGTCCAGAACAGCGCGTCGGGCGAGGCCACGTTCTGCGCCCAGGCGTAGAGGCAGCCCGCCAGGCCGCAGACGGCGCCGCTCATCGTGAAGGCGGCCAGCCGGTAGCGGAAGACGGGGATGCCCAGGTTCTCGGCCCGTGCAGCGTCGTCGCGGATCATCTTCAGCGTGCGCCCAAAGGGAGAGTGGGCGACGACCCAGAGAAAGGCCATGCCGGCCCCGGCCACGACCGTCGTGAACACCCATAGAGCGTGCGAGTCGCCGAGGTCGATCCAGAACAGGTGGGGGGCGATTATGCCTACGATTCCGTTCTCACCGCCCACCGCCTGGACGTGGAAGGTGATCGAGTAGAGGGCCATCCCGAAGCCCAGGGTGAGCATGGCGAAGACCAGCTCGGTGGTGCGCAGCGTGATCAGGCCGACCACGACCGCCGCCAGGCCGCCGGCCAGCGTGCTGATCGCAAGCATCAGGAGCGGGTTGAGATCCCGTGGAACCAGCAGCCCCACCGCGTACGCTCCAATCCCGAAATAGGCGGCCTGGCCGAAAGAGAGCATGCCGGTCTGCCCGAAGAGCAGGTTCACGGCGGTGGCGAAGAGCACCGTCTCGGCCACGGTCGTCCAGAAGTAGAGCTGGGAGATGGTCGCGAAGAAGAAGACGCCGAGGACGAAGGCCGCCACGCCCATCAGCAGGAGTGCTAGCCAGGGCCGCACGCTTGTCCGCCAGGTGGTCACGGAGAGGGCGCGGACGGCGCTGGGCGTGGCCACCTATCGCGACTCCAGGACCCTGGGCCCCAGCAGACCGGTGGGTCTGACCAGCAGAACACCGGCCATCACAAGGTAGAGGCTGAAGTCGGCAAGCGCGGGGTCGTAGGCCACCAGGAAGCTGTTCAGCAGGCCCAGGATGAGAGCCGCGATCAGCGCCCCGGTCACGCTGCCCAGCCCGCCCACCAGCACCACCGCGAAAGACTCCAGCACGAGCGTGCTGGCCAGGCTCGAGTCGAGCTGGAAAAGCGGAGAAGCCAGCGCCCCACCCAGGCCTGCCAGGAATACGCCAACGCCGAACATGCCGGTGAAGACGAGGCCGACGTTGATCCCGAGGCTGGCACTCATCATCCTGTCCGCGGCCACGGCGCGCACCATGCGGCCGACAGACGTGTGCGTCAGCTGAAGCCAGAGGTAGAGGCCAACCACCACACCGACCCCGATCAGCAGCAGGTTGTAAGAGGCGGCGGGAACCCCCAGGATCACGACCGCGTGCTGGAAGTCGGACGGCAGCGGCTGGGAGCGTGGATTGTTGCCCCAAAAGAGCACCAGCGAGCCCTGCAGTATGAGCAGCACTGCGTATGTCGCCAGCAGCGCCCGAGAGTGGGCCATGTGGTAGATGCGCCGGAAGACCAGGACCTCCGCGATCATGCCCAGGAAAGCGCAGACGATCGCGGCCGCCAGCGCCGCCAGCGCAAACTCCAGGAAGGGCAACCGCCGGCCCGCCGCCAGCGTGAAGGCAAGGAATGCCCCGAGCGCGAAGAAGCCGCCGTGGGCGAAGTTGACCACACGCATGACGCCGAAGATCAGCGTCAGGCCGCTGGCGACGATGAACATCAGCATCGCGAAGGCGACGCCGTTCACGAGAGGCAGGATGACAGCGTTCATCGGGCTGCCCTGACCACGCTGACGCACCGAAAACTCAGGCAGGCCGAGCCACGCGGGCTTGGCGTGCTGCCGGTCAGGACGATGGAGGGATCGCCGCTGAGGCGGGTGGCCAGATGACCGTAGCCTCCGACTCCTTCCAGCCCTGGGCCGAGGTCGGATCGGGCTCGAAGTGCGTGAAGGTCAGGGGCACGAAGGCCTGGTGCGTCTTCGAGTCAAGCTTGATCGTGCCCATGGGAGTCGGATAGGAGAGGCCGCCGAAGGTCGCGATCACCTTCGTCGGGTCGTCTGACTTGGCCTTTTCGATGGCGGTCTTATAGAGGTACACGGCCGAGTACGACTGTTCCGCCCAGGTGTCGGGCGGCGTACCCCCGTTGGCAGCCTCGAAGTCCTTGATGAATTGCTTGTTCATCGTGGTGTTGAAGCCCTTGTAGGAGTAGTCGTAGCCGACCCAGCTGCTCGGGGTGTCGGTTTTGAGCGTGTTGGCCAGTGCCTCGTAGCCGCCGCCGGAGGTCAGGATGACCTTGAAGCGGCTCGACAGGCTGTAGGGCGCCCCCTGCTTGAAGAGGTTCACCTCGCCGGCACCGAACAGGAAGATGTACACGCCCTGGCTGCTGCCCGAGTCGGCGGGGAGCGCGCCCAGCATCGAGGTGATGTAGGGCGTAAGGTCAGACGCGGTCTGGGGGATGAAGACCTCCTTGTTGACGGTGAACTGAGGATCGCGATCCTTCATCTTCGACTTGAAGAGGTTCCAGCCCTCGTGGCCGGTCAGGTAGTCATAGGAGAAGACGTTCCAGGTGTGGATGTTGGGAAACTGCTTGCGCAGGAAGTCTGGCGACGCGTTGGCTGACAGGTAGTCGGAGTTGGCAACGGCGGCGAAGTTGGGCACGAACTGAGTCGTTCGGAGCGGCGTGGCTGAGGCGTGGGAGGCCACTACGGCCATGCCCAGCTGCCTGGCCACCGGCACGGCAGCCAGCGCGTCCGAGCTGGATGTGAAGCCGAAGAGCAGGTTGACACTCTGCGAGCTGAGGTCGCGGACGGCTTTGACGCTCGCGGTCGGACTCAGCTGCTCGTCTTCCGGGACGATCTCGAATTTGCGCCCGCCGAGAATGCCGCCGGCCTTGTTGATCTCGTCCACGGCCACCTTGGCGCCCTTCTGGCCGTCAGTGCCGACCCCGGCCGTCGGGCCGGAGAGTGTGTCGATCATTCCCAGCTTGATAGGAGGTCCAGCGGCCGCATTCCCGGTGTTGCTCGAGGATCCGCCGCACGCCGCGGCCGCGATCACGAACACAGACACCAAGACGGTCTCCAGGCGAATGGTCAGATGCCTCACCTGCTCTCTCCTAACTCTTGCGCCCCGCCCACGAGGCTGTTCTGTATGCTGGAACGGCCGTTCCAACTCGGGCCAACTGTACATGAAATCTGCTGGCGCAACAAGCACACGGCCGCTCTTTCTGCGACCGGAAGCCTCAGGCGATGGCCGTCCGGCGGTGTCCTTTTGGGGCGCTGCTAACCTGTCCCGGACCATGCTCGATGGAATCCGCTGAGCGCGTCTCCAATGTCCTCCTGGCATTCACCGGGGGCGACCCGGTTCTGGGGGTCGCCGAGATCGCCAGGCGCCTCGGCATCCCCAAGTCAGCGGTCCATCGCACTCTGACCGCCCTCTGCAGCAGCGGCCTGGTCCGGCAGGATCCCGCCACGGCCAAGTACCGGCTGGGCATGCGCGCGGTGGACCTTGGGCTGGCCGCCCTCGACCACGGTGACATCCGCTCCGCTGCGCTCCCTGTGCTGACGGAGGTCACCGCTCGGACTGGCGAGACCACCACCCTGAGCCTGCTCGCTGGCCGGGAGCGCTTCTACGCCGCCCAGGTGGAGAGTCCTCAGGACGTCCGCATGACGGTCGAGGTGGGCCTGCGCTGTCCGCTCTACGCCGGCGCCTCGGGCCGGGCGATACTGGCATTCTTCACGGAAGCCGACCTGGACGAGTACCTGCAATCGGTGGCGCTCACCGCTCTGACTGAGCGCACCGTCACTGACAGCGTTACGCTGCGCGAAGTCCTCAAGCAGGTGCGGGCGCTCGGTTACGCCGTCAGTTACGGCGAGCGGGACGCCTGGGCGGCCGCAGTGGCGGCGCCCTTCCGGGATCGCGCCGGGCGCCTGGCAGGGTCGCTGAGTGTATGTGGCCCGATCGCCCGCCTCGAGTCGCTGCAAGCCAGCGAGTTCGGCGCCCTCGTGGCCGGCGCGGCACACCGTCTGAGCCAGGAGCTGCGAAGCGGGCAGCCTGTGGGCCAGGCCTGAGCGGCATGGCTGATCCGAGGGGCGCCTTGAGCCAGGTCTCGGCGGCCAAGGTCGTCCGTGCGGCCGGGCTCGTCAAGCGGGGCCAGGTCTTCTCGCTGAGCCACCCTTTGACCTGGCCGCCCCGACCACCCGGCGGCGACGCGCGGCTCAAGCGTCCCGCGCTGCGCCGGGAGACGATCGTCAACAGCGCCCTCTCGGCGCTGCCCGGCGGCGCCTACGCGGTGACCAACGACGACGTGGTCCACCTGGCCATGCAGGGCAGCAGCCACTGGGACGCACTCACCCACTTCGGTGTCATCGGCCCGGGGCGCGCCGGCGTCTTCTATGGAGACCGCGGCCTCGACGAGGTGGACGAGCAGGCCGGGGCGCGGACGCTGGGCATCGACGCGGTGGCGGGCGGGATCGTGACCCGGGCGGTGGTCTTCGACATGGTCGACTTCCTGGGGCGCGCCGGGCAGGGCTTCCTGGCCGACGAGACGCGGCTCACCGACGAGCAGCTGGCCGGGTTCCTGGCCAGCCACGACCTGGCCCTGGAGGTCGGTGACGCGGCCCTCGTCTACACCGGCTTCTACAGGCGCTGGCTGGACAACGGCGGCGCCATCCCGCAGGCCATCGCCGGCCTCGACGGCAGCTCGATGCGCCTCTGGCGGGAGTCGGGTGTGGCCGCGCTGGCCTGCGACAACCCGACGCTGGACGCCGTGCCCATGGACTTCAGCATCCACGTCGGCGCGCTGCGCGAGCTGGGCATCCTGCTGGGCGAGTACTGGGCGCTGGACTCGCTGGTCGACGCCTGCCGGGACGACGGAGTCTACGAGTGCCTGCTGACCAGCGCGCCGCTGAACGTGCCCGGCGCCTTCGGCTCGCCCTGCAACGCGCTGGCCGTGCGTTGAGATGTTCGCTGGTTCAGAACGGCGGCTTGCCAGGGTAGGGCCTGCCGCCCACCTCGACCATTGAGGGCGGCAGGACCGGGCGGTGGTCGGGCGCCCAGTCGAACTCCTGCCCCTCCTCGGTGAAGACCGTGCTGAGGGGCCCGCCCTTGGTGCGGAAGAGCGTCAGGTTGCCGGTCCTGGAGCCATATGGGCCGTGCCAGACCTCAGGCGGCCGCCAGAAGTAAGCGCCGGCGTGCATCACGCCCAGGTTGCCGACCAGCTCACCGCTGAGAAGGAACATCTCCTCGACGACTGGGTGCTTCTCTGAGCGGCGGCCGCTGCGGAGCGGCATCGTACCCAGGATCCAGGTCTGCTCGCCGCTGACGGGGTCCCGGCGCAGCCACTTGCGTCCCGCGCCGGCCGGGAAGAGCGGGTGGAAGTTGCTCGATTCCCACTGACCGTCAAGGGCGCTGACACGCTCCACCAGGCGGCCGTCGCCATCGGGCTGAGCCGGCCCGCCGGCCTCTGACCTGGGCTCCGACTCGAAGAAGGTCACCACCAGGGCTCCCTCCTTTGAGCTGGAGCTCATCCGGAGGTGGCCGGCGGGCAGGAAGCCGTAGGCGAGGGAGTCGTAGACAACGCCGTTTATCTCGAGGTCCCCGGAGATGACCAGGAACTCCTCGTCGCTGGTGACGTGCTCCGGACCCTGACGGCAGCAGCCGGGCGGGTAGCGGAGGACCAGGCTCGAGCCGCCGGTGTCACCGTCCAGGCTGAGCGTGCGCACCTGGACGTCGGGGCGGCCGCCGCCGTAGAGGCCCTGGCTCCAGGGCAGGACCTGTTCGTGGATGAACTCGATATGGGGTCGGGTCACCAGGCTTCCTCCTCGGTGAGCATCCAGCGCAGCGGGGCCTCCGGGCCCTGCAGTGCGACCTCGACGTCAATGCGGGCGGTTCGGAACGGCCAGGGGCTGACGGTCGCCTTGCCGCTGCGGCTCCTCACTTTGAGGGCCTCGACTTCGCAGCCCTCGAGGCTCACCGGCACCACGCCCAGGTCGGCCCCCGCGGGCTCCCGCGGGTCGGCTCGGCACAGGAACAGCGAGAGCCGGTCCCAGGCCTGGAGCAGCTCGTAGTTGGCCCAGAGCCTCCGCTCGAACACGCTGCGGCGATCCTCAGGGCTGAGGCCGAGGAGGTCCAGCTTGAGACGGGCCTGCAGGGCCTCCTGCTCCAGTACGTACCGCCTGATGACCGCCGGCCATGTCACCTCGTCGTAGTGGCTGAGGCGGATGCCGGGCTGGATGCCCCAGCGGCCGCAGACGTTGCCGGTGCCGTGCATGCTGACCAGGAGGCCGGCGTAGACGTCGAGGCCGGCGATGCGGTCGATGCCGCGCGCGTAGAGCTCCACGTAGTCGTTGATGTCTACATCCAGGAAGTGGAGCGACCTCTCGCGCTCAGGGTCCTCGCGGCGCTCATCATCCCATTCCCGCCAGCCTTCGTCGTGCCTCGAGGCGGCCAGCACCACCGAGCCGCGCGGCGTCGGGGCTTCGAAGCGTTCGTTGCCCCACTCGCCGGCGAACCGGCCCGCGAGTGCGGCGTGGTCGAGCTGCTTGATCAGGAGCACGTGGCCGCCGCGTTCTACGACGATCACTCCCGCATCCGCCGGGCGGCGACGAGCACCGCTGCCACCTGGGTCTGGTAGCCGGTGCAGCGGCAGAGGTTGCCGCTCAGCGCATCTTTCACCTCGGCTGCGGTCGGGTCAGCATTCTCCTCCAACAGCTCGACCGCAGCGAAGACCATGCCGGGCAGGCAGAAGCCGCACTGGAACCCGTGACATTCCCAGAACGCCTGCTGGACGGGGTGCAGGCCGGCTGGCGTGCCGAGGCCCTCGAGGGTGATGACCTCGGCTCCCTGGGCGCTGCCGGCCAGCACCGTGCAGGCCTTGGCGCTCCGGCCATCGAGGAGCACGGTGCAGGCGCCGCAGTCGCCGGTCAGGCAGCCCACGTGAGTGCCCTTCAGGCCGAGGTGATCGCGGAGCAGGTCGACCAGGAGCAGGCCGGACTCGACCTGGGCCTCACAGGCCCGGCCGTTGACGGTCAGCCGGACCGGCGCTCGGCCGCCAGCCGGTATCGAACAGCCCGGCCCTTGCATCGTCACGCTGTGCGAGCAATCCTATGGTGCGGAACGCTACGGTGCAATGGTTTCTCCATGTGGAACGGCTGACGTGCAGAGCGGCTTGGTCGGGCGATCGCAGAGGCGTCTGAACGGCGACCGCTTCCTGATCGGTAGAGGTGCCTTCTTCGACGACCTCGACCTGCCCGGAACCCTCCACGCAGCCATCATGCGCAGCCCGCACGCCCACGCCCGGATCCGGGGCGTGGATGCGTCCGAGGCGCTGGCGGCCCCGGGCGTCCGCGCGGTGCTGACAGGCACCGATGCGGCCGGACTGTGCGGGCCGATACCCCAGGCGATGCGGCCGTCCGACGTGGGCGGGGGGACGGCCGAGGTGCGCTGTCTGGCAGTGGACGAAGCGCTGTATGAGGGCCACGCGGTGGCGGCCGTGGCGGCGGATTCACACGCGGACGCCCAGCGCGCGCTCTCCCTGATCGGGGTCGAGTACGAGGTACTGCCGGCGGTGCTCGACGCCGCGTCGGCGCTGGCCCCCGGCTGCCCCACCGCCTACCTGGACTGGCCCGACAACGTGGTGATGCGCCGCCATATCCAGAACGGCAACCCGGACGCGGCCTTCGCTACGGCGGCGCACGTCGTGGAGGATTCCATCGAGATCCAGCGCTCGACCACGGTGCCGATCGAGCCCCGCGGCTACCTGGCATCGTGGGACAGGTTCCAGGAGTCGCTGACGCTGACCGGCACAACACAGCAGCCGCACCTGGAGCGGATGCTGCTGGCCGCCGCGCTGGGCATCGCCGAGGAGCGGGTGCGCGTCGTGGCGCCCAACCTGGGTGGCGCCTTCGGGGCCAAGATGCGAGGCCAGCCGGAGGCGCTGGTGGTGGCGCTGCTCTCGCGGCTGGCGGGGGCCCCGGTGAAGTGGCTGGAGGACCGTGCGGCGTCGTTCCTGCAAGGTGCGCGCGAGCAGTCGCACCGCTTCTCGGTCGCCTGCGACGCCTCAGGCGTGGTTCGGGCGCTCCGCGTTGAAGGTGTGGCGGACGTGGGGATCGTGGGCGCCGCGCCGGGCTGGGGCATGTCGTTCCTCACCTCTCTCACCTTCCCCACCGGCTACCGGATGCGGGATGTCGAGGTGCGGATGACCGCGGTGGCGACCAACAAGCCACCCTGGATCGCGGCTCGTGGATTCGGTAAGGAGGCGAGCAACCTGGTCATGGAGCGGGCCATGGACCTGGTGGCACGCCGGCTCGGCCTGGACCCGGCCGAGGTGCGCCGGCGGAACCTGGTCGGCAACTGCGAGTTCCCGTACCGCACGGCGACCGGCCTGAACCTGGACAGCGGCGACTACGGCGGCGCCCTGGAGAGGGTCCTGGCGGCGGTCGACTATCGAGCCGCGCGCTCGGAGCAGGCCGCGGCCCGGGCGACGGGCAGGCTGTTCGGCGTCGGCCTGGCGTTCGAGCTCACGCCCGAGGCGGCCGACATTCCCGGCACCGTCACCAGCGGCTTCGACACCTCGACGGTGCGGGTCAGCCCTTCGGGCGCGGTCAGCGTCCTGACCGGCGTCACCAGCCCGGGCGGCGGGTCGGACACCGCTATCGTCCAGGTGGTGGGCCAGCGGCTCGGGGTCGCGCCCGAGGCGATCACGCTGGTGCAGGGCGACACCGACCGCTGCCCGTTCGGGTTCGGCAACTCGAGCGCCCGGGCGACGCTGCTGGGTGCCTCTTCCGCCGCCCTGGCCGCGGAGGAGGTGCGCGCCAAGCTCGCCGGCGTGGCCTCTGCGATGCTCGATGTGCCTGCCTCCTCCCTTGCTTTTGCCGGTGGGCAGGTCCGCGCTGATTCGGGAGCCGCCCTGTCGTTCCGGCAGGTCGCCGAAGCCGCGTACACGCGAGCCTTCGAGGTCGCGTCCGGCATGGAGCTCCCGCTCGAGGCGACGCGCACGTACAGGCCGGGGAACATCGACCACCGGCCGGACGCTCAGGGCCGCATCCAGCCGTATCCGACCTACTCGTATGCCGTGCATGCCTCGGTGGTCGAGGTGGACCGCTCGACCGGCGCGACGCGCGTGGTGCGCCACGCCGTCGCCCACGACTGCGGAACCATGATCAACCCGGCGCTGGTCGAAGGCCAGATGCTGGGGGCCGTGGCCATGGGCCTGGGGATGGCGCTGGGTGAGCGGCTGGTCTATGACGCATCGGGTCGTCTGCTGACCGACCGCTTCAAGACCTACCTGCTGCCGCGCGCTCCGGACATGCCCCCGGTCACGGTCGTACACCTGGAGACGCCGAGCCCGTTCACCCTGCTGGGCACCAAGGGCGCCGGGGAGACCGGCGTCGGCGGCGCCCAGGCGGCGATCGTGAACGCGGTCGACGACGCGCTCTCGCCGCTCGGGGTCGGTGTCCGCCGGCTGCCGCTCTCGCCGCCCGAAGTGCTGGGCTTGATCCCCGCGTGATCAGCCATCCCTTTGCGCTGTTCGTCCCGGGCAGCGTCGAGGAGGCGGTCGGGCTGGCCGCGCGCTACGGCTCCGAGGCGCGGGCGCTGGCAGGCGGCACTGTGCTGGTGGCCGAGATGAACAGGGCAGCGTGCCGGCCGGGCGTGGTGATCGACCTCTCTCGCTGCGGCCTGGCGAATGCCACGTCCGCAGGATTCGGGGCCATGGCGACGTACCGGCAGCTGGCAGCGCTGCCAGGACTGCTCGGCCGGGTGGCGCGCGGCATCATGGGTGGACCGCAGATAAGGAACCGGGCGACCGCCGGCGGCTCCGCCTGCCACGCCAACCCGAGCTCCGACGTTCCCGCCGTGCTGGTGGCGCTGAAGGCGACGCTCGTGCTGGCGTCGGACGCCGGCGAGCGACGTCTGTCGGCGGCCGAGTTCTTCCTGGACGCGTTCAGTACGGCGGTACAGCCGGGTGAGTTGCTGGTCTCGGTCGAGCTGCCCGCGCTTGGGCCGGAGGTGCGCTTCGGCTACTCGAAGCTGAAGTTCGGCGAGTCGAGCTGGCCCATCCTGACCGCGATCGCCATCGTAGGCCCTGGTGACATGCTTCGCGTCGTGCTCGGAGCGGCGGCGGCGGTGCCCGTCGCGGTGGAGGTAAGCCGCGCGTCCGATCTGGATGATGCGGTCCGCGGCGCCCTGGTGGAGCCCTGGTCTGACGTCCTGGCCAGTTCGGAATACCGTCGCCGGGTGGCGCCGGGCGTCGCGCGGCGCGCGCTGGAAGCCGCCTGATGGAGCTCGGGCTGGCCATCGACCTGGGCTCGGATCGTGACTCCGTGGCTACGCGCCTCACCGACGCCCGCCGGCTGCTCGCCCTCGCAGAAGAGCACGGCTTCAAGTCAGTCTGGTTCGGCGAGGGCTATCCCTCGAGGCCCGGCTCGTTCCACCTCCCATCCTCTCTGTTGATGCTGGCATCGGTGGCGTCCGCGACATCGCTCACGCTGGGCTCCGGCGTCACACTCCTTCCAGCCTGGAGCCTCCTGCGCCTGGCTTACGACGCGGCCCTCCTCGACCAGGCGAGCGAAGGTCGCCTGGTGCTGGGGGTCGGGCTCGGTACCCCCGCGTTGTGGCACCGGTTTGGGCTGCCGACCGCCCGGATGGCGGACCGAGCGGACGAGATGCTGCAAGCGCTTCGGGCGCTATGGCGGGGCGAGGACGGATTCCAGGGCGAGCTGGTGTCTGTCGACGGCAGGATCTTCCCGCTCCCCTCTAAAGCCGGTGGTCCGCCTGTGTGGGTGGGCGGCCGGGTGCGCCGCTCAGCCCGGCGGGCCGCCCGCTTCGGTGATGGCTGGTACGCGGCCACGAGCTACAGGCTGAGCGAGATCGCGCGGATGGTGGCCGCCTATCGGCTGGCATGCTCGGAAGCCGGCCGGGAGCCGGGCCCGATCGCCGTGAACCGGATCATGGTGGTGAGCGGCGAGCGGAAAGCAGTCATGCCCTATATCGAGGCGCTGCTCGCGAGGTACGTCCGGATCGGATCGATCCTCGGAGACGATGGACATCCGGTGGACCAGGCAGGTGCGCTCGCTCTCGAGGATGAGCTGGTCCTGGCCGGCGACCTGGACCAGGTCAGGGAGGGACTGGAGAGGTACGCGCGCGCGGGGGTGACGCACCTGCAGGCTCGACCCTGGCCGAGCGACATGCCGATCGAGATGGTCGAGCGCACGATCCAGTCTCTAGGCGGTGCGAGAAGCGAGTAGACGAGGACATGGAGTTGACGCGAAAAGACCTCTCCGAGTCCGGGCGCGTGGTTTCGTCACCTTTGCCTGGGTGTGCCGCAACCAGCGTGGGGAGATAGTGCTGGAGGCTCTGGCCACGCTCGCCTTCCGAACGGGCGCAGGCTAGGTCCGCCAGACGGGGGTGCGGTGCTCGCGGTATGCGCGGAATCCTTCAGCGGCATCGGGGGAGGTGGCCAGGTAGCCGAAGAACTGGTCCATCTCCAGGCGGATTCCAGCCTGGATGTCGAGGGTGGCTCCCGCGGTGACCGCCGCCTTGGCCACGGCGAGGCAGTCCCGCGACTTGTCGCGGAAGTGGCCCACCAGCTCCTCGACGGTTGCCTCGAGCCGCGCTCTGGGCACCGAGCGAAGCACGACCCCGAGCTGCTCAGCCTCCTGCCCTTGAAGCCAACGGCCGGTGAAGATCAGCTCTTTCGCGCGCTGCATCCCCAGCCGGCGGGGCGCCCTCTGCGTCGCCCCTCCCCCCGGCATGACCCCGAAGGGCGTGTGATTGTCAGCGATACGCGCCTCGTCTGCGCAGACGGCGAGGTCGCAGGCGAGCAGGATCTCGAAGCCGCCGGCTCGCGTCAGCCCGTTGACCGCGGCCACGGTCGGCACCGGCAGCCGCTCCAACGCGAGCAGGGTTGCATTGAAGCGCTCCAGAAAGGCCCGGAACCACTCATGGTCGGCGAAGCCACGGTCGAGGCAAGCGAGGTCCATGCCCACCGAGAACGCATCGCCGGCACCCGTGATCACGAGCGCACGGAGGTCCTCACGAGACTCGACCTCGACCAGGCTCCCTTCAAGTCCGTCCAGCACAGCCTCGTCGAGCGCGTTCAACGCTCGGGGCCGGTTCAGCGTCAGCCACAGGACTCGGTCGCGCTCTCGCCTCTCGACAGCCTCGCCCGAACCGGCTTCCACGGTCAGGGTTCGGGCCAGATGTAGTCGGTGCGCAGCGGCCCGTCCGTGCGGAAGAACGTAAGGACGCCCACGTCCGTCTCGAATGGACCGTGTGGTATAAAGGGCGGCCGCCAGAAGTACTCACCCGGTCGCGAAACGCCTCGGTCGCTGACGCTCTCACCGAGAAGCGTGAAGGCTTCCTCGGCGGTCGGGTGGATCTCGCGGCGCGTTTCGCGAACCTGGGGGAGCATGCCCAGCAGCCAGGTGCCCGCCCCCGTGTCGGGGTCGATGCGAAGCGTCTTGCGCATGGCGCCAAGCGGGAAGCCGGGCGTCAGTGTCGGCTGCCAGGGCAGCGCGCTGGGATCGATCTGCGGAATCCAGAGCGGGCTGGGAGTCCCGATCCCAGCAGCTCCCCCGGCCCGGAAGTCGAGGTTGGCGCCGGCCATCCAGAGCAGCCGAGCGCCCGCTGCCGTCGACCAGGGACCGGCGGAGACGCCCGGCGGCAGATAGCTGTAGCTGAACCTCTTCAGCCGGAACTCACCGATCGTGACCGTTCCCTCCACGATGAGCAGCTCGAGCGCAGCCCCAAAGCAGCCTGCGGGCGCCGCCCATCCAGGTGGCAGTTCGACCAGCTGGGTGCTCGCACCGGTGTCCGGATCATTCGACAGGGGTCGGGTCAGCGCCTCTCCGAAGCCGGGCACAGACCACGTGATCAGGGGGACGTCGTCCGAATTGAGCTTGCGGACGTAGGGGCGCGCCATCAACCCTCCACGAGCTCGACCAGCTCGCCATTGGGACCGGTCAAGGCCGCAACCCGCGCTGAGCCATACGGGGCGACACCGAGCTCGAGCGGGCCACGTGGCTCATAGCCGGCAGCCCGGGCCTGCTCCACGATGCCGTCCAGGCCCTCGACGCGGTAGGTGGCGCCGATCGCACCAGCGCGAAGCCGACCGGCGGGCGTTCCAGGGCTGACTACGCGGCGCGGGTCATGGAAATGATGCTCGGCCATCTGGCCGTCTGCGATGAAGTAGACGGTGATGTGGTAACCAAGGTCGCCGGGGGCACCCATGATCCGGTTCACGTCAGCGTCACGGACCGGCCCGTCGAACCTGACCGGGATGCCCAGGAGACCGTTGTAGAAGTCCCTCGCCGGTCCGCGGTCGGAGGCGACGATAGGCATGTTCGCGGCAGGCCCCAGAAACTGCGGCGATACCGGCAGCTGACGAGGCGGTGGGACCCACTTCATCGTGGATACGAAGAGGGTGAGCCCCCCCTCAGCACGAAAGCCCACGCTCTGGACCCGGCCAGAGCCGATCGAGGTCAGGTCGTAGTCCACCGGCCCCGTGATCGGCCTGAAGACGGATCCCGCAGCGAGTCGCTCGTGTACTTCGGAAGCGTCTCGCGCGAAGAACTCGATTGCCATCGGGCCCTGCGTCTCATAGATCGGACGATCACGCCCGGCGACTCCGGCGTCCACGAAGCGGACGAAGCCACGGTGGCTGCCAGGAGCGCGGGTGACGACCGCGGCGGTGTGAGATGCGGCCGCAGTACCCCAAAGCGAATCGAGTTCGTGCGAGACTCGATGGCGCTCCAGGACCTCGTACTCGGTCGCCGAGACCCAGGCCTGCGCGATGGCGCCGAGGTCGGGGACCGCGGCGGTGACCATGAGCAGTTCAGTCGCGGCCACGACCAGCCCCGAGCCCTAGGTCGAGGGGCCCACGAGCTGCTTCAGGCGGAACTTGCCGTCGGGTTGCTTGACCCACTGGTAGACGAAGATGCCCGCTTGCGGGACGGCGTTGTGGTCGCTCGCAGAGAACTTTTCGCGCACGCCGAGGACGTTCTGCGTGGCCGGGATGTCGAGGCCCTGCCACGCCTTGACCACCTTGGTGCCGTCGAAGGTGCCCGCTTTCTGGACCGCCCTCGACCATTCGATCATGCAGTCGGCGGCCAGCGGCGTTCCCTTCATCTCGAGCCCGTTGGTTGCATACCCGTAGTTGGTGGTGATCTTCTTGACGAAGTCGCGGTAGTTCGCTGGCCACCTGGTGTCCGGGATGTCGGTCAGGTAGCTCTGGATGGTGGCGGCGAAGATAGTTCCGTCGACGGTGTCACCACCCAGTTGGGGGTAGGTATAGCCCCCCAGCCCACTGAATCCAAACTGGGCCAGCTTGTCCTTGACGCCCAGCTGCTGGATGGCGAGCGCAGTGCGTCCGGCCGTGGTCGAGTTGTTGGACAGGATCACGCCCTGGGCGCCCTTGGACAGGATCTGCTGCACCAGCGGCTTGTGGTCGGTGGCGGTCGCGGTGGTGAATGCCGCGCCCACGTACTGCAGCCCGGCTTTGCTGGCCTCGCTGCCCAGCTGCTGATCGTAGGACTGGCCGGTGGCGTCGCCCTCGTAGATCAGCCCGATCTTCTTGATCTGGGTGTTCTTGGCGACATAGTTGAGCAGGGCTGGGATCCGGTAACGGTCCTGCTCCTGGGTCCGGAAGCTGTTGACGGCACCGTCCATCGCGCTGTCCGCGGCCACGGCGGGTAGGCAGTTGGGAGTCTTGGACTGGTTGATGATCGGCTTGGCTGCCAGGAACACCGATGTGAAGCTTGGCCCGACGAGCAGCTTGACGTCGCTGTCGGCGAGCTGCTGACGCACCAGGGATGCGCCCTGATCAGGCGCCAGCTGGTCGTCTGCGGTCGTGATCTGGATCTGATACCCGAGCAACCCGCCCTTGGCGTTGAGCTGGTCGGCCTCGACCTGGAGGCTGTTCTGGAGATAGCCGCCAAAGAAACCGAACCCGCCGCTGAAAACGTCAACGAGTGCCACTTTCACGGTGCCCTTGAAAGCGGCGGGACTGCTGCTGCTGGAAGAGCTCCCGCCGCCACCGCACGCAGCGAGCGCCACTACACCGCACACGAGCGCTGCCAACCGCCGACCTCTGTTCATGGTGTCCCTCCAAAGGCACGCGCCATCGCGGTGCACAATACGTCAGACAATTTAACGTCTGACATTTAGAAGTCAACCCCTCAGGCAGCTGGGTCGGGCTACCCCGACGGTCCGGCCAGATGCTCGGCAGCCCCGAAGTAGACCTCCTGGACCTTCGGGTTGCGAGCGACCTCCTCAGCCGTGCCCCCAAGCACGACGCGCCCGGCATCGAGTACGAACGCGTGGTGAGCGATCTTCATCGCAGCAGCCGCCGCCTGCTCCACCAGCAGCACGGTCAGGCCGAGCTCGCTGTTGAGCCGGCGCACGTAGGCGAAGATCTGCTGAACCATCAGCGGCGAGAGGCCGAGGCTCGGCTCGTCGAGTAGCAGGATGGTCGGCCGCGCCATCAGAGCCCTGCCAACGGCGAGCATCTGAGCCTCGCCCCCAGAGAGCGTTCCGGCCGGCTGCCGCCGCCGAGCCCTCAAGGCTGAAAAGAGTTCGAACACTTCGTCGAGCTGGCGCCGGGTGCCGGCGCGGTCGCTCCTGTGTACATATCCGCCGAGCCGGAGGTTCTCTTCGACAGTTTGGTCTGGGAACACCAGGCGCCCCTCCGGAACCAGTGCTACACCGGCCCGCACGACCTGGTGCCCGGACCAGCCAGTGATGTCCTGCCCGCGCAAGGTCACGTGGCCCTGACTCGGTCGCTTCAAGCCGGCGATGGTCCGCAGGATCGTCGTCTTGCCGGCGCCGTTGGCGCCGATCACGAGCACGATCTCCTTTTCCGGCACGCTGAGATCGACACCCTGGCACACCCGAGCACTGCCATAGCTGACATGCAGGTCCTCGACGGCCAGGGCTGCGTTCACACTCCGACTCGCTCGGGCGTGCCGAAGTAGGCCTCTCGAACCTCGGTGCTGGCTTGCACCGCCGACGGCTCGCCTTCGATCAGGATTCGGCCCTGGTTGAGCACAGTCACCCGGTCGGCGACGCTCATCACGAAGGGCACATTGTGCTCGATCACCAGGATGGTGATCCCAAGCGCCTTCAGGCGGCGGAGAAGTCCTGCCAGCGCCTCCACCTCCTGTCTGGTGAGGCCAGTGGCGGGCTCGTCGAGGATGACGAGCCGGGGCCGGGTGCCCAGACAGCGCGCGACCTCCAGCAGGCGCTTTTGGCCATGCGAAAGCCCCGATGCCGACTTCATCGCGAGATGCCGGAGGCCGACCTGTTCCAGCCTCCCCAGCGCCAGACCGCGCATCCGTCGCTCGTCTTCACCGAACCCCGGCAGTCGAAAGATCGAACTCAGGAGCCCCTGTCTCGATTCGAGGTGGAGCCCGACCATCGCGTTCTCGAGCACGGTCAGGCGCTCGAAGATGTGAGGCGACTGGAAGACCCGGACCATGCCCTGACGGGGGGCCTGGTGAGGTCGTCGCGGCCCGGGCTCCCCGAACAGTGAGGTCCTGCCTTCATCTGCTTGCAGGAAGCCGGTCGCGATCGCGACAAGGGTGGACTTGCCACTCCCATTCGGGCCGATCAGGCCGTGGATGGTGCCCACCCTGACGTCGAGATCCACCCGATCCAGGGCCACGACACCACCAAACCGCTTCACGATCCCGTTCATGAGGAGTGCGCTGCCCGTGGCCTGAGCCGGTGTTTCGACCAGCAGGCCCGGCCGCTCCGATTCCGGCTCTGGGTCCTCGATGTTGCCCAGCCGGGATCGACGCCAGGTGCCGACGATCCCCGCCGGAACCAGCATCATCGCGGCAAGCAGCACCAACCCGAAGATGAACTGCTGGAAGTTGGGGGCGGCAACCTCGAGATAGTGCTGGATGGTGGCAACGAGGCCGATGCCGAGAACCGGCCCTATGACCGTGGCAGTTCCGCCCAGGAGGACCCCGATGAACAGAATCAGGCCCGCACTCAGGCCGGCCGTGCTTGGTGTGACGAAGCCGTTGAGCGTCACGAACAGCGCGCCCGCCAGTCCGGCGATGGTGGCTGAGATCGTGAAAGCAAGGAGTTGTGTCGTGTAAGGCGGGATGCCCAACGCGGCCGCCGTGTCGTGGGACTCGCGGAGGGCCAGGAAGCCTCGCCCGGTACGGGAGCGGACGAGGTTTCGGACGAGCAGAAGCGCCAGACCGGTCAACGTCAGCGTCAGGTAGTAGAAGCCGCGAGTGCCGAGGTCGTTGCCGAAGAGCTGGGGTTGCGGTACACCGAACAGGCCCGTATCGGCGCCCGTCAGGCGCCCACCGTTGGTGGCGACGCCAACCAGGATCAGGTCGAACGTCAGCGTGATCATGCCGAAGTAAAGCGCCCGGGCACGCAGGCTGATGGCGGCGATGAGGGAGCCGGCCGCGGCTGCCGCGACAACGGCCAGTGCCATGCTCAGCCAGGTGTTCACGTGGGCCTGGGTCGCCAGTATCCCGGTCGCATAAGCCCCGACGCCGAACAATCCGGTATGCACGATCGAAAGCAGGCCGGTGTAGCCCATGCACAGATTCAGGGCCGAGGTCAGCAAGATCGTGATGGTCGAGGCTGTGATGAAGAAGAACAGGAAGTCGTTGATCTGAAGGAGGTCCTGGAACAGCGGCAGGATCGCCAGGGCCCCCACTGCGATGGCCCCCAAAACGTAGAGCGCGCGACGCGCACGGAGGGACGAGTCGGCGGGATGCAGAAACCAATCCGGCCGTCTGGTAAGACCCGCCATCAGTGGGCCACGGCGCGGGCCACGATCCCGCTGGGCCGGAGCAGGAGAACCAACCCGAGCACCGTGTATGCGATCACGTCCGCCCAACCGGGCGAGATACGCACAGCCGCGACCGCCGTCACGAGGCCAAGCAGGAAGCCGCCGACCAGTGCGCCAAGGCTGCTGCCCATGCCACCAACGATCACCGCCACGAAGCCTGAGATCGTGTAGCGCAAGCCCATGCTGGAGTCCGCGAACGTGACCGGAGCAACCAGCACCCCAGCGATGCCCGTGATGATCGCGGAGATCACGAAGCTGGCCTTCACGACAAGTCCGGTGTTGATGCCCATCAGCTCCGAGACATCGAGGCTATGTGCGGTGGCCCGAAACGCGCGGCCATACATGGTGAAAGCGAGGAATGACTCGTAGAGCCCGACGACCACGAACGCGGCGGCGATGATCAGCACCGTCTGCCAGGCCTCAGGAGCGCCGCTGAGCGAGAAGGCGTTGCCGCTCACCAGGTTGGGCGGCCGGACAGGGTCACGGCCGAAGGGAACGACCATGGCGTTCTCGGCGGTGAGGGCGACGGCGATGGTGGCGATGATCCAGGCGTAGTTGCTTCCCGACAGCCGAACCGGCAGGACCACCAGGCGCTCTACGACCAGGCCCATCGCCGCCAGGGCCAGGACCACGCAGAGCAGAACGACCGGGAGCGGGAAGTGGTGATCCACGGTGAGCGAGTACGAGAGCAGCGCTCCCAACGCCAGGAACTCTCCCTGGGCGAAGTTCAGGATGCGCGTGGTCGAGAAGATGACGTTGAAGCCCAGCGCCAACAAGGCGAAGACCGCCCCGTCAACCAGGCCGGACCAGACGATCGACGCCAAGCGCCGCACCTCCCGGATAGGTTTCTCATTCGCGTTCGCGAATCCGAGGCAGAGGCTACTACGCGCCTCGTGGGATGGATTGTAGACGGGGAAATGTCAGACGATGTATTCAGAATTGCCTTGACATCGGGACACTCCGGGCCTAGCGTTGCACAGGGACGGGGCCGGGAGAAGCCAGGCTGTCCCTTCTTCAGTCGAACCACAGGAGGCACGGGATGCGGCCACACGTCGAGGTGATCCAGCAGGCGGACCTGATGCAACACGACGCTGAGCTCCCATCTGCTGAGGGCGGCGCCTGGCAGAGGAACCTCTCCTATGACGAAGAAATCGGGGCAGCATCGACCAGGGTCGGCCTGGAGAAGGGGTGGCGCCGTCCGATGGGCTTCCACCATGCCATCACCGAGTGGTACGTGCTGGACGGTGCCATCGAGGTCGACGGAAAGGAGTACGGCAAGGGCACCTACTGGCGGGCGCCGGTCGGCATGGTAGTACCTGAGATACGCTCGCCTGACGGCGCCAACCTCCTCGTGTACCGGGAGGCGGGCGACTACGGATTCACGCCGAGCGATCGCGGTCTGGACGATGCCGAGGACGACTGGACGCTGTTGAACGGCGACGAAATGGAGTGGCAGCCCGTCGCCAAAGAGGGTCCAGCTCCCGGGCTCTTCATCAAGATGCTTCATCGACACTCGGTCACGACCGCCTACAGCCGGCTGATCTGGGCAGCGCCCGCGTGGGTGGATCACAGGCTGGCCCATCACCCGTGTTCCGAGGAGGCCTACACCCTCTCCGGCAACATGGTCTACAACTTCGGCGACCTCTACGAAGGCGTGTACTTCTACCGCCCCGCCTGGGTCAAGCACGGGCACTTCGTGAGCGGGGAGCCGAATGGGTGCGTCTGGCTCATCCGCTCCGACGGCGAGCTGGTCAACTACTACACCGGCCACAACGTCGTCGTCCGGGAGGAGGAGAACCTGAACTACGACCCCAGCACCCAGCGCCCGGTGTTGGCGGGCATCCCGGTCCGATCCCGGTCGATGGGGGACTGGGGCCTGGACGGGCAATAAGCCACACGACGCTCGGCTACTCGCTCCTCCTGACCGTTCACATCCTGCTCCTGGTGTACTGGCTGGGGGCTGACGTGGCTGTGTTCCTCGCCAGCTTCATGCTCCGCGACCGCAGCAAGCCGGTCGAGCAGCGAATGGCCCTGGTGCCGCTTTTGAGGCTCGTCGACATGTTCCCGCGCGTCACGCTGATCGCGATCATCCCGGTGGGCCTGGCTCTGGCCTGGGCCGGCCGCTGGGCAGCGCTGCCGGGCTGGCTGGTGGGCCTGGGGTTCGTGGTCGGCGTCGCCTGGCTGGCTGTCGTGGTCCGGCAGTTCCGGGCGCCTGTTCCCGCGGTGAGGCGCGCAGACCTCGTCTGGCGAGTCGTGTTGATGCTCGCGGCCTTCGGGCTCGGAATCTCCTCGCTGGCCGGGGCTGGGCCATTCCCTGGATGGCTGGGCCTCAAGGTCGGCCTGTTCGGTGTGATCCTCGGTGGGGGCCTCGCCATCCGCCTGGTCCCCTTCGAACATGCCTTGCGCGAGCTGGCCAGAGGCTCGACGCCGGAACGCGAGGATGGCTATGCCGCGGTGCAGAGGTGGGTCCTGGTCCCGGTGCTGACGATCTGGGGGTGCCTGGTCGTCATGACGTTCCTCTCGGTCGCAAAGCCGGCGCTATAGGAGGCCGACGTAACAGCTTAGCGGCCGCGGGTCAGGTGGCGGGCGATCACGGTGCGCAGGATGTCGTTGGTACCTTCCCCGATAGCCATCAGAGGCGCGTCTCGGTACAGTCGCTCGACCTCGTACTCCCTGGAGTACCCGTAGCCGCCGTGGATGCGCATGCACTCGAGAGACGTCTTTATGCACACCTCGCTCGCATACAACTTGGCCATGCCGGTCTCGAGGTCGGCGCGGTGGCCGGCGTCGAGCCGGGAGGCCGCCCACCAGGTGAGCAGCCGGGCCGCCTGGACCTCGGTGGCCATGTCCGCCAGCTTGAGCTGAATGGCCTGAAACTCCGCGATCGGCTGGCCGAACGCCTTCCGCTCTCGGGCGTAGGCCAGCGCCAGATCCAGGGAGGCCTGGGCGATTCCTACCGCCCGGCCAGCGATGTTGCATCGACCGAACTCGAGTGCCGAAAGCGCCTGCTGCAGCCCGTGGCCCTCGACGCCACCCAGCAGATTCTCGGCTGGTACGCGGCAGTCCTGCAGGATCACCTCGGACGACTCTGTGCCTTTGTAGCCCAGCTTCTCGATGTCCCTGCTGACGGTGAAGCCTGGCGTGCCGGCCTCCATCATGAGTATGGACATGCCCTTGTGCCGCGGCTCGGCGGTAGGGTCGGTCTTGACCAGGACGGGCAGCGGGTCGGCGTGCCGGGCATTGGTGATCCAGGTCTTGGTGCCGTTGACCAGATAGTGATCGCCGGCCCTCCTCGCTACCGTCAAGATGCCCTGGAGGTCGCTGCCCGCGTTTGGCTCGGTGAGTGCAAGCCCGCTTCGACGCATGCCGGTTCCGAGATCGGTCAGCCAGCGGCGCTTCTGTTCCTCGGTTCCGTTTCTGGCCAGGATCAGGGTCGCCATCGAGTGCGAGCCCAGGATCCCCGCGATCCCCATCCAGGCCTTCGAGATCTCCTCGAACACGATCGAGTAGGAGACCGCGTCGATCCCGATCCCGCCGTAGTCGGCGGGCACCAGCATCCCGAACAGTCCCATGGCCTTCATCTCTTCGACGATCTCGGTCGGGTAGCGGCCCTCGTGCTCCCACTCGCGGGCTACCGGCGCAATGCTGCGACGGGCGAAGTCCCTGATCAGGTCCCGATAGGCCGCCTGATGCTCGTTCAGCTCAAAGTCCATCGAATTCCAGCTCCGTCCAGGCCGCCTCGACCGCGACCCGGTCCCCAGCAGCGATGCGCTGGGCGATCCGAACCCTGCGGCCGTCGACGGACTCGACCGCTCCTTCCACCAGGACGGTGTCGCCGGCGAACACCATCGACCTGAATCGGAACCCCATGCGGCGGACCTCGGCCCCTTCGCCGGCCCAATCGAGGGCATGCTCGGCCAGGAGGGCGCCGAGCATCTGACCGTCGACCAGGGGGCGGGGCAGCCCCGCAGCAGCGACCGCCTCCGGGTCGAAGTGGCTTCCATGCCAGTCCCAGGTCGCGGCGGCGTAACCGACCAGGGAAACGAGACCCAGCGTCCGCTTCAGAGCAGGTACAGTATCGCCCGGCTTCATCGTTCCTGATAGATCAGAGTCTCGCGATTGGTTGCCAGCGGCTCGCCAGCCTCCGTGCGGTAGCTGGCCTCGGAAGTGACGATCAGCATGGCCTCGCCGCTCGATGACTGCCTCTCCTGCATGTCGACAATCCGCCACGTCACCGTGATGTGGTCGCCTGCGCAGACCGGCCGGAAGAACTCGTACTCGTTGCCTCCGCGCAGGAGGCGGCAGCCCGCGACGGGCAGGTCCCAATGGTGCCCGCCAGCGATCAGGTCCTCACGGCTGTCGAGGTACTGGTTGGACTCGCATATGAACGTGGGCGGTGCAGTGCCCGCCCGCCAACGCGGGTTGTCGTCCCCGACCGCGATCGCGAAGTACCGGAAGGCCGCACCCGACAGCGGCTCCGGTGCCGTGTACGTGACCTCGCGGCCGATGTGGGACCGCAGGTCGTCGTTCAGAAGTGTCACGGATCGCCCGACGGGAAGACGGCCATCGGGTCGACCTCGATCAGAAACTCCGGCCTCAGCAGTTTGGGGATGACGAGGCCGGTGGAGGCGGGGTAGGGCTCGAGCAGGTGCCTGGCGCGCACCTCCGCCACCCTCCGATACGCGGCAAGCCCTTCGGGAACGACGTACTCGATCGTTTTGATCAGGTCTTGCGGCCCCAGGCCGGCCGCGTTGAGGACTGTGACTATGTTGGCGTACGTGTAGTCGGCCTGGGCGATGACGTCGCCTTCGAACACCGCCTTCTCGGAGGGCGGGTCCAGGGCGGCCTGGCCGGACATGAACAGGACGCGGCCGGCTCGGACCGCTGGGCAATACGTCAGCTTCCCGTAGCGTTCCCAGCCTGGATTGATGGCCCGGCCCGGGTGGCGAGAAGCGGTGATGTCGACCTGTATGAGGGCGTCCGGCTCTCGCAGCCGGTCCACCAGAATGCCGGTCGCGCCCGGGTAGACAGGGCCCAGGCGCTCCCTACGCACCCGGCCGGTGTGGCGATAGTCGGGAAGGGTGGAGGTCGGGCAGTAGTCCACGGTCTTCGTCACGTTCGCCAGCGACAGGCCCATCGACTCGAGCATGTCAGCAGCCTGGTCGTAGATCGCAGCCGCCTGGGCGACGAGTTCGCCGGCTGCGGGTGCCGTGAGCGACGGCAAGTACACGACCCCGTCCAGCGGGTCGTCTGTGCCGCCCTTCTCGGCCACCACCTCGATCTCGACAAGCGCCTCCGGGCGGAGCAGCGCGCTCACGCAGACGGTGTTCACCGCCGGATCCACCCCCTGTAAGACTTCTCTACGCCCGCTCTCTATCTCGAGATAGTCGCTGATTGCGGTCGCCTTCACGTACTCGACCACCCTCACAATGTCCCCGAGCGAGAAACCTGCCGCTTTGAGGATCGCCTCGATCTTGGCGTAGGCGGTCCGGACCTGCCGGTCCAGCGGTCCCTTGACGACGATCGCTCTCTGCCCGGCGTCGTACTCCGAGGCGGTGTGCCCACTCAGCACCGCGACCTCACCGCCGATGTCGAGTCCAAGCGAGAACGTGTAGCGCGAGTAGTCGAACCACGGAAAGACCTCTGGCTTGATAGCCGAAATCACCGGGCGACCTCGACCTGTCCGGCTAGAAGGGCTGCCAGGTCCCCAACCGAGCGGAGCGACTCGAGACCGAGCGTCTTCTGAGCGAGTGCCTCGTGACCAGGTCCGGCGTTGAGCCGGAACTTCTCCAGCAGCTGCTCCTCCGAGAGCGGATCGTCGGGGCCACCTCGGCTGCTCCCAACCTCCCCAACCCGAGTTGCTCCGTCACGAAGTGTCGCCTCCACCCTGCCGGGCGCATCGGCCGCGGCCACGCCGGGGTCGTAGGTCTCGTATCCGACGCGCGAGGCCAGCTCGAGCACCTCGGGTCGCTGGATGCGGCCGGGCTCGAACGACTCGGTCCCGAGCCCGCGGTCCACCAGAAGCACGGCCGCGCACCACGGAAGCGAGAACTTGGCGTCGTAGGGTGTTCTGGGACTTCGCTTCGCCGCCTCGGGGCGGCACACGATCTCCGCCGCGTCCTCGGGCAGCCGGAAGCGAATGGCGCTCACCTCAGACGCCTGTACACCGATGGTCTGCAACGCGTCCAACGACGCGTGCGACAGCTGACAGGCCGGATAGGGCTTGATGGTTATTCGGGCAGTCTCCCACCGGTCGCCGAGGCCGTGGGTCAGCCGCCCGGCTTCGACCGCCTGGCCAAGGTACGACCTGAATAGGCCGGACGCGCCCTCGAAGATCGTCTCCGGTCCGCTCTGGCCGGCGCGGGCCAGCCGGGCCGCGAGCACGCCCGAGTGAGCAGCCCACCCCGGGTGCAGCTGCTTCGTGGTGGAGCCGTCGGCCAGGAACTCGAGGCTGCCGGCCGCGAAGCTGCCTGCGATCCCCAGCGCACACACTGCGGCATCTTCGTCCAGGCCGTAGAGGCGAGCAGCCGCCAGGGCCGAGGCAAAGGTGCCGCAGACGCTGGTGGCATGGAAGCCGCGAGCATGGAAGCCGTGACGCACCACACTTCCGAGCCGGGTCACGGCCTCGATCCCGGCGATGACCGCAGTCAGAAGGTCCGCCCCGGTGGCGCCGCATTCCTCGGCCACGGCCAGGGCGGGGGGAAGGACCGCGACGGTCACGTGCACAAGCGACTCGGCGTGGGTGTCGTCGAAGTCGAGGGCGTGGATCAGAGTGCCATTGGCCAGGGCTGCGTTGGGCGCCGCCGCACGGCCACCCCCGATCACCGTGGCCTCGGGTGGCCCGCCCAGCTGCATGGCGACGTACCGGGCTGGCCCGGCCTGGCCGAACCGGCTGGCGCCAAGCCCACAGCCCAGAGCGTCGAGAACGTGCCGGCAGGCGGTGCGGCGAACCGCAGCCGGTACATCGCCGAGTTGAAGACCGAGACCCCAGCTAGCAAGCTCGCGCGCCGCGCTCATCGTCAATCCCGGCCGAATGCCCCGGCCTCCCGCAGCTCTTGTCTCTGGGCCTCGTCGTAGCCGAGCAGGTCGCACAGAATCGCCTCAGCGTCCTCGTTGCGTTGAGGCCCGCGCCGATGCTCGACCCTGGGGTTGCCTACTCGAACAGGACTGGCGGGCGCCTTGACCCGGCCCCATAGGGGGTGCGCGGTCTCGACCAGCACCGACCGGGCTGCCGTCTGGGGCTCGGCGAGCGCCTGCTCTACGGTGTTGATCGGGCCTGTCGGGATGCCGGCGCCGGCCAGGCGCGAGAGCCAGTGGTCAGTGGGCCGGTCCCTGAAGATCTCGGTCAGGATCGGGATCAGCACGTGGCGGTGCCGGCTCCTCGCGGCGAAGTTGTCGAAGCGGGGGTCCTCGGCCAGCTCCGGTCGGCCGATCACTGCGACAAGCCGCTGCCAGAACTTCTCCTTGGCGCATGCCACCACGATCCAGCCATCCCTCGTCTCGAAGTTCTGGAACGGCACCAGCGACGGGTGCGCGGAATGGGGGGTGCGGACCGGCTCGTAGCCTCCATTCATGTGCCAGGTAGCGGGGTAGCTGAGCATGGAGAGAGCCACGTCGAAGAGCGCCAGATCGCAGTCCATGCCGCGGCCGTCTCGGCGAGCGGCATGGATTCCCGTCACCAGTGCCAACGCGGCCACGATGCCGCCGCAGTAGTCGACCAGGCTCAGCCCCGACTTTGTCGGCGGCCCGCCGGGTTCGCCGGTAATGCTCATCCAGCCCGCCAGCCCCTGCACGATGTAGTCGTACGCGGGCTCCGCCTTGCGCGGGCCGTTCATGCCGAACCCGCTCAGCGAGCAGCAGACAATCCTCGGGTTGACGTCTTCCAGCAGGGCGTACGTAAGGCCGAGCTTCTCGGGTATGTCGCCTCGAAGATTCGAGTAGACAGCGTCGGAGACACGGACAAGGTCGCGCAGCACGCCCAGTGCGGCCGTCGTGGACAGGTCGAGTGAAAGGCTGCGCTTGTTGCGGTTGAAGGTCTCGAAGAAGAGGCTGTCCTCTCCATCCTGGAACGGCACCACGTAGCGGCCCACGTCACCGCCCGTGCGAGGATCCTCGATCTTGATGACGTCCGCGCCCAGGTCGGCGAGGTGCATGGAGCCGAAAGGGCCGGCGCCGTACTGCTCGACAGCCACGATCCGCACGTCTTCGAGCGGCAGCATCAAGGGGCCCGCTCAACATGCGCGTCGATGGCCTCGTAGGTCGCTCGCAGGTGGATCAGATGGTCTTCCATCTGGTGGCCCGCCTGTTCCGGGTCTCCGGCCTCGATGGCCTCGAGGATCGACGCATGCTCCCGCATGACTTGGTGCCAGAACTCTATGCTCGCGCGGTCGCGCAGGAACCTCGTCTGCATGACAGTGAAGAGCGGCTCGGTGACGACCCTGAGCAGGCGGTTGCCGGCGGACTCGAGGAGGACGTCATGGAAGGACCGGTTGACCTCGAAGATCAGGCGGAGATCGACGTCATCCAGGGAGTGGGGAATGGTGGCACGGAGCCGTGTCAGTTGCACCTCCGAGCGGCGAACCGCGGCCAGCCGCGCGGCAGGCACTTCGAGCAGTTCGCGGACTTCGAGTAGCTCGCCGACGGACGCGCCCTCGGTCTGGGTCAGCAACACTATGCTGTCGCGAAGCAGATCGGTGACGTCGTCGTGACGGATGTGCGCCACCGAACTGCCGCCGCCAACTCCCCGGCTGGTCTTCACCAGGCGCTGCGACGAGAGCATGCGCAGCGCCTCTCTGATAGTGCTGCGGCTGACCCCGAATCGGTCGCAGAGCTCGGCCTCGGTTGGGAGCCGGTCGCCGGCGGAGAGGTGGCCGGCGAGGATTTGCTCCCGCAGCCGGTTGGCCACTTCCAAATATGCGACCCGTGGACTGGCCACCCTGCCAGCCTAAAGGTCAGACATTTGGCGGTCAAGGATGTCGGCGGTCGTCACGAGCGCACCCACGTGGCAGGACCGCCAAAGCGCGCGAGCGCCAGGGCGCCCTTCGGGGAGCGGGAGTCGGCACGCGGCCGGCCTGCGGGGATATGGTCGCCCTGCTGTGGCACGTACGTGACGCCGCTGATGGTGAGCTCGCCTTCGAGCAGCCAGAACTCCTCGTCGCTGAGGTAGTGGCCGACGACCGGGCGTGACCAGCCGGCTGGAAACCGCACCAGCGCCCAGAAGGAGCCGTCGGCCTCTTCTCGGAGGCGCGCCATTGTCACCGAAGGGGAGCTGTCGGGGATCGTCACGTCACGCCAGGTCAGTGAAGTGCTCATCCCAGAAATCTCGACGCCAGGCTAGCCTGGTTGACGCCTAAATGTCTGACGTTTACTTTTCCTGTGGGTGACATCGGTGCTCGGCATGACCAAAGCGGACTGGCCGGAAACGTGAAGATCGCCCTTGCGCCATGGGGTGAAACCGTCGCCGAGCTGGTGGCTGCCGCCTCTGCGGCCGAGTCCGCCGGGTTCGACAGCGTCTGGACGACGGAGCTGCACCGCACCGCATTCGTGACCGCCGCCGCCATCGCCTGCGCGACCTCGAAAGTCAGGGTGGGAACCGGAATCGCGCTGGCATTCGTGCGCAGCCCGATGATCACAGCTCTTACGGCGCTCGATATGGACGAGATCTCCGGCGGCCGTTTCGTGCTCGGCCTCGGCCCTGGCGTCCGGCGCCTGACGGAGGAATGGCATCACGCCACCTACGGTCGACCAGCGGCACACCTGGCCGAGACTGTGGAAGTGATCCGGCGATTCGTCGCCGGTGCGCACATCGGGGCCCATATGGACTTCGAAGGCACGTACGAGCGAGTTCGTGTGCGGGGATATGTTAGGCCGTTCGCGCCGGTCAGGCCTGCGATTCCGATCTATCTCGCAGCGGTCGGGCCGGCCATGCTTCAAACGGCTGGCCGGATTGCCGACGGCTGGATCTCGCACGAACTGAACTCGCCCACGTACCTGAGGGAAAGGGCGTTGCCGCGCCTCGAGGAAGGGCTGGCCCAAGCCGGTCGGTCTCGGTCCAGCCTCGAGGTGGTCGCTTCCGCTGTCTGCATGGTCGACGTTGACGGCCGGGCCGCACGTCGCAAGGCGGCTGGTCTGGTCGCCTTCTATGCAACGGTCCGTTCATACGAGGACTTCTTCGAGTTTCACGGTTTCCTCGAAGAGGCACGCGCGATCCAGGAATGCTTCCGAGCTGGGGACGAGGCGGGGATGGCCGAGAGGGTCACGGATGCCATGGTCGATGCCCTGACACTGTCGGGCACGCCAGCCGAGGTTCGTGCTCGCCTGGCTGGTTACGAGGGGCTGGCCGACATCGTCAAGCTGAGCCCGCCGACGCACATGGTTCCGGCCCGCGTCACCAGAGATGCGCAGCACGCTCTCCTCGAGATGTTCGCGGCCGGGGGCTGAGGACATGGGCACGCGCACGAACGGCGCCGAGCTCAACATCGCCAATGGGATCCGCGAATTCGCTGTGGCCACGCCCGCGGCCACGGCTGTTGTCGATGGTCAGAGATCGCTGACTTACGCCGGGCTCAACGAGCGGTCTTCGCGACTGGCTCAGGCCATGCTGGCCGTCGGGCTGCGGACCGGCGACCGGGTTGCGATCGTGCTCGGAAACCGTCTCGAGTACTGCGAGGTCGCCTGCGGCCTGGCCAAGGCAGGCCTGGTTTCAGTGCCGATCAATCCAAGGCTGACAGCGCCCGAGGTGGCGTACATCCTGGAGCATTCGGGCTCCCGCGCGGTCATCCTCGACGAGGCGCTCCGCGACGTGACCGAGCGTGGGGTGGCGCGCGCGCACGTTGCGAACGTGGTTGCGATCGGGGGGGACTACGAGGATGCGCTGGCGCGCGCACGCCCGGCCGATCCAGAGATCGAGGTGCCGGAGACGGAGCCGTTCACCATCTGTTACACGGCGGGCACGACCGGCAAGCCGAAGGGCGTGGTCATCAGCCACAGATCGCGCGCGATCACGTTCTACCTGACTGCCCTCGAGTGGGGGTTGGGGCCCGGCCAGATGACGCTGGCCGTCGCGCCCATGTACCACGGTGCGGGCTTCGCGTTCGCGTACGCGGCGTGTGTTACTGGCGGGACGGTCGCGATGATGGGCTCCTTCGACCCGGAGCTCTTGCTGGCGATGATCGAGCAGAACCGCCCGAGCTCGGTGTTCCTGGTCCCTGCCCACATCCAGATGCTGAGGGCGCTTGGCGAGGACGCCGTCCGGCGCGCGGACACGTCCTCGCTCACCACCATCTACGTCAACGCAGCTCCCTTGCCCCAACAGGCCAAGATCTGGACGATCGAGAACTTCCCGTCCGCGGGCCTGCATGAGCTGTACGGGTCAACGGAAGCGTCGATTGTCACCAACCTGAGGCCGCCAGACCAGCTCCGCAAGGAGCGGTGCGTCGGGCCGCCATGGTTCATGACGCAGGTGCGGGTGCTGGACATCGACGGCACCCCGGTGAAGCCGGGCCAACCCGGCGAGCTCTGGAGCCGCTCGCCGATGGTCTTTCGCGGATACCTCGACGACCCCGAGGCGACCGGCCGATCGACGAGCTCGGACGGCTTCGTCAGCGCTGGCGACATCGCCGTCGTCGATGACGAGAACTACGTCTACATCGTCGATCGTCTGCGAGACATGATCATCTCCGGGGGCGTCAACGTGTACCCGCGGGAGGTCGAGGAGGTGCTGCACAAGCACCCGGCGGTGTCCGACGTGGCGGTCGTCGGAGCGCCCGATGAGAGGTGGGGCGAGCGGGTGGTCGCCATCGTGGTCGCCAAGGGCCCGGTACCGCCGCCGGTAGAGGAGCTCATCCAGTTTTCACGACGCGAGCTGGCCGGCTACAAGCTCCCCAAGGAGGTGCGCTACGTGGCAGCTCTGCCAAGAAACGCCGCGGGGAAGGTTCTCAAGCGAGACCTCAGGGACCAGCTGGCGCGGGACCAGTCGTAATCGGTTTACGCGGCAGCGTGCAGCAGCGGGATCAGCGCGCCGAAGACGGCGTCGTACCAGGCGTCCATGTCCCGCTGAGGGAGCAGTCGCGTGGGGGTCAGCAGCACCCAGTCGACGAGACCGCGGTAGCTCTCCAGGCGCGTCGCCAGCTCGTACACCGTTCCTATCAGCACGAGCTCCTCCAGCGCCCGACCGGTGGCCGCCTCCGTCGGCCAGCCATGATGTCCCAGCACGTCCGCCAGGTAGGGGACCGCAAGGTATGGCGCCACTGCGGCACGTGCCTGGATAACTGCCTGGTCGCGGCGACCGGGCTCGTGCACCACGACGCGCACCATCACCCCCCGTTCGATCCGCCTGCCCCCAGCAGGCCGCTCTCCGTCGCTGACTGCAGGCTCCAGCACATCGTTAAGCCAGCCCTTGGTGTGGATCACATTGAAGAGGACGCCGTCTGCCACCTGTCCCGCGAGCCGCGCCATCCTCGGTCGGGTTGCAGCGAGGTGGACTGGTACCGGCGGTACTGCCGGCCAGGTCCGGGCATAGTCGCGGACCTGGAAGAACCGTCCGTCGTAGTTGAAGGGGCACTCGACAGACGCCGCGGCGGCCCCGCGCACGCATTCGACGTATTCGCGCATTCGGGCCGCCGCGTGGCTGGGGTCGATGCCGTAGAGGTTCCGGTTCCAGGTCTCCGGCATAGAGCCCAGGCCGAGCGCAAAGCGACCTTCGGCCAGCTCCGCCACGGTGACCGCGCCGGTGGCGGTCGCCAGGGGTGGGCGTACCCAAGTAGTCACCGTGGTCATGAGCCGAGCTCGTTTCGTCGAGGTCGCCATCAGCGCGGCAACCGCGAAGCTGTCATAAGTCGCCTCGCCGGCGGCTACCGTGTCACAGCCGGCATCCTCGGCTCGCGTCGTCAGGTCGAGGCAGCGGCGGAGCGGCATTCCGGCAACTGCGACGACGACCCCAAACCTCATGGCGTTCCGGTGGGCACGAGTCCTTCGTGGTGGTGCACGATCAGCCAGCGACCATCGATCCGGCGCAGCACGTCGGTGATCCGCACCGTTCCCATGAGCGCTCGGGGTGGCTGATACTCGAACTCCAACAGGTACCGGGCCACCGCCGCATCGCCCCACACCCCCACCAACGGTTGACCCAATCTCCACGTGAGAGGTCCGCGAGCACGCATCTGCGCCTGGTCGGCCGCGTGGAAGCGGGCACGTTCCTCATGGCCGCGGACCAGCTCTGGCATGAAGACATCCCAGATCGTGCAGTCCTCGGCCAGCGCCGCCTCGATCCGGTTCACCTGTCCAGCCCCGAAGGCTTCGTAGATGCCGCTGATCAGGCCGGCGATGGCACGCTCATCCTCTGCGGGCGAAATGTCAGACAATTTGGCCAATCTTATGGGAGAGGACGGTCCGAATCGACCGCTGGTCGATGCCTTGCTCGGGGCCACTGTGATCGTCGCCGACCCCGAGATGGCCGCCGCGGCCGTCGAGGCCGTGCTCGGCTTGCGGCGTCGAGCGACGGGCCGGCTCGAGTCTGGGGCGCCATTCGTGACCGTCGCCGCGCCGCGTGCCGACCGGGGCATGATCCGCTTTGCGGAGGGCGATGAGAGCGTCGCCGTCGAAGACCTCAGGCGGGGTTGGGCTTCGGTGGAGCTGGTGGTCCGGGACGTCGATGGCCTCGCCGAGCGGCTTCGTCGCTCGGATCAGTTTCACCTGCGTACGGGTCCTGTCACTTTTGATCTGACCGAGCAAGGCAGCAACGTCCACCGCGCCGCGATTGCCTGGGGCCCGGGCGGCCTCCTGATGGGGTTCACGATGGCAGTCACCCAGCCGCGGGGGAGGAGGTTCACCGAGGTGGGGCACGAAGTGGGCCCAGTCTTCTCGGTCGGTCTGCGCACACCGGATCTTGACCAGACTTCGGTTTTCTACCGCAGCGCCCTGGGCATGGAGACCCTACTGGAAGTCTCGTGGCGGTCGGGCGACTGGCATCGGATCTTCAATGTTCCTGAAGGGGAGGAGGCTGCGCTCAGGCTGCTCAAGGGAGAGGGCCAGGGGACGGGGCTGGGCACCATCGAGGTGCAGTCCTTCCCCGCCCGCCTGCTTGGGCCACCCGCCCTTCCGGGAATCGCATCGGTCACCTACCACACACGCCACATCAATGCTGCGCTTGCAGCGGCGAGTCGGGTGGGGGAGGTGGTAGCGGGCCAAGCCAGTTCTTTCACACTGATTGGCGATTGGGGGGAGCGGCTCGAGGTGACAGAGACCACGTGGTGACAGCTGCTGATCTCGGAATCCAAGCTAGAGCATGGCTTGCTCCACCATCAAGTCGCCCTCCTCGAAGCGAGTCAGCCGCAAGGGCCAGATGTCGAAGGTTGTGCACGCGCCGCTGCATACCAGCTCAGCCACAGCTTGTCCGGCCGCCAGCGAGTGCATGATGCCGTGACCACCGAAGCCGGCGCACTGGATGAACTCCGGGAGGCCAGGTGCCGCGTCGATGATTGAGTGGTGGTCCACCGTCTCCGGGTAGAGGCCAGCCCAGCACTTCCCCTCATCGATGGGAACGCCTGCCAGGAACGAGAACCGATTGCCAATCCGGTTGGCGACTGCTGCCAGGAACCTGGGGTCGAATGCCGTTTCAAAGCTGGATGGCTCCGCTGGGTCGGAGTAAGCCAGCAAGAAGCCGCTGCCCTCGCGACGGATGAGCACGCCAGTGTCGAGGTCGACGCACATCGGGATGGGGTCCGGATAGCCCGAGACCGGCTCGGTGCAGGCGAGGTTGCGCCGGTACGGACGGACCGGCAATTCAATACCGGCAAGGGCGGCGACCTGCGCCGCGTACGGACCGGCGGCGTTTACCACGATATCCGGCAGCCGATCTGCTGCGCTCGGCATTGCCGCACACGTAGTAGAGATATGTTCGTCCGCGACGAGTCTGGCTCTTGCCACGCATTGGCCCTCCGCACAAGGCGCAGTAGCGCAAAGGCGTCGAAGGGTAGCTGTGCCGCGTCCAATGCTTGCTCGTCCGCCGCTGGTTGCGCTCCCGGACCTAGGCGCACGCTTCCCCGGTCTCGTCATCGATCAGCGGCGGATGCTTGCGGTCGATCAGCCCGCCGTTGAGCATGACCTTGCCGCGATACGAGGGGTTCTTGAGGATGCCCTTGATCACATCCCCTGTGAAGATCACGGCGGCGGGGCGGTTGTAGTTGGCCTTGCCAGGGCCGCGCCAGCGGGCCCGACCCCATGCCTGTTGAGGTAGTCGACGAGAGAGCGAACGCCGTAGCGGCCGGTCACGTAAAGCTTGAAGATGTCGCGGATGATGGGAGCCGCCTCAGGGTCCTCAACGATCTTGCCGTTCGAGGACGTCACCTTTCGGGAATGGACGCTAGGGGCGAGATTCGGCACCCATCGTTTCAACGTCTACGCACCGATATCCATCCAGCCGACGTGGCGCGCGATAGCCGATCTGGTGACGCCCTTTTGCCGCAGCGCAGCAACCTTACGCCGCAGCCTCCGGTATCTCGGGGACCTCCTGGCCCGTCTTTGGTGATCGCAATTATCGCGGGCGGCGACAGCTGTATGGCGCGTCGCCGGAACGTCCTATGGAGACCAGGTTTCGCCGGCCGCCAGGTGTCGGATCCCGACCTCGACTAGCTCAGCTCGCTCAATCAAGAACGTGTCGTAGTCGCCAGTCGCCATGGGTTGGTACGGAATTCCGTGGGTTCGGAGGCGATACAACAAGGCCGGCTCGCCCAGGCTCGCCTGGTCCGCGCGCTCCTTGAGATAGTCCACCGGAGCCGTGTCTGAGATCGTTCGATTTGTCTTCCAGGTGATCAATGCGCAGTTCAACGCGAGGTCCGCCGTCAGCGTGGAGCCCTTGCGCTGAAGGTAAGCGACGGGGAACAAGTGGTGGTACTCACGCTTTCGAATGTTTTCCGCTGTGATCGGGGCCTCGTCCGCGAGGTCGAGCGCGCCGCCTTTGAAGCTGAGTAGCAGGATTGCACGGCCCAGGCGATCGCGCTTCTTCGGCCACCCTGCCACGAGCAGTTCGGAGGCGGTCGGAAGCGCTTCGCCAAAGATCGGTGCCTCCGCCTCCTTGGCGCCGGTCTTTACCGCGGGCAGCAGGGCTCGGAAGTCCTGGAGTGAGGCCGTCGCAGCCGAAACCTCGTATCTTCCGGTGAAGAAGGAGTACCACAAGTATCGCCTGAGCATAGCCCGAACGTTTCCGATGCCATCGGGTGAGTCGGTCGCCATCGCATAGAGCGCGACCAAGACCGGGACAGGTACGATCGTCGGAAGCCGAGCACCGTCGAAGACGCGCTCATCCGTGAGGAATTCGGCCGTGCGCCGGGCACCCTCGACCATACGTGACCAGAGCTCAAGGGCCTGGCTCCAATTGATCCGAAAGTACCCGGACTGGTTCGGAACGTGATTCTGCAGAAGGGCCATCGCATTTAGTGTCAGATCCGCAGGATCTACGTACCGTTCGAGAGCTGGAATCTGGCCGCGCAGTGATCGTACGAGGTCATGCAAGGACTCACCCAGCTCGCCCTCTACTTCGGCAACGATGATGTCGAAGGCAGTAAGGGGCTCAGCTCGTGTGTTCATCTTCACGAACACATCCAGCACGGTCGGCTTCACAGTGTCCTCAGGCAGGGAGAGGAACGGGAGGTTGAAGTTAGCCACCCGGTTCCGCAGGTGATTAACAACATGCGTCAACTCGAGCTCCGTCGCCAGATTGCCGTCAGCGGCCTGGTTCATCCATTCCTTGGCCTTCTGTTCGCCAGCCGCACCCGGACGAAGGAGGCGGATGGGTAGCATGTCCCGGCTCAACACCTGCTTCGGGTCGTTGGCCCAGAGCGGATACAGCTGCCCGTTTCTCGTGTACCTGCTCTGGGCGACCACCTGGTATCCGCTGATGTCGTCCTGATCCGGTTTCTGCCTCACGAAGAAAGTCGTCCCTCGGTATCTGTTGTTCAGAGCTCGCCAGAGTGCCGTCAGACGCTGCTGGCCATCGAGCAGCAGTTCGGTGATCGAGTCGGGACCGTCAGGCGCCGTCTCCAGTGGCCGCGCTTTGAACGGTGGAGGGCCTGCAACTTTCAGGACCAGAACCGCGCCCGCAGGCAGGCCATCGATGACTGTCTTTACGAGGTCGGCGACCTGCCCGGGTCCCCAGGCCTCAAAGCGCTGAAAGCGTGGGAGCTGCAGTTGCCCGTTTTCGATCGCATGGATCCACTTCTCGATCGTCCTGTCTCTCGCCTCCACCGCTAAACCCTCCCGCGGAAAAATAGCAGGCCACGCGGCGCTCTTTTGACCTGGGGAGGACAGATTGGTAGCACCGGCCTACCCACGGGGGACGCTCGGCCTCCTCTCTATGATCGCCCGCATGACACATGCGGCGACGCCTACGTGATCCGTCCCTCGTTCGGCGAGCGTGCTGGACGCGAGGGCCGAGGGCAGCAGCTCGGCGAACCTCAGCTGCTTGAGGGCTTCATCGCTGACTGATGGCTTGACGGCAGTGAGGCCCGGACCAAAGCGTGCCTGCGCCTTACGGACCGCGCCTGCCACCCGGCCGCCGGTGGCGTCGTCTGACAGGTGGATCGATCTGTTGCCGTAGCGGCCGACATCGGCCACTAAACTCGGCTCTACCGCTGCAAGCGCTGCTGCGATCACCGCGTTGGCCTTCCCACCCGCCCACGTCCACCAGTGGACGTCTCGACGATCGCGACTCGACATGATGCCCGATACGACAGTGGAGTCCCGATCGACCGTGGCGGCCTGCACTGCGCGCTTGGTGGCCAGGCGGCGGACGGCGCGCTGGGACAGCTCGACGCCTGAAAGGCTCGCACCCAGCAGCACTCGGCGCATCGCGTCGGTGAGCGAGTATGAAAGGGGCGAGGCGAAGCCGAACCAGCGGGAGTCTCCGTGCACCTCGGTTGGCTCCACGAACGTCCGGCGGCGCTTCCAGTCTGTATGGTTGACCAGCCACGAGTGGCCGGCCAGCGAGAGGATGCGCGGGCCGATCACGCGGCGGGTCAGCGCCATGGGGTCGACGCTACCGATCTCGTCCCGGCCGTGGACTACGGTGACCTGCGGTGCGGCGGTGAACACCGACAGCAGCTCCAGGAAGTTCTTGCGGCCGAACCGACGCTCCGCCGCCGGCCCGACGAAGAGCAGGCCCGAGTCCCGGTCGAGGTGGCCGCTCTCGACCAGCCACTCAGCAATCCCGGCCAGCTCGCGCGGCTTAAAGACCGGTAGCCCGCCCAACCACTCCGCCCAGCCCCCTTCTCCCACTGACCCCTCCTGAAGGCAGAGCGCCAGCAACTGCTGTGCGGCAACATGTCGCGGAGTCGCGGGTGGCAGGACCGGCTCCACGTAGCCCTCGCTCCAGAGCAGGAGCAGGCCGGCCGCCTGCAGCAGCTCGTCGTCGTCAGTCGCCAGCACTAGCATGTTCCGCATAGCGCCGGTTCGGCGGCCGCTCCGGCCGAGCCGCTGCAGCAACGACGCGACGGTCGCCGGAGCGCCCACCTGCAGCACCCGGTCCAGGTCGCCCACGTCAATTCCCAGCTCCAACGTCGATGTGGAGACGATCACGCAATCGCGCGACTCCGCAAACGCCGCCTCGGCACGGCGCCTCTCACTGACGGCCAGTGATGAGTGGGAGACGAACGTCTCCACGCCGAGACCGCGCAGGTTGACCGCCAGCGTCTCGACCGCCCGCCGTGACTCCGCGAAGACCAGCCGCTTCTCGCCTCTATGAAGCGATGCGATCACGGTCGCGGCGTTCGCGAGACTGCCGACGTAGTCGAGCTGTACTTGAGCAATGGCCTCTGGCTCCGTGGACGGCGCGATCACGACGCCACCGCGTTCCCTCCCACTGTGAGAACCCTGCAGCCAGTCCAGCAACGACGATGGGTTACCGACCGTGGCCGACAACCCGATCCGCTGCAACTGGCGGCCGCACAGCCGGGTCACCCGCTCCAGCACCGCGAGCAGGTGCCAGCCGCGATCGTCGCCCGCGAATGCGTGCACCTCGTCGACGACCACCGCGCGCAGACCGGCGAAGACCTCCCGCGGCGTGACGAGGGTGGAGACCAGCATCGCCTCCAGTGATTCCGGCGTCGTCAGCAGGACGTCGGGCGGGTCCGCCGCCAGGCGCCGGCGCACCCCCGTCGTTGTGTCCCCGTGGCGCACCCCCACCTGTCGGCCGAGCCAGTCGCAGTACGACTCCAGCCGTGGCGCCAGGTTATTCAGGAGGGCTCGAAGCGGGCTGACGTACAGCACCGACGTGCCACGCCAGCCCTCAGAGGCCATTCTCGACAGCAGGGGGAAGAACGCAGCCTCCGTCTTCCCACCTGCGGTCGGAGCCAGGAGCAGCACGTCATCGCCGCGCAGGATCGGCTCGACAGCGGCTGCCTGCGTCGGTCGCAGCTCACTCCAGCCCAGCGTGTTGACGATGTGATGCTGGAGGACGGGGTGCAGCGTCCGCGGTGTCAAACGTCCACGTCGAGCTCGACCTCGTCCGGGCTCGCGGCCGGCCTCACCACGCCGGCCAGTGCGCTCCGCTCGACCTCCGTGAGCTCGTCACGAGACACAGTCAGCGCGTAGTGCCGGCGCGGATCGAAGTCACTATATTGATCGACACGGTCGAGCACGTCAGCGACCAGCTTCTTCAAGAAGAGCCGCGGAACGACGCCGACCTTACCACCGAACGACCCCGCCATGGCCTCCGCCAGCCGCCCCACGTAGGCGTCGTCCACCACGCGCGACACCCGGCGGGGGTGGGCCGCCCCGCCCACAAACAAGTCGCGCACCCGCACACCCACCGAGACCAGGGCGGCGTGGTCGAAGCCCGGAAGCCGGACCTGGACGGCGCGCGGGTTGTCGAATCGCGCCTCCGTCCTGAAGTCCGTAGCCAGGCGTTGCGCTAGCGGAGCCAGCCGAGGCACCCCGCTCGGCCCCTCATAAAAGGCCGCCGTCCCCGTGATCATCAGGAACAGCCCCGGGTAGCGCCCTGAGTCGACCTCGTCGATCAGCTGCCGGATGGCGTTCAGGGACTTGTCGCGGACGTCCCCGCGCGCTCGCTGCAGCGTCTCCACCTCGTCCAGCACAAGCAGAAGACCGGGGTGCCCCGAGTCGCGCAGCACCAGCAGAAGACCCTGCAAGAACCCCATCGCGCCGAAGTGGTCAAGCTCACCCCGAATGCCGGCCACGCGCTTGGCGGCCGCCGCCACGTGGGGCTGGCCTCCCAGCCAGCTGCTCAGGGCATCAGCGGTCACCACGTCGCCACTCGCCACAGCCGAGCGATATGCCCGGAGGGCCTGCGCGAAGGCAGGAGTCCGCACCAAGACGACGGCCAACCGCTGCTCGAGCAGCCTGTCGACGGCCATAGAGTCGCCGGGCCCGCCGGCGTCCGCCTCCAGCGTGAACAGCCACGAGTCAAGGACCGAGCGAAAGGCGCTGGGCGGGAACGCGGCCGTGCGTAGCGCCTCGCTAATTCGGCGGTACACCGTCTCCAGCCGGTGCAGCGGCGTCTCGGTCTCCGAGATCTGAACTTCGGTGGCGGCGAAGCCGCGTCGGAGCGCTCGCTCGGCGACGTATCTGGTCAGGAACGTTTTGCCCGAGCCGTACTCCCCCCGGATCGCCTTGAACGCGGAGCCGCCGCCAGCGACCGTGTCCAGGTCGGCGTCGAGGGCCGGCGTCAGGCGCTCCAGGCCGACTGCGAGCAGGTCGAGCCCCTGGGCCGGGACCGTGCCCCGGCGCAGCGCGTCGATGACCTCCCGCCGCCGCCGCGGGGAGACGGCATCGGTCAAGCCTTGACCTCGAACTGCTCCCGCAGCAGCGCCTCGTCGAGGATCAGAGTCTGGCCATCCGGATCCCGACGTAACACCGCGTACCCCTCCACGTTGAGCAGACGCTGGGCGTGGGCGATGGCGCCGCTGAGGGCCGGCAGTGGGACCTCGAGAGCCGTCGCCGCCACGGTCGGAGCCAGCCGGTGGCCGCCCTCCAGAAGCCTAACCAGCAGGGCTCGGATCTGCGCGTCAGTAGTCGAGAGCCGGCCGGCGAGCCGCTTTTGTGCCGCGTAGGTGGTGGAGGTGAGAACCTCTTTGGCCAAGCGGACGCTGCCCGCCTCGACCGCTGGCTGGGGCCGAGGCTCGAAGAGGTCGGACTGCTCGGGACCCGCGGCGGGCGGGCCGGCGAGGGGCGCCGCCCACCACGCTGGCTCCTGTGGTGCCGCCAGGCGAAGCTTCGACACGGCTGGCACGCTACCTGGCACCAGTACGGCCACCGGCACCACGACCTCGGCCGGCGAGCCGCCCCCGTGGTAGCCTGCCTTCAACGGCCCGTACCGAAGCCGCTCGTCCACCGCCAGCACGGCCCTCCCCTGGTGGCGAAGCACCCGGCGGCCGGTCACGAGCACCTCTCCCTCGCCGGCGGGCGACAACGCCGCTCGCGACCGCCCGCTCGAGATGTCCGGATACAACCTCTGAGCCCCCTGGCGGCGCTCGACGACATGCCCGTGGTCGGCAGTCAACACCACCACCCGACCGGCCCGGCGCGCTTCGCCCAGCAGCGGCCGCAGGTGCTTGACCGTGTCGGTGCGCCAATCGGTCCCGCCCGGGTCGGACCGGTCCAGGGCGTCGTCGATGGTGTTCAGGATGCAGGTGACGAGGCGCCGCCCATCGACGTCCTCAATCGCCGCGCGGACGTCGTCGGCGAGGGCGTAGCCGGAGCGCGATGAGTCTAGCGGCTTCTTGTGCAAGAGCAGGGCCGAGGTGAAGCCCTGAGCCTTCAGCAGCTCCGAGTGGCCGCGCAACTCGTCGGTGGGCTGACCGGTGCGCAGCTCGCCGCTCAGCAGCGAGACCCGGCTGACCGCCGTCAGCGAGGGGAGGCCGGCCAGCGCGGCTGAGCGGCCGGTGTCCCCCGGCATCAGCGCCTCCAGCCAGCCGTCCGCGGGCCGGCTTAGCACGTCGGCCAGCACCTCGGCGCACACAGCCGCGGTCATCCCGTCCAGTACCAGGAGCAGGGTCGGCTGCGTTTGGGCCACAGGTAGGATCACGTCCGATAGAAGGTCCTCGACGTGGCGAACGCCCCGGTGCCGTCCACCGTCCCATGGCGGGTCCTGGCTGGTGTGCTCGGCGAGAGCCGCCGCGAATGCGAGGTCGTGCGTGTCGCGGCGTACACGCACCTCGGCCAGCACGGCAGCCAGCCCGGCGCTTAGGTCGGGGTCAGAGACCCCGGCGGAGGCGTCGTTGACGGCCGAGTCGACCCAAGCGTCGGCCTCTCGGTGCCGGGCGACCAGCGCCTCCAGCCCGGGCCGGTCAACCGCCGAGGAGAGCGCGAGCCAGCGAGCCAAACGGACAGCGGCCTGGAAGGGCGCGAACCGGTCGTCGTCCAGCGCCAGACGGTGGGCCAAGACGGCGGCCCAAGCGTGCTCGATCGCCGCCAGCGATGCGGGGCGGACGTGGACGGCGTCCGGGTCAGCGCTGGCCCACCCGGGTGAGGCGGGCGCGGCGCGCCGCAGTGCGGTGGCGAGCAGGCTCAGCCGTGAGGTCAGGCCGCTAGGCAGCAGGTCCGAATGCACTGCGAGGCCGGTGGCCTGGCACGCGACCAGGATGTCGTCCGCCCGGGCGAGGACAAATTCAGCCGCCACTCGCCTCTCACCCCGCCGGTCCAAATCCATCGCCGTCTGGCGTGCCTCGACCGCCAGCGCTCGCAGCGCCGGAATTGAGGGCAGGATCCCGCCGAAGCGCGCTTCCATGCGCACCAGCCCCTCACGCGCGGTCTGCCCAGTTTCCCCGGCGCTGTCGCGAGCCTCGACCAGGAGTCCGGCCACCAGGCCGAGGGGCACCGCGTCCGTGATCGTGCCCGAGCGCAGCAGGTGCAGGAGCGGGCCGGAGGCCACCCCGGCCCGGCCCGCCGCCCACTCCAGGACTGCGTCGGTGAGCGCGTTGCCAGCCAGGCCGCGCAGGTCGGCGGTCCTGGCGATCGCCTCCCTTTCCACCGACCACCTCAGCAGCGAGCTGACGTCGACGTCAGGATCGCCAAGCCGAAGGTGCTCCCGCGCTACCGCCCCCAGCGCGTGGTCACGGGTCACAACCCCGGCCGGAGCGGGCGGCCAGCCGTCCGACGGCGCGGCCGCGAGCAGCCCCACGGCGACCTCGCGCCCGGCCGGATACAGGGTCAGAGTGGGGTCGATGCCGCTGGCCGCGAACCGATACCGCACCGCGTCCCAAGGGTCCGGGGTTCGCAGCCGCGGCCAGACGAAGTGGGCCAGGAGTCCAGCTCCCAGGTCGTGTTCGGGGCGGTCCGTCAGCACCACCAGCCACTCACCCTCGACCCGGTCGAGCAGCGCCTCTCGGACCGCCAGCGCGGACACGCACGGTGCGATCCTGACAGCGACGTTCTCGTGCGTGAACAGAGGCTCGTACGGCCATTCGGGCCGAGCGCGAACGCCTAGCACACCTGACCTGAAGTCCTTGCGTGCCGCCTCGTCGAGGAGCGCCCGGACTACAGGCGGGGTCGCGGCCTGAACAGAAGCCTGATTCACCGTTCGACTCGCCAGTCGACGACCACCCGCTCGTCGGGATGCTCGTCCAGGAAGGAATGGAGTTGGTCGAGCAGCGCATCCGGCGAGGCGCCCCGCTCGCGGACGCCATGCCCAGCGGCCGCCCAGGGCTTGGGGGCTGGCTCCGCCACTCCGAGCTCGCCCAGCCACATGAACGCAGCGTCCTCGGCTGTCGTCAGCACTGGAGTGATGGGGCTGGCGATCTCGTCGGCACGGAGCCCTTCCCGCAACTCGCTCACCATCGAGCCGGCGCGCCGCCCTCGGTCATTGTCGCCAGGCGCCTTCATCAGTGGGTCCAGCCGCTCCCAGTGGTAGGCGCCCAGCTCCCTGGTCACGGCGGCAGCGGTGCTGATGGAGCGAGCCGTCGCCTCGTCGGTCGCCGGCAGCTCTGCCCGCGCCAGCGCCTCGACGAGGGCCACCCGATCGGTCGTGCGGCGCAGCCGGCCGACCATCTCAGCCGCTGCCCGCGCGGTCGCCAGCCGTCCCGAGTGGGCCTCAGGGTCCAGTCCCGCACGCCGGTAAGCCTGATCAAGGGCAGGGATGAGCGCCGCGACCGACTCGGCTCGTGCGGCGATGGTCTCACGGACCTTCTCGACCAGATCGGCCACCGACTGCCCGGTCAGGTAGGGGTTGGCCTCGACGCTGAGCAGGACGTTCGCCCGCGTCACCGCGCGGTCCCAGTCCGGCTTGCCCGGGAGGGGCTGTGTGCGCAGTTCCATCTCGCGCCGGACCGAGCCCGGCCGGGGCGCGGCGATCGCGGGGCCGCCATGATACTGATGCCAGGCTCGCTGGCGCAGCGCCGCCCAGGCCAGGATGATCAGGTCGGACACCTCGTCGCGCAGGCCATATGCAGGCCGCATGGCCTCGATCCATTTCCGCACCTGGCCGGCCGTAACCGGCTCCTGCGGCTTCAGCCCCTCGCGGGTCATGGCACGCTCGAACTCGGCGCCCCACGGATTGAAGCGATCCTGCCCAAACAGGAAATGGGTCTCGCCTGCCGACCCCACCTGCAGCGGGTTGGCGACCCGCCGGACGGAGGCGTGGTTGCCCTCCAGCGGCACCCGGCCGTCCTTGTCGGCGGCGGCCCGCTCGACGTGTGCCTTAGTGAGCGCCAGCTCGGCGATGGTCACCTCGGTGTCGGCGGGCTCGAACAGCGGGTGTGATGGGTAGGTGGCGCTGAAGGCCTGGTCGATCAGCTGGCGAAAGGCTGCCGCCAGGTCGGCGCCGATCGGCCGCGCCGGGCTGAACGCAGGGTCCAGGGAGGTGAGCACCTGGTCGGCGTCCCCGTTCTCGGCCAACGTCCCGGGTGTCGGCGACGCGGCTCCGTAGGCCTCCTGGACGGCGCGGCGGAGCACGTCGCGCAGACCCGCGTGCTGGGTCTCCAGTATGGCCTTCGCCTGGCTGCGGTCGACCTCGGACAGGTGGTCGGAGTACATCGCCCAATGCTCGCCGGTGCCGGTGAAGAGCCAGTCCAGGATGACCAGGCGGCGGAGATCGCGCATCCGCTCGTCAGACAGGTAGTGCGGCAGCAAGACGACGGTCCTAGTGGGCGGGCCCTGCTTGAGCCGGTCCACTCGGGCCAGGTCCTCGGCGGTGGAGTGGCCCGGCTCATCGAAGGGGTGGTCGACCACGAAACGCCAGGTGCCGGGACGGGCGCGGAAGTGCTCGTCGGTCAGCCAGCCGGAGTCGCGGACGTTCCCGAACACGACGTCGACCTCGCGCCGGGAGCCGCGCCAGACCATCGTGTGGCTGTGGGCTCCGAACATGTCGGCCTGGCGGGTGACGACGCCGAGAGCGTCGCGGACGATTTCCTTCAACAGCTCGCGGCGCCTGCCTTCGTTGTCCTCCCCGCGGGCTCGATCGACGACGGACTCGTAGTCCACGTCTGAAAGCTGGACCCGGATGACCGGGTTGAGGGGCTCGCCGCCGACGTGGATCTCGGGCACCTTGGGCGACCAGCTCCGGACCTTGGCCAGGACAATGCCGGGCTCCGCGCCGGCTAGGGGCGCCACGATGGAGCCATGGTTCAGGGAGGCCAGCCGGCTGGCGGTCAGCTCCTTGAGCGCGGGCACGTTGGGAGCGACGGCGGAGAGCAGCAGGGTCTTGGCGAGGCGGTCGTCGGCCCGAAACGCCGGGGACAGTTGTTCTCCGTCCGTCGTTGGGGTATTGGCGGGCGGGCCATGGGTCTGGAGCAGGAGCGGGCGCAGCTTCTCGCGATACAGGCTGCTGGCGGAGCGGAAGAGCGCCGCGGCCTGGTTGTCCAGGGCGTCCCTGCCCTCGACCACGTGGTCGAAGGCGTCACCGACCGGGATCACCTGGTCGATGGTCAGGGTGTCACGACGCTCGACCAGCATCTGCTGCATGACCTTGAGGGCGGTGCGCTCCCGCTGCATCGCACTTGCCAGGGAGCGCAGTGTTGAGATCAGCGCCGGCGAGAAGGGATAGGTCAAACGGAACGAGGCTTCGTCGGCGCCGCGGTGGCGCTTATCGGTGTTGATCCCGTCGAGCAGCACGTCCCAAACCGCGGGCCGGCGGTCCAGCTGACGGAATGCCTCGTTCAGCTCGCGCCGCGCCGCCTCATCTTTGGTCCGCAGGAGGCGGCGGCTGGCGACGTAGGGCAGGTTGTCGTCGCCCAGGGCCAGGGTTGAGAAGCGGCCCTCCTGGTGACGGAAGGCGGTGTCGAGCGCCTCCTGCTGAGCGCCGCTGGCGCCGGCGTCGGCGAACCAGCGCCGGAGGTCCATCTGACGGGCAACGAAGGACACGACCGGGATGACGCGGGGGCCGGTTGCCGGTTCGACCAGCTTGGTCAGCTTCTGCGCCTCACGGCTGAAGAAGCCCGGGTCCTGGACCGAGAAGGAGAGCCAGAGGACCAACTCGTCCAGCAGCAGCACCACCGCGTCGTAGCCGAGCGATTGGGCATGCTGCGCGATCGCCTGGAGGCCAGTGTCGAGGTCCACGTGTTCGGCCAGGCGCGTGTAGGCGCGGAAGTGCCTCTCGACTAGCCGGGTGACCAGTTCCTGGCGTTCGGGCGTCCCCGGCGCCGCCGCCCTGGCCGCCTCGTAGCGCTCAGCCGTCCAGCCTCCGCCACCGAGCACACCGGCCCAAGGGTCGCTCCCGGTGTCGTCGTCGCCGCTCAGGCTAGCGAAGAACTGATCGTCGCCGAGCTTCGCGCGCAGGCCCTCCGCGTCGGCGAGCACCCGGTCGGATTCATGCACCGCGGGGAGGGGCGCGTCGGGGTGGAGGCGCTGGATCTGGGTCAGGTAGCCGTCGAACAGCGCCTGCTCCATCGACCTGGCGCCGAGGAAGTGGAAGGCGAGCGGAAGCACTCGGTGGTCGAGAAGGATGTCGTCGTGAGCCGCGATGACGGGCTGCAGCTCCGCTTTGGCGCGCGCCGCGGGATTACGGCGGAGAAGCGCGTGCAGCACTGCCATGAAGTGGCTCTTGCCGGCGCCGAATGAGCCGGTGAGGAAGGCGCCCCGGCTGACTCCGGATGTGATGGCCTCGGCCACCAACGCCATGGCGCGGTCGAACGCGTCACGCAGAGAGTCCGTGACCACGTACTCCTCCAGTGTCCGCGAGATGGCCTCGTCGCTGACGCTGTCGGTGAGGCGGAGGACGAAGTCCTCGGCCCCGGCGTGGGTGGGGATGTCGAGGATGTCCCTCAGGAGCGTGCTCATCTCTCCTTGCGACTCCTCCTGGGTGGGGCTGGCATTCGGTAGCGGGCGAGCTCGTCCACCGACATGCCGACCTGCGCGGCCCGCGTCGTGAGCTGCTCGCGGCAGAAGGCGGCGAACGAGACGCCGAACCTCGAGTCCATCGCGGAGTGCCACTGGTCGACCCAGGGCTGGAGCTCGGCGAGTCCGGCGACCAGCGGCTCCAGGCGCTCGTCGGGCCAGCCCTCAGCCTCGCGGGCGCCGATCACCTGCGAGAGTGCAAGGGACTGCTGGGCGTGGTCCCAGCCAGCCCAGCCAAGCAGCGGGGTGGGGTCGGTGTCGCGGCCGGCGTCGGGGTAAAGGATGAAGCGCTCCTTGGGCACGTCGAGCTTGCCGCGATGGCGCCAGTACGATGCGTTGCGGAAGTCGGCGGATGTGTACTTGGGGGGCACCGTGATCGTGTCCACATGCTCGCTTGCGTCCTCGCGCCGCTGCAGCGCCCAGGTCTCCTCCCAGGCCGCGCGCTTGTCGAGCCCGGAGTCCTTGTAGCGGTGGGCGGCAAGATAGGGCACGGCCTCGTCCTCGAGGAGTCGCGTCAGGGACCTAGTGATCGGGACGTCGGGACGGCCCTCCCAGAGCGCAAGCACGCTGACGAGGTCGGCGTCCCGAGCAACCTCGTCGGCCAGCTGGCCAACGCTGCGGGGGGTGGGGCGGCCCTGGGGGTCGAACCAGAAGCGCCGGTCCTCGAGGCGATCGAGTAGCCAGCCGCGGAGCGCTGATTCCTCTCGATTCTCCCAGCGTTCAATTGCCCAGCATCGCTTGTACTCGGGCTTCTCAAGGAGGCGGATCGCCGGATTGGACGCGATGAGGTCGAGCCGGCGCTGAACGAGCTCTTGGTAGGCAAGCGGCCAATTGGTAGGCATCTCGGTGACCGGTGTTGCCCCGTTGTGTTCGAACCACGTCGTTTGCTCGGCGCCGTCTCGCACTGCACGAGCGAGCTTGATCTCAAACGCTCGCTCGCCGCGCCTGAGAATGGGGAGATCGGGGCCAGCGTAGGCCAGATCATCGTCGATTAGACCGTACAGCCGGTAGACCCCCCAATCGAGCTCCTCCTGCTGCGAAATCATCTGACTCTGGAGCGTGTCGTGAGTTGCCCGAGCGTCGTCGAGCGCCATTCGGTTGGGGGTGGTGCTGGCAGCAATCGACGCAGGCTGCAGCTGAAGCAGATGCTGAGCAAGGCAGTCGAGCACTCGCCCCCGCTCAACGGGAAGCGTTGTGGGGAGTGGGTAATCCAGCAGGGTGGTGGCCGTGAAGTCGTAGTTCTCGCGATACGGCTCACCGCGTGCTGCGTACCCAGCGTCCACTCGTGCACCGCCGCCTTCTCCCTTGTTGTAGCTCTTCTCCTTGAGCCAGAAGCATGCCGTGGATGAGTTGAGTGCGCCAAGCAGTGCGAGGTGGACTTCTTCGGTCGCGCCAGCCGGAAGCTTGATCACGGGGGCGGTCCGATTGAAAACCTTACCGCCGCGATCGAGGACGAAATGGTTATGGGTAGCGATCTCGGCAAATGTGATCGAACTCTCGGACGTACTTGCATCCACCGGGAGCTGATGCCATCCATACCAGACCCGCCCATCAGTGAAGTAAGTGCCTCCGCCGAAGGTGCGTCGGCTGCCGAGCACTGTTCGCAGCGTCCACAGATACCTCTGGCCCCGCACGCCAAGGTGCGCTAGGGGAATGATGGCGTGGCCGCGATCGTAAGGGAAAAGTGCGGCTTCATCGCTTTCATATATCCAGTCGCGTACCTGGTCCCCACGAATGGACTTGGGCGCGTACGTCACAGGAACTTGGAGTGAGCGTAGCCAATGAGACTGGTGGAAGAAAGCTTGGTCTTCGTGGGAATCCCCGAAGAGTCCGATTCGCTCGGTCCGATGCCCGAGAGGCGTAGTGCTAGCAGCCGCAATCTGCGCAGACAGCTCGCCCGCTCCGCCACCGGTAAGACTCCAAGGGTGGCGAGACAGCGCCTTCCGGTCGACTTCAGCGACGGTGATCCAGTTGTCCTCCCATCCCACCTCATCAACGTGGTCGACGATCGACCGCCAGACCACACCGCGCGCGGGATCCGTCACCCGGCCCGGTTCACCCCGCACGAACAGCACCGCTCGAACTGAGGCCAAGGTGGGGGCTTGGGGGCGCCCAACGATGATCACCGTGGGGGTACCGTGACCTGGAATGTACGCACCGGACGTATCTGCAACAAGGCGCAGATCCTTCATCGAGAGGAAGTCCTCGATCAGCCGGGCGCCGAACTCACGCTTCATGAATGAGTTGCTTGTGATCTGCCCAACCCAACCCGCCGGTTGATCTCCGACAGCCGGCTTCGCCAGATCGAAGAATCGCTGCATAAAGGGAACAGTCATGGCATAGAGGCCCGAGCAGGCCGAGTAGCGATCTCGGTACGCGGACTTCAGCGCCTTGTCTCCAACAGCGATGAATGGCGGGTTGCCGACCACGACGTCATAACGACCTGGCTCCAGGATCGACCGCAGCGCGGCTAGGTCCTCCGTCGAATATGCGAAGCCAGACAGTGCTGCATCAGACCGGTCATGACCCTCCAGGCCAAGCGCCTGCTGCTCCGCTCCGTGCAGTAGGGAGTCGCCCACAGCCATATGGAACTGGAAGGCCGGCGCGCTCTCCAGCGAGCGGAGGCCGCACGCCTGCATCGCCGCCACCGTCAGCCTGAAGCGCGCGATTGCCACCGCGAAGGGGTTCAGGTCGACGCCGTGGATCGCGTCCAACGCAGTCTGGACCCGCGCCTGCAGCTCCATCCCCGGCGCGTGCCGGTGCCACCTCTCCAGCAGCCGGGCGAAGGCGCCTAGCAGGAAGTGGCCGGATCCGCAAGTCGGGTCGATCATCCGGAACCCCTCCAGGGGGCGGTCCCTAAGCGCCGGCTCCAGCGTTCGGTCCAGGATGAACTCCTCCACGAACTCTGGCGTCTGTAGCAGCGCGTAGGTCGCCTTGGCGTGGTCGGATAGGTCCTGGTAGAGGTCGCCTAGGAAGCGCGTGGACAGCGCCGGATCGGCAAGGTCGTAAACTGGCGCGCCGTCCTCCCCACGCTGCCACCAGAACTCCAGGATTTCCGTCGCGGCCTGGCCCGAGGGCGAGACCAGGCGCAGGGCCGAGTGCTCATCGACCAGCGCCGCGGTGGCGCGCAGCCTAGGGAGGTGGCCGATGGCCTGCTGAAGCCACTCGCGGTCGGTCTCCTCAGGGTGCTCCCGGAAGAAGGCATCGCGAGCGTCGAGCGCCTCCTGGCGCCGCTGGCCCGGGCCCGAGATCCACACCGGGCGAACCAGGCCATTGTCCTCGCAGAAGCGGATGAACACGGTGGTCAGGACCCAGGCGACCGCGGCCTGCGTCATGCGGTCGTTGCGCCACTCCAGCCACGATGCCGCGGTCCTCTTGCGCGCGACCGCCTCTCGGTGCTCGCGCCGCCACCGCTCCAGGACCACCGGGTGGGCGTCCAGACGTGCGCGCATGTCCGTCTCCAGCCGCAGCACCAGCTTCTTGAGCGCGTTGGTGAGTCCGGGGCCTGCACTCATGAGGACACCGCCGCAGCAGCCCGCGACGAGCCGGCGTGGGCGTCGATCCACTCCCTGGTCAGGCGCAGAAACTGACCCGGGGCGGCGAGCGGGATCGGGCGGCCGTCGATCACTGCCCCCTGGTTGCCCTGCAGCTGGGGCACGAGCAGCCAGGCCGCCTCGGCCCGAGGCGAGGCAAGGTCAGCCCAGCGGCTGAGCAATCCGAGGTGCCCGTACCTGGCCAGCGGTGCGGCCTCGGTCAGCACCAGCGGCCTGGCACCCCGAGCCGTTCCACTCAGGTACGTCTCGATCGCCTCTTCGACCCGGAGCAGCGCTATCGCCACCAGCCGGGCCAGCCCCTGAGCCGCGCGGCTGTCCGGAGGGGCGGCGTCAGCCTCGCGCACCGTCTCCCAGGGGATGGATGGCTCCGCGGCCGCCGCGGCGCTCCGAACCGCCTCCAGCAGCGTTCGGGTCAGATCGAACACATCGACGTCGAACTGGCCGCGCAGCACCTCGATCGCGCGCGGGACACGCGCCGCCTCCACGCCCAGGGCGAGGAAGGACCGTTTGGACCGGCTCTCCCGGAGACGGTCGCCGATGTGTCCTTCGACCGCCAGGCTGGAAGCCATGCCGGGCAGGGTTGTCCGCAGCCGCGTCTCCAGCCCGGCGGTGCCGGCCGGCAGCGTCCGGGCTCGATAGGCGCTGGCCGCCTCGTCGTAGATCAGGCCCAGCCCGGCCTCCTCGACGAGCTGATCCAGTCGCGGCCGGTCCGGCAGCGGCGGGAGCGCGGGGAATCGCGCGCGCACGCGCGCCCTCATCTCCTGGACGCCGATCTCCTCGGTGGCGCCTAGGCCCCGCAGCGACTGCGCGATCGCCACCTTAGGCGCCAGATGGCGGTGGTGGAGGTCGCCGGCGCCGGACAGACACGCTCTTCTGGCGAGGCCAGTGGCCAGCTTCAGCAGCCGGGAGTCATCGACGCGCATCGAGGATGGTGAGGCAAGCCGCGCGAGCGTGGCGCGAAGGTGGGCGGCGGCACGTCGGGCGGCCACGATCTCCTCGGACTCCGCCAGCTCTTGGACGAGATGGTCCGCCGCGGCGCCGAGAGCCTCGGCGGCGTCGACCAAGGCCGGATCGATGGCCACGACGGCGATCCGCCCGTCGCGGCGCCGGGTCGAGAACGGCTCGGCCTCTGCGTGCGCGCGCTCCAACACCGACGACCGGTCCAGGGTCAGCCTCAGCAGCCCGGCCGCAACCCGCCCCGGTGGTGGCGTCGCGGCCGAGCCCGCCGGCGCTAGCGCTGCCAGCACGGCGGAGGAGAGCTCTTCAGCGGTGGCTACCCCGCCCAGGTCGAGCAGGGCGTCGCGGGCGACTCCGGTGAGCCTGTCCAGCAGGTGGCGGCAAGCGGGTGCCTGTCCCCAGGCCTTGTGCAGGCCATTCATGAGCTGTGCTACGCGGCCGCGGGTCACCCGCAGGGCCGCTCCCAGCTCGAGCTGGCTGGCGAACTCGTGGGCGCCGGGCTCGAGGCCGAGAACGAGTCGTGCGACCTTGCGCCGGCCCTGGGAACTGGCCTCGCCCGCCTGGGCCAGGAGCAGGCCGGCGGCCGCAGCGGGCGTGGGCAGGCTCACGTTCCAGGACTCGATGGCATTCTTGCCGACGCGGGACCGCTCGCCGACCGCGGCGCCGAACCGCTCCCGCCAGAGCCTGGCCCGGTCTCTGATCTCCACCCGCGTTGCCTCCGCCACACCGCCGAGACGGCTCAGGCGCACGGGGTCGACCGCAGCCAGGTCGGCGACCGTGGCCACACCCAGCGGTTCGACCGCCGACAGCGCTCGGGCCGAGAGCCCGGCCTCAGCCAGTGGGGTCGAGGGCTGGGCCGCCTCGGCCAGAGCCGACGCGTCCGCCGCCACCGCCCTGGGCACCGGCTTGAGGGCCGCTTTCCAGCCGGCCAGCATCTCGCTCGCGGTATGGAAGCGGGTGCGAGCATCACGGGCAAGCGCGTGCCGGAAGAACGAGACCAGCGCCGGCGCGACCGACGGGTCGAACATGTCCTGGGTGACCCGTGCCTCGTCCGGGACCACTGTGGGGTCCGACAGCCCGTCGCCGTACTCGGGCGTGGAGCCGGTGGCCATCTGGAAAAGGACGACCGCGGCGGAATAGCGCTCGGCAGCTGTGTCGTAGCCCCTGCGGCCGGGAGTCTCCAGGAACGGGTCCAGGTAGGGTGGCGTGCCTGCGCGTGTCGCCCCGAGACCGGCGCGCGACAAAGAGAAATCGAAGAGGACCAGATGCTTCACGCGGTCGCCACGGCCCTCGCGGACCCCCAGGTTAGCCGGTTTGATATCGCGATGGTCGACGCCGGCCTGCTCCAGGGCTGCAAGGGCCTCCAGCAGGTCCTCGCCCCAGCGTTCGAGGAGGTCCAATGAGAGGCGCTTCCGGGCCCGCATCGCCTCGGCGAGCGTCTCCTCACCGGCATTCTCCAGGACCAGCGCCAGGCGGCCGCCGATCTCGATGGGGCCCTCTAGGAGACGCACCAGCCGCGGGCTGTTGAGCTGGGCCAAGACCTCTGCCTCGGCGCTGAGCCGACGGCCGGCGGCGTCGTCGAGCGCGACCTTGAGGACGCGGACCTGGTCTAGGCCCTCCTTCTGGGTCAGGTCTCTGACCCGGAGGGCCATGGCCGTTGACCCGGCGCCCAGTCGGCGCTCGAGCTGGAAACGGCCGGCGATGACGGCCGGTGGAACTGCCTCCAGAGGGTCTGGGGACTCTCCGTCGGCGGTGCTGACTACGCCCTCGGCGGCGGCCAGGGGTTCGAGGAAGGAGCGGACGTCCCGCAAGCGCCTGGTCACCTCCGGGCGGGTCGCGTCCAGGACTATGGCGCGCAGCGGCGATGGCACCTGGGGCAGGTCGGCAGCCAGGTCCAGACCATCGTCGTGCATCAGGCGCTCGCGCAGGGCGTGGCGGTCGGGGGCGGGGGGTCGGCCAGCGACGATGAAGTAGGTGAGTGCCCCGAGGGCGAAGACGTCGAGGCGGACCCGATCGGCGTCCGGATGCCAGAGACCCTCCGGGGCCTGGTACGCCTCCGCCTGGCGCCGGTCGATGTCGACCTGGTCCAGATCAGCAGTGTCCGGGCTCGGCCGCTGGCCGTCGCCCCCCGAGGTGGTGTCTTCCTGGAGCTGGGTGACGCCCGGACTGATGGTCGATGTGCCGGATCCGGCGCTGAGTCGGCCCGCCGCCTGCCAGTCGCCGACGACCACGCGCAGGCTGCTCCCGGCGGTCCGGCGCACGCGCACAGCGGTGGGCGTGAGCCCGCGGTGGACGACGTTGTTGCCGTGGGCATAGATGAGCCCCTCGGCGACCTGCCGGACGATCGCGAGCTGGTCGGCGGCGCTGACCCGGCCGGCCTGCTCGGCCATCCAGAGGTCAAGCCGCAGGTAGTCCTCCTTGTCCGGATAGACGAGACCGACGCCGAGTTCGTCGTCGACGATGTCGCGGGGGCGGAGGAGGCCATCGTGAGTGAGCCGCGACATGACGCGATACTCGTGCTCGGCGACCTGGCGAACCCGGCGCCGCTCCTCCTCGGAGGCTCCCGGTGGGGTTACGTGGAAGCGGATCCGCACCCGCTCGCGGGCGGCGACGCGGTGTGCGCCCGGCCAGTCCTGCCAGCCGGGTCCCTCCGCCACTGGGACGTCGTCGATTATCCAGGAGCCGGCCTCGCGCTGGCGGCGCTGGACGACGCCAATGCGCTTCATCATCGTTGCGACGAGTTGGTCCACGTTCGAGCCCACAGCGTTGATCGGCGTGGCCGGCTCCAGAAGCCGTTCCGAGATCCCGGGCAGGCCTGTGCTGGCCTCCTTACCGTCGAGGCCGAAGAGGTCCGTGCGCGAAGCGCGGGGCAGGACGCAGCGAGTCTGGGGGTGATGCAGGAAGACGGCCTCCTGCACGAACGGGACGAGCCTGCGCGCGTCCTCTATGGGGCGGCCGTTCTCAGTCGCCCAACGAAAGAGCTCGTCGCGCAGCTTGCCCGCCAGCCGTTGGGCCTTGCGGCGGGCCAGCTTGAGGGGCGAGTCCTCGGGCCGGTGGCCGTCACGGAGCCAGCGGTAGTCGTCGCCGCTGAGCGTGCCCGAGTAGTACTTGAGCTCGACAAGGTGGAGGCGGCGCCGGCCCAGGACTAGAAGGTCGACCTCGTGCCACTTGCCTTGGTCGTCGCGGAACTCGAAGTTGGACCAGGCCATGAAGGGCGCTGCCTTGGGCAGCAGCTCCCGGATCAGGTTGAGCCCCTCCGCCTCGTGGGCGAACGGCGATTCGGTCACCTCGACCCAGCGAGACGCCGCCCCCACCGATCGGCCTGGGCTCACGCGCCGAGTTTAGGGTTCACGCGGGCCTAACTTCACACGTTCCTGTGCGCTAGTGCCAGATTCGCGCGTCTTACGAGCATCAGCATTCGGGCATGAGCATTCGGGCATGAGCAAAGCGGCGCTGACCAGGTTCAGGCTCTCCCCGACTGAGGCGCGGGCCTCGATCTCCTGGAGTCGACCGCTCAGCTCTCCTTCTAGCGTCTCCAGCTCTCGTTCCAGACGGTTGATCTGTCCGCGTAGGGCCGGGATGATCCGGGCACGGTCCGGGTCGTTCTCTGTATCGAGCCGCATGATTTGTAGGCGAAGGGCATCGACTCGATCCTCGATCCTTCGCACGTTGTAGCTGTGGATGCGCCTTACGCGACGCCGCTCCTCGGCGACCCATCTCTGGTTGAGCTGGTCAAATTGATCCCGCTCCCGAGAGATGTAGGTGGCCATTGCCTCAATTGACACGTCACGAACGTGCTCGAGCCTTTCGACGGGCGGGAGCTCGACCGGTGGACTGGCCGCTTCGGCGAATGCCAGCTCCGCCTCTGCCTCTGGGAGCCTCTGGCCATCGAGGGTGAACACCAGGCCGACCTCCCGCTTCCACTTGCGGATGCCCTCAAGCTCCACGACGTAGTGGAGCTCCACCGCAGGGCCTGAGCGGACCTGCGCAGGGAGGGCCCTGCAGGCGGTGCGGCCGGCCGCCAGCTGTCCAGTTGCGTACTTCAGGCCGGCGTCCACGAGTGGGTGCCCAAACCCGAAGAAGTCGAGTGACTCATCCTGAACGGCGCGCGCCGCGCTGAAGGAGCCGACGTACTCCTGTTCAAGACGAACGCCGGCGGCACGTGGCAGCGCCGGTGGGACGGTGATGCGATACACCTCCTGGTCATCGCCCTCCACCTCGAAATGGGCCGTCGGGAACAGCGCCAGCAGGTGGATCACCAGACGTTCCAGATCGATCCGCACACGCTCCTGTTGAAGGTTGAGCGTAAGCGCATCCGCCTCATCGGGCCTGAAGCTCCGTACCTCGATCAAGAAGTCGGCGGACTTCGCCTCGACCCGAGCTGAATCGCGGATCCGGAGTTCGAGGTCGCGCTCGAAGCGCTGAACAGCCTGTGATATGTCACCGCTGGCGTTCACGAGCGCCCCTTTGAGGTCGTTCTCAAACTCGCCAAGCACCAGCTCCAGCGCGCCAACCGAGACCTCGAACAGGTCCAGACGCCTGATGAAGAGCTCAAGCAGCCTGTCCTCGATCGTCCCCCGCTGCACCAGGTTGTAGATCTGGACGTTGTACTTCTGCCCGTACCGATCAAGCCTGCCTATCCGCTGCTCTATTCGCATCGGGTTCCAGTGCAGGTCGTGGTTGATCAGGATGTGACAGAACTGAAAGTTCCGGCCCTCACCACCTGACTCGGTGGAGATCATCACCTGGGCCTCGGTCCGAAAGCGAGCGACCGCCACGTCCTTCTCAACCCGACTCATGCCGCCGTTGAATCGCACCACCCGGAAGTCGGAGAGCCGGTCCGCGATCAATCGCTGGGTCGCGAGGAACTGCGTGAAGATCAGGATCTTCTCGTTGGGGTCCCGCTGCAGCAGGGCTCGGACCAGCTCGACGAGCTTCTGGACTTTGGAGTCATTGACCCCTTGCAGGTCACCGATGAGCGAGTCCAGGACCTCGACCTCCTGCATCAGCCCAGGCATCACGAGCGTCATTGAGGTTTCCTGGCTCTCGTCGGGGTCGTCGCTGAGCTCCGCCATGTCGGCGGCCTCGCGTAGCAAGCGGCGCCTCCGATTCGCCAGCGCCGAGGCGAGGGCGGCGCTGCTGCTCGTCAGCAGCCTGTGGAACGTCACCATCTCCAGGCTCAGCAGTCGGTCGTGATGAGCCCTCGCTGCCTCGAATCCACGCCTCAGGTAGTCGTCCAGGCGACCGTGGATCTCGGTCTCCTCGGGCGTCAGATCGACGACATTTGTCTGGGCGATCCGCCGTGTGAACCCACCCACGGTGCGCTTGCGATTCCGCACGATCGCGTCCGTCACCCGAACAGTGGCGAGCAGCCCATCCACCATGTCTTCCCGCTCGGTCGGCGACGCCAGACTGCCTTGAATGTCGCGCTTGGCCAGCAGCCACTCCAGCTCGCGCCGATCCTGGGCTGTCAGATCAGACCAACCCTGCAGTGACTTGACGGCTCCTCGGGCTTCCGCGGACGCGAATGCGTCTTCGAAGAAATCCTCCTGGCTCTGGAAAAGGCCTGGTTCGACCAGGTCGACCAGGCTGTACAGCTCGTACGGGTCGAGCTGCATGGGCGTGGCTGTCAGCAGCAGCAGGCCGAACGCACCGTCCTTGAGCTCGTCAAAAGTGCGATACAGCTGCGTCGTCGTGATACCGCTGCCGTCACGCTTGCGTCGGCAGTGGTGGGCTTCGTCGAGTACGACCAGGCCCCAGTCGATGCCTTTGATCTCCTCGCGGACCTCTTCGTCGCGGACGAGGTACGAGCTGACGAGAGCCTTCGGGAGCCGACTCCACGGATTCCGTTCCGGGTGCAGACGCCGGACCTGCCCGAGTCGCGCTCGGTCAACGATTTCGAAGCGCTCGTTGAACTTGATCCGCAGCTCTGTCTGCCACTGGTTGAGAAGGTTTGGTGGGGTGACGATCAGCACGGTGTCGACGGCTCTCCGGGCCAACAGCTCCTTGATGACGAGGCCCGCTTCGACCGTTTTGCCGAGGCCAACCTCGTCGGCGAGGATCATCGAAGGCCGCGGCTTGTCAAGGACGCGGTGAGCAACGAATATCTGGTGCGGCCGGAGGATCACCCGGCTGTTGGCCAGACCGCTCATCTCATCGCTTCCGTAAGCAGCCTCCAGCCGAGCGGCCCGGAGCCTGACCTCGAACCACTCGGGGTCCTCGTCGAACTCGCCCATTGCGAGCATCTCCAGGGGGTCGTCGGTTTCGACCTTGAGGGTGTTGATGGGTACCGTCCTCAGGCCGCTGGGCGTGCGTATAGAGGCCATGTCGCCGTGGAGCCCGACTACCACGCCGTGCTGGTCAAGAGAGCGGCTTGAGACCCTGGCCCCAACCGTCACGCATGAGGCCATGTCAGTCGGAGTCGATGTAGGGGGTCACCTCAGAGGCCAGGCGGTCAAGGGTCTCATCAGCGAGCTTGGTGATGGGATGCGCAGGGTCGATCGCACCGCGGAGCCTCCCTCGACCCGGTGCAAACGGGATCCTTCCCCGCTTCGCCTGGCGCCGCCTGACCTCTAGCTTCAAGGCCTCCAGCTCAGCGGTCGATGCCGCGGCGCCGAAGGAGGCAGGCTCCTCGTCCTCGATCAGGCTGATGCCAGGCTGGTTCGGGATCGCCTTCGGGGGCGGAGGGGCAAGCGATCCCATCGGCACCCGTGGCAGTTGAGCCACGTCCGCCTCTCGGCCAGCGGCGGCAGCCACAAGCCGCCAGCGGGGCGGAGCGAGCCCCAGGAACCGACGGCTATCGATCGTGAACAGATCAGGCCTGGATCTCAGCACAGCGACGACGTCGCTGCCGCTGAAGGGCCGGTTCGGGTTGAGGCGCGTGAGGTATGCGGCGATCTCGTTGGGCGTCATCGGACCCTTCGCAACAAGTGCCATCTGGATGCTCGCCAGGAGCACGCCGCGTTGAAGGTCACCCATCGTTGTTCACCCCCCTTCCCACGCCGGGCAATATCCGCTTTGCGACCAACGCGCACAGTAGGCTCGGTTGGAAGCATTGGCGGACACGTGCAGCAGTCCTGGGACACGTGTCACGTGACGACCTCAGCCACCCCGACTCCCGTTGGCCCGCCAGCCGGCTGGGAGCGGGCGGCCCGCCAGCCAGTAGGTGCCTCGGCCGACCCGCTCGAATCCTGGATCCCGCGTTAGGGCGGCCAGGAGGGTCTCTGCAGGATCCTGACCTCCAAGTCCCTTGCCCACTGTGCTGAGCTGCTCCGCGATGTCCCTGTAGCGCATCGGCTCGCTGGCCCGCTCCAGGATCTCCACCACCGCCTGGCGCCAGGGCGGCCCGGACCTTTCAGCCTCGGGCTCGGCTGCGATCGACGCCAGCGCCTCACGACCCCAATCAGGAGTGTGGATCTCCAGCAGCGAGCGGATGTGGCCTGCCTCTGTTGTGATGCGACGCAGGCGCTCCTCGCGGACCGAGATCTCCTCGCTAACCCAAGCGCGCTCGGCCTCCAGGTGCTGGAGCCGGTCGAGCAGCCGCTCGCGGAACTGGGGGTCAGGCGCTTCAGGCAGCGGCCGCTCGGCCTGCAGCCGGCTGATGTCTCGCATCAGCTGGTCGATCTCGTGGTCGATCTCGGCCACCGCTCGGCTCTGCTCCGCCGCCGCCTTCTCCTGGTCGTGAAGCGCTTGTTGCAGCCGGTCTTCGAGGGAGGCAGCGCGTGCCTCCAGCTCACCGCGCAGATCCTGGGCCTGCCGCAGCCTGGCGTGGGCTTGCTCCCACGCCGACTGCCACTCGGGACCCTGCCCATCCGCGACCAGCCTCCGGCCGGCCAGGTCGCGCTCGAATGCGTCCAGCTCAGCACTGAGACCGGCTGCGCTCGCCTGCGCCTGTGCCAGCTCGGCCCGCGCTTGCTCCAGGTCGCGCCGCCTCTCCCGCACCTCCGCCTCAGCCCGCCGCGCCAGGTCCGAGGCTCGGTGGGCCATGCGGCTGCGCTGGCTGCGCAAGCTGATCAGCCGGGCCCGGTATTGGGCGAGGCGCTCGTCCTCCGACATCTTAGGCGAGAGCATATCACCGCGGCCAGCGCTTTGGGCAACGTGTTGGCAAACCTGTTAGGATCTCGCCTCAACATGGCGATCGCTACCGACCTCGGCGATAGGCTTGGCTTCCAAGCGGTCAACGACGCAGGCTTCCTGGCCCTCCCGCCAGTCGACAAGGCCGAGGCGGAGGACGAGGATCAGATGAGCGCGAAGCTGGACGCCACGAGCTATGAGGTCCCGGCGTGGGAATGGAGGCCCATCCCTGGGGAGGGCGTGCCCGAGGAGCCGCCGATGCGCTTCATCGACGGCAGCCTGCACTCGCGCACCGTCGGAGTAATCCGAGTTGGCGGCGGGCTGCGGCCGCTGGTCCTGGCCTCGGTGGGGGCGGTGGAGCTGCGGCTAGAGGACCGCAAGCTGCGACGCGCTCCTGACGGCCACCGCATCGATTGCGTGCTCTGCGTTGCGGCCAACCAGATGGGCACGCAGCTGACGCTCGAGCTTTCGCAGGCCGTGGCGGAGCGGGGCATTAAATTGATCGCGCGGGAGAGCGACGTCGAGGCCCACGACTTCGAGATGATCCGGCGCCGGGCATGGGACTTCGCCAAGGGCGAGATGGAGGAGCTGGAGAGGCAGTTACTGCTCCACGACCCGGGCACGCCGGCCCTCTCGGACGGCCTGCTCGAGCGGCGCCTGGTCACCATCGAGTCCCAGCGGCAGCCGGCGATCGGGATGGTGAAGCAGGTGCTCAGGCATTACCTGCCAGCGCCTCTCACCTCGATGCTCTACGAGCTGGAGCCCGGCGAGCGCACGCCGGCCTTCCTGCTCCACACCAAGAACGCCCAGCTCGTGAGCTGGTACCTGCGCCTGGGCGAGGGCGAGCTGATGGGCCCGGGCCAGGGCATCGTCCGGCTTTCGATGCCTATGGAGTATCTGGAGCGCAGGTTCCCCAGCCCCAGCGAGCGCACGCGAGAGCTTTCGGCGATCTCCCACTGGCTGCGGCAGGTCCGCTGCCGGGAGCGGAGCTACGGCCGCGCGGCGGTGTCGCTGGAGCCGATCGTCAGGGCCGAGGAGCAACTGCGCAGTTTACTGCCCCCGATCGAGCAGCGCGCCGCCGCGCTTCACCGCTTACTGGCGTAGCCACAGGGAGAGAGCCGATGGCTGACACGACAAACGACGGCAGGGACGCACCGGGCGAATCCTGCGCCGGGCCAATCGGCCGAATCGGCTCGCCGGGCGGCCAGGAGGCGACGACCGACTCCTTCTACTTCTGGACCGGGGACGATGAGCTGGTTGAGAAGACCCAGCTCGTGCGTGCCGAGAGCCAGGCGGGCGGCCAGCCGGCGGAGTTCTACGGGCTGGTGACTGAGGTCTACAGGCGCTCGCGCCGTCAGAGCATGATCGAGGAGGCCGACCGCTTCGACACCAGACCGGACGAGGAGGTCGCGCTGGAGTCGAAAGGGGTCACCTACGCCCAGGTGCGGTTGCTGGCGAGCCGGCCCACTGTGTTCGCTCCGCCTCGGGAGGACGCGGCGGTCCACCCGGCCACGGAGGAGCACGCCAGGGTCGCGTATGGCTTCGACGACATGGCCTCGCCTCTTGCCGTCGGCCTGGTCCGCAACGGAGGCTCGCGCACCGCCGGCCGGGCCTTCATCGACACGGACTACCTGCTCGGGTCACAGGGCGGGCATCTGAACGTCACGGGCATTGCCGGGGTCGGGACCAAGTCGAGCTTCCTGACCATCGTGCTCAGCCAGCTGTTGGACTGGGCTAAGGGTCGAGCCGGCGAGAGCCCGAACGACCCGGACCGCCCCGAGGTTAAGGCCGTAATCCTCAACGTGAAAGGCTTCGACCTGTTCTGGCTCACTGAGTACTCGCGCGAGTTCGGAGCCGACGATCTCGATCTGTGGCGTCAGATGGGGCGCGCTGAGCCGAGGCCGATGGAGTGCGATCTCTTCGCTCCTGTCGATCCCCGCAGCGGCCAGGCGGTGGCGATCGGCTGCCCGGGCAAGGTGGACTCGTACAGCTGGGGGCTGGCCGACGTGCTGGAGGACGACCTCTTCGGATACCTCTTCAGCGACACCGATCGCGAGGACGACAACTTCCAGCTGATGCTCGCCGACATCGAGCGCCTGCTGGTTGATGAGACGCGCAACGGGGCTGAGATCACCAGGCGGATGCGCCAGGGGGTGCCGCAGACCTTCCAGGAGCTGTTCGACTGGTTCCGGCGGGGGCTGAACGATGAGTTCCCGGACGACTGGGCTCGGCTTCACCAGATGGGGCAGCACCATCCGGGCACGGTGCGCCGGTTCTTCCGGCGGCTGCGCCGGATTGTCTACGAGTCTTCGGGCGTGTTCGCCTACGACCAGCCGAAGGGGCGGCCGCTGGACCTCCGCCGGCTCAGGTCGGGGCGGCCGGCGGTGGTTGACATCGCCAGCCTCCTCGACCGTCATCTGCAAAGGTTCGTGGTCGCCGCGCTCCTGCATCAGGCCCGCGATCTCCAGACCGGGCCCAATGCCAGCCGGGGGATGCACTACGTGTTCGTGCTTGACGAGTTGAACCGCTTCGCTCCACGTGGCTACTCGGACCCAATCACCCGGTTGGTCGAGGAGGTCGCCGCCGAGCTCCGATCCCGCAACGTGATCCTGTTGGGGGCGCAGCAGCAGGCGTCCCTGGTCTCGGCCCGGGTCGTCGAGAACGCCAGCGTCCGCGTCATCGGCCGCACCGGCGGGCACGAGCTATCGCAGGACGTCTTCAGCTTCGTGCCTGGCGAGCTCAGGGACTACGTGGAGAAGCAGGGTCCGGCCGACAAGGTGATTCATATGCCGTCGTTCCGAGAGCCGATGATGGTGCGCGTTCCCAGGGCGCCCTGGGCGATGCGGCGTCAGGAGGCGACCGGTACCCCGCCGGCCGTGCTGGCCACCACCGGGGCACGTCCCGTCCAGCACGGACCGCGAGTGGTCGCGCGGTGCGACGAGGTGCCCTTCTGATGCGCGTTGTGCATACTGCCGACTGGCATCTCGGGGCGGTGCTGAAGCAGGTGCAGCGCCTCTCAGGCCAGCTGGAGCGGGTCGAGGAGGTGCTGCGCATCTGCGACGAGCGAGGGGTGGACCTCCTTCTCGTTGCCGGCGATGTCATCGACGAGACCTCGCCAACTAGGATGGCGCCGCTGATGGGGCGGCTGGGAGATCTCCTTCGCCCGCGCCTTGAGCGCGGGATGACGGCGGTGTTCCTGGCCGGCAACCACGACCGGGCCTGGATCTTCCCACTGCTCCAGGTCGCCGGTGAGCTCTATGGGGGTGAGTTCGACGCATCCAGGCTCCACTTCTGCTCGCAGCCGGAGCTGCGGGTCGTCACCTCGACCAGCGGCGAGCGCCTGCGCCTGATGCTGCTCCCATACCCGTGGTCGTGGAACTACAGCCTGGAGGCCGTGCAAGGTGCGGACGCCGCGGATCGACACGGGCAGATCCGCCTGGCGGTGCAGCAACGGATCGCTGAGATGGAGGCGGAGGCCAAGGCTTCGGAGAACCTGCCGACGATCGTCGCCGGTCACCTGCTCATCACAGGGGTGAGGGCCAACCTTCACGAGCTGACCGAGGCTGAGGACGTCCCGCTGCCCCAGGTGGTGCTTCCGAACTATCCGTACGTCGCTCTCGGGCATATCCACCAGCCTCTTTCCCTGGGCAAGCCGACGGTGCGCTACTCAGGGTCCATCGAGCGTATGGACTTTGGCGAGATCGGCGAGGAGAAGGGCGTCGTGCTATTGGACATTGGAGCGGGAGGGCTCAACTCGGAGCCGGAGGTGATCCCGCTTCACCCCACCGAGCTCTGCCAGGTCGACTGGCGCCCTGGTGACTGCATCGAGGAGAAGGCGGCCACGGTCCCTGAGGGCGCGATCTGCAAGCTAACGATCCGCCTAGAGAGGGGGATGAGTCCTCAGATGATACAGGCCGCCGCCCGCACCCTTATCGGTCGCCGGCTGCTCTGGCCGCCCGAGATCAGCTGGGCTGGGACTGAAGCCGGAGGGTCGACGGGATCGCGGGCTTCTGACAGGGCGGACTGGCGCCAGAAGGTCCGCGAGTTTGTGGCGTCGCAGCTCGCGGAGGATGATTCGATGCGAGCGCCGGTTGTGGCCGCGGTCGAGCAGTTGATTGCCGAAGAGGAGGTGGCGGCAGCGGGATGACACCGCTCTCGATCAGGCTGGAGAACTTCCTCAGCTACGGCACCAGCCCGGACGGTGGGCCATACTTGTACGACTTCCGGGGGGCCAGGCTGTGGAGCATCGCCGGTGACAACGGCGCAGGCAAGTCGGCCATCTTTGATGCCATCACCTACTGCCTCTTCGGTGTGCACCGGGGCGGGCGATCCGGAGACGAGGAGCTGGTCCACAAGGGCACCAGCGCCATGCGGGCCACCTTCGAGTTCAGCCACGACGACAGGGAGTATCGGGTCACGCGCGGGATCAGGTTGGGGAGGAGGCCAAGGGCCGGGACGCCCACCGTCGTCCGGGAGTGCCGGATGGAGTGGCTGAGGCCGGATGGCGAGTGGGTGGAGGTAGCGGATACTCTGACCAAGAGCGGCCTCGAGGCCGCCGTGGAGCGCCTGCTCAGCTTTGGCTACGAGACCTTCACTGCCTCGCTGCTGCTGGTCCAGGGGCAGAGTGACCGGCTGGTGCTCGCGGGCGGCAAGGAGCGGTTCGACATCCTGTCCGGCATCTTCGACTTCCAGCAGTACGAGAAGCTCGCCGGCCGAGCCCGAGAGCGGTCGAGGACATGCAGAGTCGAGCAGCAGCAACTCCTGGCCACCCTCGAGCAGGCGCCGCCGCCCACCGAGCAGGAGGTCGATTCTGCCGCGTCCCTGGCCGCTGAGGCTGAGACGCACGCGGAGAGCGCTCAGGCTCTGAGGGAGGCAGCAGGTCGGGTTCTGGACGCGGTGAGGAAGTTCCACAAGCTTGAACAGGAACTCTCGCAGCTTAAGAAAGCGCATGCAGAGATGGCCTCCACGGTCAAGGACGCGGTCGTGATTCGAGCCGAGGCCGCGGAGCGAGCGCAGATTGTCGAGACGCTGCCACGCCTCCGGCAGGCGATGACCGCCATGGCCAACGCGCAACTGGCGCACGACGAATCGGAGAGGGCGCGCGAGCAGGCCGCCGCGATCGATGTCGAGGCACTGCGGCTCAGCGCCAGGACGGCGTCCGACGCCTTCGAGCGGGCGCGCGGGGCCCACACGTCAATGCTGGATGAGATCGCCAAGGCCAACAACGAGATCGAGTCCCTCGCTGCAGACGTCGCCCTCGCTCGACGCCTTGATGACCTCGACGCAAAGATCCAGCGGGCCGCCACCGAAGTGTCGGAGCTGATGAAGGGTGCCGACGCGACCGGTGAGCTCAAGCGGCGAGTGGACCGTCTACAGCGGCTCGCTATGGCGCGCGACCTGATCGCCGATTACGGCCGAGCTCGCGAGTCCGAGGCGGCGGCGCTGGTGTGGTCTAGTGGAGCCGACCTGGACGCAGTCCAGCGGGAACGGGAGCGCGAGCTCACCGCGGCTGAGGACGAGCTGGCTCGGGCGACTGACGCAGCGCTGGCTGCTCAGAGCGAGGTGGCACGGGCAAAAGCGGAGCTTCGGTCGGCCGAGCGTACTGCCGAGGAAAGGCGGCGAGCGGGCGATGAGGGAACCTGCAGCCATTGTGGTCAGAAGGTTGACGCAGCGCACATCCATCGCGAACTGGAGCTGGCCGCGTCACGGGTCGACCAGCTCTCCTCAACCCTGTCTGTGGTGGAGGCGCAGGCTGACACCGCAGCCGAGCGGGCGCGCGTTGGAGATGAGTCGGTGAAGCGCGCTAGGGGGGCTGCGGTTGAGGCGTCAACGATGCTCACGACCGCGGCTCAGGCGCGAGAGAGGTTGAGGGAGGTCGAATGCGACGAGCGCTATGGCGCGCTGCCTGCCGACGTTCGGGATCTGATGGCGGCGCCGGTGCCGGTCCTGGTTTCGGGCATCAAACGGCTCCGGAGCGAGCAGGGCGACCTGATCGAGCTTCAGAAGCAGCTTGGCGTCGCCGAACGGGCGATGGCGCAAGCCGATGCGAAGCAGGAACAGGTGGCCGCCTGGGATCGCGAGCGTTCCCAGCTCCTAGAACGGCTCAGCCGGGACCGCGCTGCTGAGGCCACGGGTCGCGACGCGCAGCTGCGCACCCAACTGAACGAGCTGCGGTCCGGGGAGGCTGAGGCACGAATTGCGGAGGATCAGGCCACGCGGAAGTCTGAGGCTGCGACACAGGCACTCAGCGTCGGGGATTCCACACGCCGTGAGGCCGAAGCGAGGGCAGCTCTTCGCACGACTGAAGCCCGTGGTCACCGTGAGCGCGCAGAGGCTGTGCTGACCGGTGTCGCTAAGAAGTTCTTGCCGGTGACCGAGGACGTGGTGATGACGGCTGGGAGCAGGTTGGACGAGTTGGCGGACGCGGAGGCTCGACTGGCGGACCTCACCCTTGCTGACAGAGGCCTCGCTCAGTTGGAAGGCCAGATCGCGGCACTGCAAGCGCAGGTCGACGTGACGCCGGCCGGGGAACGTGAACCCGAACCCGAGGCTGAGGCGGCCGCGGAAGGCGCGGCAGCTGTGGCCAAGGAGGCGCGCGATAACGCCAGCACGTTCAGGAAGGAGGCGGAGCTTCTGGCGCGATCACGAGCCGAGCGACTCGGACTGCAGCGCCAGGCCGACGAACTTGGAGCAAAGAAGGCGGTGTGGGACAGGGTGGCGCAGCTGCTGGGCCGCGGCGGCATCCAGACCTTCCTCATGCGGGAGGCCCTCGCCGATATCCAGGAGCGGGCCAACGTCATGCTCAGCCGAATCTCGAGCGCCAACCTGCAGCTGGACATCAGTTTCGATCAGACGTCGCGCGGCGAGGAGATCTACTTCCGCTGTGTGGATGCGGCCAGCTCCGAGCACGCGCTGGACGTGGCCTTCCTGTCCGGCGGCCAGCGCTTCCGGTGCGCGGTCGCACTGGCGGCCGCGATCGGCGAGCACGCGGGACTCGGAGGAACGATGCCTTCGGTGATCATCGACGAGGGCTTCGGTAGCCTCGACGCCAACGGCAGGACCGAGATGCTGGAGGAGGTCCGCGATATGAGCGAACACTACGAGCGGGTGATCGTTGTCAGCCATTTGGAGAGCTTCCACGATCGCTCTCTCTTTCCGGCCGGCTATGAACTACGGAAGGAAGGCATGCAAACCCTGGTCACCCCGACGCTTTTGCTGGACCGCAATTGATTCCGGCCGACCGCTGCCTTGCCCCATTCGAGTGGCTGAATGGCGAGTCAATAGCGGCGGATGATCGTCCGAGATCTTCCGACTGCCGTTGGCCGGTGTTGCACGGGTGTCCCGATTGGTAACCCCGGCGCATTCGCCATGGCGCTTTGCTGTCAAGTCTGACTGTCAGCCATCTGGGTTCCGGCGACACACTGGCCGACTCGCGTCTGATGCCAGGACGGCTGGTTTTCCCGTCTGCGCTGGCCCGATGATAGGCCGGACCGGTCGCCGTGGCGATAGGGCGAGCTGTGCGCAGTTCCCGATGTGTCCTGGAGTCGGATGACCGGCTTCAAGCAGTGGCATCGAGGTGCCGTCCTGGCTCTCCAGGACTACTACTGGGCGCCTGGCGGACCCGCCGGCGCGACGCGGGACGAGCTCGCCGCCTCAATCCGAGGGGGATGGAAGGTCGCGCTCGCCGACTACTACGGGCGCTTTGCATACGAGCGCGCCGGGGCGGGGCCGACGTGGGCTCCGTGCGCGCGGGAGCTGCTTCTGGACTATCCGGGCGATCTGCCTGGCAGGGATCTGCCGGCCTGGGCGTGGTCGCAGCTCCAGTTGCGCCTTGGGAGAACCGACGGGCTGAATCCTCACAACAACGGGCTCTACCCGCATCAGCCAGGGAGGCCGCCAATGACTGCCTTCGTGAGGACCCTCGTCGAGGACCGCCACAACATCTTCGGCTGGGCCGCAAGGCTGCTCTCGGACGGGCGCGCAGCAGAGGCCAGCCGGAGCTTGCTCGGCGTCCATGGGGTCGGCTCGAAGATCGCCGCCTTTCTCCTCCGGGACGTGCTGGTGGCGGTGCGCATTCCGGAGGACCAAATCGGAGGCGCTCACCTTATCCAGCCGGTCGACATATGGGTCCGACGCGCGGCGGTGGACCTGGCCCAGGATGACACGCTCGCCAGCGAGGGCAGGGACCCGGTGACCGCGAGGCGGATGGTGAAGCTCGCCGCCGAGCTCGGTGTTCCGGGAGCCGCCCTCAACTGTGCGCTCTGGGTTCTGGGAGCACGGTTGGCGCGTAGCGAGGTGGCCTTGAAGAGCGCACTCACCGATCGCGGCGCCTTCGTCGGGCTGGTCGCCGCCGAGATCAGCCGTGCGGCACACAACTTGGAGGCGCTGCGGGAATGGCTGGAGCCGCTGGTGGAGGACCCGCCGTCCGATGTCTGACGACCGCCGAGCAACCGCAGCCGAGTACGCTCCGTACGGCGCGGTCAGCAGGGACACATCGCGCGCTATCTACCAGGACGCACTGGACGCGCACGCCGACCCGGACCACCCCTGCCACCCGTTCGTGGAGCTGCAGCGGGAGGTGCCCGACGGCTGGGTCTGGCAGCTCCCGATCCCGTTCATGGGGCGCCGCGCCGGACGTGGGATCGTCTTCCTGGGCCTTAACCCCAGCTACGGTCCGGGGGACGATCCCCGGTTGGGCTGCGACTTCGAGACGTACGACCACTACTGGCGATCATGGTTCGACGCGCACGCCGGCTCGTGGCCGCGGCTGTATCAGCACTACCAGGAGATTGGTGCGAGCGCAGTCGACAGTTTCCGCATCGGGGAGGACGCGCTGGTGCTGGAGATGATCCGCTACCGCAGCGCCCGCAGCGGGGATTTGTGGCAGCTGCCAGGCATGTTCCAACGCGAGGGGGGGAGGACACTGGCGCTGCTTCGGGAGGTGGCACCCAGGGTTGTCCTTTGCTGCGGTCGCGACGTGCTGTGGTGCTTGCGGGAGCTCCTCACGAGCCTGCGGGCGCAGCTCCCGGAGCACTTTCGGATCGGCCAGGAGGAAGGCCGGGTCCGCCGCCTCGACGCAGGCTGGGGTGACGTCGTCGTGATCGGCGCACGCCACCTAACTGGCTCCCGGCCGCCGCCGACGCGCGACGACAGGCGTCGGCTGGGTGAGGTCCTGCGCGAGGCACTGGCCACCTCTTCTCAGGAGGCGACATGATCAGCGCGAGTACTCGCGGCGGGCAGCCGGCGAGCTGCGACTCGACGGCGCCGGCTTCTCACATTCCCAATAGTTGGTCGGGTGCCTGGCGTGTACCAGTTCCCGCTGGAGAGCCGCACAATGGGGCCACCTGGTCCACCATTGTGTCGGTTGGCATCGAAGCGCCTGACTCTCCAACCGTCGGGTAGGACCCTGCTAGTGTCGCGTGCGGCTTGGGCGTGGGCAAAGGGGCACGTACACGCGGACACACTCGGTCGCATGTCGTTTGCTTGGGCATGAGTCCGCGAATCGTGCCACGGGGTGCCGCGAGAGGGGCGGGCGACGTTGAAATACGCGACTTCAGCTATCCAGAGGGAGAGATTGAGTCGACTGTGCAACGTGGGCCAAATGGGTCGGTCGCGGACATCCGTTGCATGTGGGGCATTCAGATAGTGTGGCTGGGCGCGGATGATGACTGCGAGTGCTTCGAATACAGACAGTACTTCCGGGCGCCAGCGATTCGGATCGAACCCCCCGGACAGGAACCAACCTTGCTCAGGCTGCAGATCGGCTGGGAGAACGACCCGGTTGAAGGATGGTGGCTGGTTGAGCATCCGCTCAACAGTTGGGTGGAGGACACGCAGGCGGTACCTGGCGTGCCGGGCGTTGTGCGTCGATACGGCTACCGCACCGACAATCGGCTCAGGCCCTCTGGAGAGTACGCCCCGGACGGGTACAACTACCCATGGTGCTACCAGGCCATCGATACCCCGCACCTCTCCCCCATGGGCGTGCATCCACCGGGAACTCGCTATGTGATCGACGTCGCCTTCAAAGGGCAAATGATCAACACTTGCCAAGAGGAACTCGTGATGGAGACCGAGCCTTGGTATTGGCGCTTCGACGGAGCATAAACGCGACGAGCACGGACGGCCGGTGCAACACGCGCCGCCCCCTTCCGTCTCGATGGATTCTCAGCCATCGGACGAGCCTATCCGGCCAGCACGGCGAAATCGGGCAGCACCTCGCGCGGCCTCGTACTTCAGCCCAGCCTTGCGCCAAAAAAGTTCGGCGCCACAACGCCTCATTGCCCGATATCCGCTTCGCTTTGTCGCGGTCGGGCAGTCGCGAGGACAGATTCCCCCGTGGTGTCGCCTGGGTGGCGTTACTCTTCCTTGAGTCAGGAGCATGCATTCGATCACGAACCTTTGGCAATAAAAGAGACCAGGAACGTTGATTGAGGCGTTCTCGCTGGTGGTGGATTGGATCATGAGACGAGGCGCCGGATTCACCGTGGGTAGGCGATCGAAAGCGAAGGCCTCGGCTGCCAAAGTGCCTCCAGATCCCTGGGATACAATGAGGCTGGCGAGAGAAAGTGCGGAGCGGGCGGAGGCAATCGCGCAGTCCCGCCTGAACAACTTTCTCGTAGCGGACTCGATTGTCTTTCTGTCGTGGGCCACACTCTTTAACAGCAGTCGCCAAATGGGTCGAGTACCGGTTCTTCTCGCCCTCGCCCTGCTGAGCAGCATTCTCAGCATTACATGGATCGCGCTCGGCCGCAGACAGTGGAAGTTCATTGAATTGCGTTGGGCAGTGGCAAGGACTCTTGAAGAAAGAGTGGATGAGGCTCACACCGTGTACTGGTACGTAGCCAAGCTACGAGAGACCGGAGAGCTGGAGCACAGTACTGCCGCTCAGCTCCGCCTGCCGTGGTATCTCAGATGTGTTACGTCACGAAACGTGCTGGTCTTGGCACCCGCGGTTTTTCTCGTGGCCTCGCTGTTCCTTATCTGGTCGTCGCTGGTATGACACCGTTCCCGGACTGGCTGGCTCAGGCACTTCCGGCCGCTACCAAAATCCCGCTACACCCGTCGGACGGGCGACGGCACGATCAAGAAATGGCTCAGCTTCTCCCACAACACCAAGACGCGAGTCGCGTGTGAGCCGTGCAACGGCGGGTGGATGTCCGACATCGAAGGGGCGGCGGGACCCATCCTGCTGTCCAAGATCCTCAATGGCACACCTGGAGCGCTACTTTAGTGCCGACGCAAGAACAAGTACCGGGTTCTTAGCGCAATTCTCGCGTCATGTGCGAGGCTGCCGGCCTTCGCCCCTGTTGCCTGCCAGAGGCTTCTGCAGCTTCGATCTGACCGAGTAGGGTTCGCCACTGCCGCTTGACGAAGCATCCCGGTTATGAGAGAGTTAGCCTCCAGGAGGACGAGTACTCTCATAATGAGGCCCGAGCGCTATCACCCCGAGGCCCTGGTCCGCCTGCTGCGCCAGCGCAAGATCGCGACCATGGTCGAGTTGAAGCAAGCGCTGGGCACCGAGGCCGACGCCACCG